>Ga0209562_1001086_pt1 | contig 10151 bp, 11 predicted proteins | sample WorMetvacBELIZE2_FD_187399 | JGI IMG/M metagenome (GOLD analysis project Ga0209562, IMG submission 187399) | Marine gutless worms symbiont microbial communities from Max Planck institute for Marine Microbiology, Germany - Olavius vacuus BELIZE.2... | ecosystem: Host-associated > Annelida >...
GGGCGGGGCGATCTGCCTCCCCCCGCCCCCACCTAGTGATGCCACTGGACTTACTTTCCAGCTATGCCCCTCCTCGCAATAAATGCTGGCGACGACACTGCTTCTGGTCAATTTTCCGATATTGCCACAACAGCTGTCAAATTACACAACATTTCCAGATTTTCCAGACCAGTGGCACCTTGGCATCAAGGAGACATTGACTGGTGGGCTGAGGTAGAAGAGGTCACATACGTCAGCTGTGTCCCACACGCAAGGGTCAATATAAAAATCATTATGCTACTCTGCATGTAAGAGTCTCGTGTCGCAGGCACTGCATGTCCACTGATCTGCTGCGGGCCTCAGAAAGACATAAGCACGTAATACGACTGCAAAAGATAGAAAAATATCGACATCTGTTAACATATAACCAATGCCAGTAGCACTGTGCAACGTCACCGCAAAGCACATTATACGCATGCACACAACAGACCGCCACAGAAGCTAGAATATACATTAAAACAACAAATACACCACTCGAAAAAAGCAGCCAGACCGTGTGGAGCTCTGTCGTGGCAGAAAAATTCTCATGCATACAAAAATTTGACTGCATTTGATAAAAAAAATCTACAATGCAAAGTTTGCACATTTTCAGGCATCTCGACATTTGAAAATATTTTTGACAAGCAGACGGTTTTCGACGGTTGAAACCACTGATACCAATACCTCTTCCGAAAAGTGCATTTTTTAAAAACTGTTGCCTGTAACTTTGACCCGTCACCCTGAAAATGTCACGTGGACCGAGAAATGAGCAACTGTGATAAGTATCATTAAAACAAGTACGAGTATGCCAGAGACAGGTGAGAAAAAACCTCACAAAGTGCTTATTTGTCCACAGGTGGGATTGCTGTGACCTTGACCTTTGACCTTTTAACCTCAAAATCTAATCAGTTCATCTCTGTCCCCGAAGTTTTAAATTTGGTAAAATTCCCACAAGCTTGTAAGATATTGTATTAACAACTTTCAGTGCATGGTCACAGATACACAGATGGGTGCACGGACAGACAGCCACAAAACACAATGCCTCTGGCACCATCCTAACAATGGCAAAAACCCATGCAACCAAATGTCGTCGGAGAATACATTTAACCCAGTGCTGATATCGGCTTGCTGTTATCACCCAACCCAGTATGGACTAAGGGTAAAATGTCAGCAAATGACATATTGTGGGCTAAAATGCACACACTAATTTAACATATCTTCCCCAGATTGCTCCCCAAATCTAATACATTGTTTACGGTCCCACAGCGCACCCTTCCAAAAATTGCACAATACAACTCAATAACTCTTTCAGTAATTAGCTGACAGAAAAACCAATCGACCAATAAACCAAGGCAACATAATCCCCTCGGCAGAGGTAAAAACTATAATAGTACAGTTTTCACTCTTTCTACCACTGCCAGGTCCTGGGATTCAAGTGTTAAATTAGTCGATAAGAACTGGGTCATGGACATTGATACAGAAAATTACAATCATGAAACAGTTACAAATTAACATTATAAATAAGCAAAAAATGTCACAGTGAATAAACTGGACTCTAATGTCCGTGGTATTCTCTTATGCAGTTAACTGTAAAGCTGACAGATAAATAGATCTATGCTGCTATTAAATTAACAAATTTTATATTAACTGGACGTGTGCAGAGAAAAGGCAGTGACGATTTGACAAGGCCAAATAGACTGCTTAAAGTGAAAGCAGTAGGCAGACAGGAAGCTAAGGAATAGGTCAGGAGACATCACAATGTATGAAAACCCGCATTCAACAAAAGAAGCTGCACAGTATTATGACAGGGGAAATAAGTGGCGTAGTATTATATACTTTATCTTTTTTTTCGCAAGAATGCAGCAATACAAATACAACAAATAATAACAATAGTAATTGTATTCCACTACACGGCTGTAACTTCGGAGGTAACGGCAGCACACAACAGGTTACGTCATTACTGTCTGCCGTTATAAGACAGGTAAAACAGGTAAGTTTTAAGCTAAGACTGACCTAATCGATTAAAAACTGGCCGAGTTTAAGAGAAACCAGACGCGATGACAATGAACCACTGCAGACACACATACACATGGCGTGTTAATAAATAAACCGAGCGAGATCAGACGAAGAATGTGGAAATAAAATAAAATGCTGTAGTTGAGTACAAACAGGAACGTTCTGCAGCCACCGAGCACATATACACACAAACACACACACGCACACCCTGGCTCTCTGAACTAGCTTGAAGCTGCGTCCGCCGCGGTTTCGTCGTCGTTCTCCGGTGTCGACAGGTCGAAATTCTGAAATTTATAACACATAACTCATTTCCCAGTTGGAGACTATTAGATTTATACATGTATCGTCTGTCTTTGCGTCTCTCTGTGTGCTGTATCATCAGCAGTCTTTATGATGAATAAACATACCGAGCAGGCCAAGAAATGGACAATTTTCGTGACAATAACTTGTGCACATGACGACACAGAAAGGCAGTCAATACATCAAGATGTTCAGCAGATTATCTAGAGTATGACTATTGTCTTGCATTTAACGACTATTAAGTATTCTTTGCATTAGTTCGGTAAAACAAAACTACACCAAAAATAACGATTCATCGTTCACGTGTCACAGCCACATACCTGTTATTCAACCTACACCGAAGGGTGGAGTGATCCATACGTCAAAACGTTTGTTACTTTATCTGGAGCAAGAATGGCATTTTCAACTTCAACACAGATAGATACCGTTTTGTTTTCACGAGTGTAGTCAAATGACCATATGCAAAAATAGCAGTTAACGTTTCACAGGTGACACCATTTTTGGGAAGCACGAACACGGCGCTCTGCGACTTCTGATATGTGGCGTCTTAAAAAAACACTTACTTACTTACTCAAAGAACACATTTTTGCAGCGGCTGAAAACTTATCTTTCCAGTAATGATAAATACCATCTGGTATTGGTTCTGAAATTCTGGTGCAGTTTGCCATGACTTACTTAGTTACAGTATTATAACTTCTTAATTACTGGCAACAACTATGACACAATGTAATAGAGATAGGGAGAGCATACCTCGAGCTCTTTCATAATGAGATCAGTGAAGTCAGTCGGGTTGTTCTTATACGCAAGAGCACACGAGATTGCATCTCTGAAACACTGTCAACATCAGAACAACATAAGGTAAGATAAGATAAGATATTTATTGCAATGCAACCAGTGGTTGAAATGATACATACAACAAAACAATTATACTACATTAAAAATAACAAACAACATAAATTATATTACTCTCATTGTGTCACTCACTTAAAACATACACACATGCACATACACAGTAATAATACTAATACTAATAATACTAATAATACTAACAATAACAATATTAGGTCTAATCTAAAACTTCTTTGATATGCTACAGTCCTATTGCAGCTTGTATTCCAGCAATACACTATCAGCAGTTCGCAATGGTCTAGTGATCAGGGATGCGGAGTCCTTGTTTTTTGTGGGACTCCGACTCCAACTCCAGGGCCATTTTGGGTTTTTGAGCCCCCTTTGGGGAACTTAGGGGCAACGTACGATGATCATCTTAGGCTTGTTGGAAAGCGCGTAGTGGACTTCCTATTAGTGTTAATTAAACTTTTTTTGCTAGGTCGTACGGCTGAGGCGCTACGAGCACGTATTGGTTCAAAATCGGCGATTTCGCTCCAACGCGGGCCGGTTGACCCAAAATTTCAGGTAGAAGGGGTCACCCCCCACCAAGTATTCTTCTTCTCAGAAAACTAGGCTAAATGATCTTTCGCATGGTACAAAATTTCCACAGATTTTTCTTCCGTTTTGTCGCAATGCACACGTTTGACCGACACACGGACAGACGGAACGACAGACAGACAGAATTCTCATCGCTAAACCGCGTCTGCATTCCATGCAGTGCGGTAAAAGTATTCTTTAATATTGCCTCCACTGTCCACAACCCACTCCAGGAATATCATCATCATCATCATCAACTTGTACATACATTACAACTGAAATCTTGGGATATACAGTACCTTAACAACATTAGTGCCGTCGGCTGCGGAGACGAAATAGAGCGGCATTCCGTGCTTCTGTGCAAAATTAAACGACTTTTTCGTCACCTCAATGTTGACTGGACACAAAACCACACAACAAACAAACAAGATTTAAACCAAACTGCACTTGTATAGCTACTACAATGTTGATAATATCGATATTATCACACTAGCACCAGGCGAGCTCTTCCTCCACTTATTTTCCAGCTGACATACAGGGTGGCTCAGAATAAAATACCCCAAGAGACAATATGCAATATCTCGGCAACCAGTGGTCTGATTTTAAAAATTCTTGAAGCTGCTTAATTCAAACACTTCTCTGAATCCAACGGTATACAATGAAACCACCATTGGTAGATAACTGAAATTCTCATTGTTTTAAGGACTGCATCTGCAAGTGTAGGTCTACAGTACAATTTCCGGATTCGGGTGGTGTAGGCCAAATGCCATTGGCGAGCTGAAGAAAGTCTTGCAAACAACATGATATGATCTGCTACAGAACTCCAACAACGAGGCCATACTTTGAGCTTTGTCAAAAGACTTCGAGCTTGTGTTAAAGCCGGGGGCGGACACTTTTAACACATCTTCAAATAAACGGTTTTCGCAGGGTTTTGAACTGTTAGCAAGCTGTGATAGTATGAAAATGCAAATTTCCATGTTTTCGTTTGATTTCAGTACAAGCACTATGATGAAAATTGTAATTTTCATAGTAATTGTTTTACACGGTAGTGTGGTTGCATAATTAAGGTGCAGTGGATACATTGTATACCGTTAGATTCAGAGAAGTGTCAGGATTAAGCAGCTTCAAAAATTTTTAAAATCAGGCCACTGGTTGCAGAGATATTGCGTTGAGCCACCCTGTAGATAAAACTGTTCAATTTGTAGCGAGCCTCTAGTTAGTATATGCCAATATCAGTTATGTGGTGATGTATTCAAGATATTCATTCTCAAGACAGAGGAAGTTTCTGATGAAGCAGGCTCGAGGCAGATGCAAAATTCGGCAGCTGGATCTGCAACCAAGGTGTGAAACTGAGAAAAGGCAAAGATTTCATGGTCGAGGGAAAGCGAAGACACGAGGCAACATTAACAAACAATTAACACTCAGAGAGTGTAATTTACTAATTCTCTTGTAAAATTGTAAAACACACAGAAATGTTACAAAAATTAAAGCCATAAAGCACATATAGGAACATCAGTGTTCGTGTTCAATCGTTGATCTATTTTGCAACATCAACTGGCAAAGCACATTTAAAGTTTAGAAAGAGGCAAGATCGAGGCAGAAAGTGTGAGGCCAAGGAAGTATTTATGACACCGAGGAGAGGTGAGCCACGTGGGAATGATTCTTATTGTTGCCATTTCCTCCAATTCCAATAAATCATTCCCATTCCCATTGCCAGCATTAACTATATTTAGAATACTTGAAAGCCGAAAAATGTGTATAAGTAGCGTCATGCATTCAAAACGAAAATTACAAAGTTCCACCAGCAGCATTTTTCATCATCGCTCTTCAGAATTATTACTGTCATTTTTTATCATTAGTTAGCCGATTGTCAGTGAACTCTGTTCACAGTTTATCAGTTAGTGCATCTTCCGATGGCAAAACACGACTTTTTTACACAAGTATAACATGTCATACCCATTCCCATGTCATCATTCCCATTCAAATCAGTAGAACAAAAGCTAGTCCCAGTCCCACAGGGTGACTGTGGGAATCCAATCCTATTCCCATGGGAATTCTCAAGGCAGAGGAGGCTCAACAGAGGCAAGACCACGGACAGAATTAATCCATCTCAAAGCATGCCTCGAGCCTCGAGGACAACATCATTGCTGTAATGATAGCAGTTGTTCATAAGCTGGCATCGGCTACCTTCCCATCAAGCTGACATCACTATATGTAAAGTATACTTCCATATATAACTGACAGCACCCCTCTTTTCCCCACTTGTACATTTACTTCCTCATCTTTTCCTCTTTTACTTTTCCCTTTCTTTCATTGTCCATCCCTTCCCTTTCTACCAGAATAGTCCCACTCCGTTTCCAGGCCGGAGGTCGTAGGAAGTGACCGAACCTGGGTTTAGTTTGTTGTGTTTTATTTGTGTTATCTGTATTTCTTAGATGAGATGTATTCTGGTGTTTTGTTCTATTTGGTTGAGTTTAGTTTTGTGTGTTCCTTCAGTGCTTTGACACTGCTGGTTGGGTCATTTGACCCGTAAAAACCCGTCCCTGATATGACCTATGATGTGTTTGGTGGGACGTTAAGCGTTACTCAATCAATCAATCTATATAACTGACAAACAAATGGTCGTACTATCTTCAGCTTGGTGGTGGCATTATGAATGAAGTACCATATACAGTTATGTAATTCCAAGGTCAAAGGTCAAGATCATAGGGTCATCACATTGTATACTTGGCAAAATGTACTACAACAGCTAGCGGGCAGCCAACAAGCTACAGACTTGGAGAGTACGTTATGTAACAGTGATAAGTTTCAAATGTCAGTCAACTGTCAAGACTGAGAGATACTGTTGACCACCAAGGCCTTATATCTTTTTGTTTTAAATCTTTTTTACAAAGTGCAATACGTTGTACAGGCTGGCCACAAAGTAGGAGAAAAAAATCCCAAGTTTTCCAGACTTTTTCTAGAGCCATAAACTATTCTCTTCCATCTTCCTCTTCGCAACAAAAAGTAAATGTAATAATGACCTTCATATGTCAAGTGCCATTCCACATCAACTCCCGCAATATAACAGATCAACAACACACTGTATCCATCTCTGAACTTTGTTCACGAGACTTTGTTCATTTGAAGCCAAAGACCTTGTAGTGTTATGCAAATATTCGATCGAAATGAAACTTATGTTTGTTAAAAATTTCCTCTGCGGTTGCACAGAATTACCCCAGTTTACCATGTTTACCTGAGTACTCCAGGTTTTCCAGGTTTGTTGTATGTTACTGGTGCATATATACATCATGTGTTCAGAAAAGACATCTTACTAGGTGCAATGTATAACATGGCCTCCTACAGAATGGATATACACAGTGAACCATAAAAAACGTGACATTTTATTTTTGACTATAACTTTGCCTATGTCATAAATTTTACTATAATCGCATGTAGAATTTCTTCACGATTAAAATGATATAAAAACTATAAAAAATCGGTTAAGATTAGCCAAAGTTATGGTCAAAAATATAATGTGACGTTTTTTTATGGTTCACTGTGTATACTGAGCAGGATCGTCTCATAACCGGTACACAGCCATGGAAGCTGTTCTCCAATACAGCAGTAATCAGTAATTACTCATGCATCTGAAAGACATACATGAGCAATTAAGAAAAACACCGACACTAGAGTACGTTCAAAACAGTTTCTCACCGTCGATTTTATTAGCACCGCATAAACACGGGATTTCTGGCCGATGCTGGCGCAGTTCTTTATACCAGTTGATTAGGTTTTTGTACGTTATTTTTCGTGTCGTGTCGAAAACCTGTTGAACCACAAGCAGCATATTCACAACACATACAGCGACATAAACACTTCTAACGAGTAAAGGACAAGTGGACTTTTATTTTGAAATATTACCAAAAAAACTCTAAATATTAATTGCTCAAAAAAATTAATCAGCTAAGCTACGACGGCTGCTACCACCAGGCACGACTCTTGGGAGTTTATCTTTATCTCTAAAAAGCACTCAGATATATATTACCTGGAGATCCACTGAAGTGTCACAATGTAAAAACATAAGACAAGCCTCAACATGATGCCACGAAATGACAGCCGAAAGAAAAACATTTTGGTGTTAACCTAAGTTTCATAACTGTTACGTCTAAGACATCATCATCATCATCATCAACGAATTTCATCGCGACGCAAGTCTTAAACAAAACTTCAGGGCCGCTGTGTGTACAAAAGGTAGACCCCAAAATTAATTGCTACAATTTTACAAAAACTTATTTCATTTTTGTCTGAAATTTTAGTAATGAGAACTTAAAACAAATCAACAAGAACTAACGTATCGTTTTATACAGAAATGCGTGACTATGGCAATTTTATTAACATTTAAAATGTATCACTGAAAATATGCAGTTTCCAATACAGCAGCTGTGATTGAACTTCTTCGGCAACTTATTCAAAGATCTGATAGACGAGTTTCTATTTGCTTTAACAAACGTTTTTGGTTCATAGCCTTTTCTCGTTGCAAAACTTTAATTAAAACTTCATTTTCTTTGTTAAAAACCATGAATGTTTACGTAACAAGTTGATGACAATAACTGCATGTGACCACTCAGTAGGTAAGTGAGTACACAGCAAATTTTGTGTATTCCATTAAAATTTACTGAAAAATGATCCACATTAATTTATATTAATGGCAACATTTAAATTTAACGCAGTTACTGACGATATTCTACAGGTTTATTTTTTATCCGGAGAGAGAACAGTTATGAGATGTTGAGCCCCTAAATATGACACTGACTCAGTTTTGTGTGTTCTTGAAGACCATGCTGTTCTGCAAGAAAAATGTTTTGGTGTTAACCTAAGTTTCATAAACATTACGTCTAAGACATCTACACTGTGTGTGTACAAAAGGTGGACCCAAAATAAATTGCTACAATTTAACAAAAACTTATTTCAGTAATGCCAGAGCACCTCCACAACAGTTCAAGCTGTAAGCATTGCTGCTCGAACACAAATGTAATTACTTACTTACTTACTTAACACTTAGTTTCTCCAGTCACTTGCAGTGGAGCTTCACGGTGTTCGGCCCTGCAACCTGGAACAGTCTACCTCCTTCACTACGAGCCCCCGAACTGTCGCTGAGCACCTTCAAGCGCCTGCTGAAGACAGCTTTTCCAGCACGCGTGAACCATCGTCCGGCGCCGTTGTGACTGAACAGCGAGTTCGGTGCCGCATACAAATATCCGGACTCAACTCAACTCAACTCAACAATGGCCAGCAGGTTTTGCCAGCATATACAGTAAACTGCTATTGTTTACATCTCACTCCAGCCAACTCTTCAAGCTTGCGATCGTTACAAAATATCGACCATGGGGTCTTCTTTGGCCTAGAGGTCTTTGAGTATTACGGTAACATGAACACCACAAATCACAACGAATGGGTTAATTCTGGATATTCTTGAGTCACTAGGAGTTTTCCTGTCACCAACGACAAACGCTCGAGCCTATAGATGTACTTATAAACAGGCAGCAATGAGTGACTCACAAGAAGACAGGCATGCGCTTGGTGGTAATACGATGGATGCATGCTACTGAAACGCTCTTGACCTGCAGTGTCCCAAAAATCTACAACAGCAAATTTATTTTCCATTTCTCACTGTGCACGTGAGCATCATTGATGCTGCACGTGAAAAAGTCACTAGTAAGTGAACACAAACAGCCACAGTTTAACTATTATCTGGACGACACAGCTAGGATTCCCACTTATTTCATTCATTGATTTTTGCGAGTGCTGTAACTGCAATGGTTTCCAGTCAGTGAAGTATTACGGAGTGACTGCAATCGCCTTCAAACATGTCAAAGGGCACATTACGACTGTGTGGCATATGGTCTGTTGTTGTCTGCATTTGCTATCAGCTGACAAGGTTTGGCCAACTTTGGCGAGGCTCCATCTGTGCAGATATGCAAGACACAGATCTTGGCCTGTCACACTGGTAGCTTCAAGGACAGCCCATTAAAACTTCTTCAGATGGCTACTCCGGAAAATAAATCCCAGTTCACAAACGAATGTATCCAAACCATCGAATAAGCAACTGTAACAGCAACATGCTGAAAGGCGTCTAACTTGATTTGTATTTTATTGTACATTTTATTTTTCATATTGCGAACTGCTTATTGTGTATTTTATATCATGTGTTTTTATTGTATCCTGGGCCTACTGCTCACTACCGCGCTGCATGGAATGCAGACGCGGTCTTGCGATGAGAATTCCGTCCGTCCGTCCGTCCATCTGTCTGGCCGTCCGTCCGTCCGTCAAATGCGTGAATTGTGACAAAACGGCAGAAAGATATGTTTAGATTTTTATACGATACGAAAGATAATTTATCCTAGTTTTCT
>Ga0209562_1001087_pt1 | contig 10151 bp, 12 predicted proteins | sample WorMetvacBELIZE2_FD_187399 | JGI IMG/M metagenome (GOLD analysis project Ga0209562, IMG submission 187399) | Marine gutless worms symbiont microbial communities from Max Planck institute for Marine Microbiology, Germany - Olavius vacuus BELIZE.2... | ecosystem: Host-associated > Annelida >...
CATATAGAACTTCATTGTCCCCCGTCACAAAATAGTTAGCTGGGGAGGCTATGTTGGCGCAATGTTTGTCGAGATAAGGTTCAACCCATTTACGTCCAGTAGGAAGAGCTATCGTAAACTTGTGACGTCGCTGATATAATTCATCGATATTCGTAACACTGTAGAACCCTCTGTCTAGGACTAGATGAATGGTAGCAGCCCCAAGAAAGCCTAATGACTTAACCGTTGTCTTTAACGTTGAGACATCGCTGATATTGCCTGGTATGCGACGATAATAGGCAGGAAAGCGACTATTCTGGGAGTGTTGAGAAAATAGCATTTTTCGATGCAAGTGGTCTATATGCACTAAATCGTCAATAGGAGGTTTTAAATCGTATTCTTTTCATTTTCAGTAACTTATGATGTGGATCGGCCAGTTTATTTTAGGCCAGTTTCGAAAGTTTTTATCACTGCCTTCCCATTTTTCAACAGGCCCATTCTGTCCAAATAGCATCGCAAGATTGATCTGCTCAACCTGCTCATTATCTCGATTGTAACCATAATGAGTATATTCATTGTGTCTTGCGGATGATACGGAGGTGATGTCATAGCACAAATAGTCCCCTTCAAGCACATGCTCCAACCACATAGACAGAAATCGTTGTCGTGCATCCTCAGAAACATCTCTCAAAAATTCGCTGATCCGTTGGCTCACAATCGGCTCATTGTATGGGTATAGGCAAGAGTTGCTCTACGCCTCAGCCCTAGATATGGGCATCCTCTTGTGTGCTAGAAAATATACAAGGCTCAACATGAACTTCCACTTCTCAGAAAAACACCTCTTCAGAAGCTTATCTAAACCGTACATATGGGTAATTTTTTCTAAGAGCAGATAAAGGGCCCGCAACTCTTGGCAGTAGCCGTCACGTTTGGCGTTGATACAGTTCGCTTAATCGTTCCGGACCGTCGTTTTGATGGAATAATTTCCCCAGTCTCTGCATCAAGCTTGCCCAGATAGATCTGTTTGTTTCTCGGGCTTTTCTTGTTCTTATCCCAATAGGGAGTGTTGAGAAAACAGCATTTTTCAATGCGAGTGATCTATATGCACTAAATCGTCAACAGAAGGCTTTAAATTGCATCATTTTTATTTTCAGTAATTTGTGATGTAGATCGGCCATTTTATTTTAGGCCAGTTTCGAAAGTTTTTATCACTGCCTTCCCATTTTTCAACAGGCCCCAATAGGACTTTTCGATTGAATAGACGTAGGTAACGCCGGTTTTTTTATTAAGTCGATGATAAAGTCTAGCCATTTCGGTTCTCCTCAAAAACATAGTCGTAAATACGATTTTACAACTATATATAAAAACGCAACCTCGCTTTTGATGTTTTGGATGGTTGATTTTAAGTCGGTTAAACTAAACGAGCATGAAAACTAGTTGCAATTTCCGGGAATTGAGGTTACAATCTAAGATCGTTGCAATCATCCCTGATTGGTCAGCTTGATATGAAAAATCATGGAAGTTCAAATGAAGAATTTAACATTTGTAATCACTGTAAGACTTTTTCTTTCGAAGGACTTAGATGTACTCTTCCTTCGTTGTATTGCACAGCTCAGCGGTCAACCGATAAGCTCTCAGGAAAGCGATGCCATGGCCTCAATCTTCTCCTTCCTGCCCTTTCACTTTCTCGAAACACATTTCTCCAAAAAAATGCTGAAAAAAAAGAAGACACTATAGAGCACGATCCACGCCGCCCCCCCCCCCCAAAGCATACTAAGTATTGCAAAACTAAGAAAGAGGGAAACCTTATCTCATAGAAAGACTCAAAGAGCTCGGTTAGGAAGAGAAACACAACATGTAACAAAAAATTTTTTGTCTTCCTTTAGGAAATTTGACAAAGGGGCCAAGAATTGAGGTTCGGTTAGTGCTGTTTACTGATCGAAACCAAAAGAATACCGGCTTGGCCGAATATTTCAGATTGATTTTCTACCCTCGTGAACGCGCATCTTTTTCTCATATGCTTTATAAGCAGTTCGTTATGGTTACTCTTCTTTATTCCACGGTAATCGACTTTGCCAGATTGCGCGGCCGATCTATCTCCCTTCCATGTATCTTTGCCATGTGATAGGCAAAAAGTTGAGCAGCGACTGCATAGAGAATGGTGGACAGAGGTTCACATGTACGAGGGACCCAAAAAAGCCTCTCCGCTACTTTCTGGATGTCATGTTGACCCTGCGAGGCAAAGGCCAACACCCTCCCCCCCCTCACTTCAACTTCCATCAAATTGTTGATCAGCTTATCAAGGGTAGCATCATGGCCGCATAATCCGATGATGACCAGATTGGGGTCGACCAGAGCAATATGGCCATGTTTCATCTCCCCTGCAGGATATCCAGTCGCATGTAAGTAACTCACCTCCTTTAATTTAAGAGCTGCTTCCAGGCTAACTGGATGCATAGGCCCTCGCCCCAAAAAGCAAAAATGTTGAAAAGCAACATATTCCTTAGCCAGAAGGAAAAGGTCCTTCTCCCTAGATAGAAGAGAAGCAATCTGCTCCGGCAGTTTCTTGAGATGGGTCAACAAGTGGACATATTCTTTTTCGATCTTCTCGCCCTTTCTGTCTTCCATCCACAATATGAATAGGAATAAGAGGACCAACTGGCTGGTAAAGCTCTTAGTCGCACATACGCTGATTTCTTGCCCCGCCTGTAACGGAAGCAAAATGTCCGCTTCCCTTCCCAAGGTAGATCCTTCGACATTGCACAAGGCCAACGTAGAAGCTCCGCCCGCTTTGGCCTTTTTCATTGCAGCAATCGTATCCGCAGTCTCCCCAGATTGGCTAATCGCAACAACCAAAGTCTGCTGGGACAGCAGCGGAGGTATATAACGAAATTCGGAAGCAATACAGGCCTGTGCTTGAACGTTGACCCTCTGTTCCAGGAAAGGAGCAGCGATCAGCCCTGCATGCCAGGAGGATCCACATCCGACAAACAATACTCGATCCCAAGGAATCTTTTTTCGTTCGGGAAAAGCACGCTCTAACTCATGCAAGTTGAGCGCTTCTGCAGGAAAGAGACATCTTTGGGAAATTATCCTGTTCATGGTTTCAGGTTGATCATAAATCTCTTTAAGCATGAAATGTTCAAACCTCCCCTTCGAAGCTGTGGTTTGAACAGTGTTGACCCTCTTAGAGGCGGGGATGATCAGTTGTCCCTTGGAGTCGAAAAGGGAGACTTGATCATGTTTGACCGTCGCCAATTCATCATTGTTTAGGTAGATGATATCCAATCGTTTATGATCAAATGAATGAATATCTGAGGCTAAATATCCATGGCGTTTCTCCCTATCGAGTCCGATAATCAGGGGGCTATCTCTCGAAGCGACCACGATTTCACTGGGATGATCTCTGTGGATGAGAGCCATCGCAAATGACCCCCGCAGATCTTGCATGGCCCTCCTCACCGCTCGACAGATCTCTCCACGGTAGTAGGAAGCAATAAGTTGGACAATGGTTTCAGAATCTGTCTCAGATTGAAAAGGGACCCCCATTTTTTTCAAACGAGATCGAATTTCTTGATCGTTTTCGATCACTCCATTATGCACGATCGCAAGAGAACGATGGCAATCACTATGAGGGTGAGCATTCACTACGCTAGGCTTGCCATGTGTTGCCCACCTAGTGTGAGCGATCGCGAGGCGGTAGGGAAGGTGTAGTCTCTCTACAATCAAAGAGAGGTGGCGCACACTTCCAACCTCTTTATGGATGTGAATCTCTCCATTCAATACCCCCGCGATCCCAGAGGAATCATATCCTCTATATTCCAGCCGAGATAGCCCCTTTAGGCAGGTTTTGATGACGTGTGAGCGGTGATGAGGGGGGCAAACATGTCCAAAAATCCCGCACATACCCTATACTCAGCGTTCTACACCTTAGCAAACACGCTTCCCCATTATTTGCGTCAGAACTTTCTTCTAACCTCTTGGAGCGAGCGAGCAAAACCCCTTCGTCAAACAGCCGGTCATTCACAAAGTTGGGCAAGCCATTAGCAGCTCCCTTGCGACTCGCTATAAGTCTGTTTTTCTTCTACAATCTCTAGAGTAACCCGCACACCAAGCGGATTCGCAGCAGAGGTTAACAAAGTTCTAAGTGCGTTGATATTCTTTCCCCTTTTTCCTATGACTTTCCCGATATCTCTCTTTGCCACACGGAGCTCAACAATCAATGTATTAGTAGCAGCGACCTCATTGACGCAAACCTCGTGCGGCTTATCTACGAGATTTTTCACAACATATTCAACGAACTCTTTCATAGGGCAACCCTTATTGTTCAAATTTCAGTACACAGAAACTCATGCTCAACAGCGACATCCTGCAATCCTTTAGACAAACATGCCACGCTTCGACTCTAAATCATTGGAGAATATAGATCTAGAGGGTTCTCCCTAAAAGTTTTTAACATTTTTGATTTCAATTATTTAATTGCAAATTTTGCTCAAATAATCGCAAAAATCTTGCGGAATAGGAACCTTCAAATCCACCCACTTGGTCGAGAGAAAGGGATGAGGAAATCGGATGCGGTGCGCGTGAAGCAATTGCCTTTCCACGCGCAAGGTCCGATTAATTTTGGCCTGTCCGTAGACTTTATCACCCAAAACAGGGGCGTTGACTGCGCGCAGATGGAGGCGGATTTGGTGCGTCCTTCCCGTAAGCGGTTTAGCCTGCACCCAAGAAAGATGAGGGCCCCTCCTGAGGGTGAGAACCTTAGTTAACGCAGGCTTGCCTAGGGTAGAAGTAGCCATCTCCTTCTTTCGAGTGGGATGGCGGCGAATAGGAATTTCAACAGTCTGATCACCCGGACACCCAACGCAAATTGCAAGATATTCCTTCTCTATCTTTCTCTCTTGAAATAGGGACTTTAACGCTTGGTAGGAAGGCAATGTCTTCGCCACGATGAGGATGCCAGAAGTCTCCTTGTCCAAACGGTGCACGATCCCAGGCCGATGGTGATCGTCTTCGTAAGGCAGATTGGGGTAGTGAAAAGACAGAGCGTTGGCTAGAGTTTCCCGTTTGTCATGATCGGTAGGGTGGACCAGCATCCCCGCTGGCTTGTTAATACCGATCAACCAGGGATCTTCATAGACTATCTCCAGTGGAATATCCTGAGGGAGGAGACGCTCTTCTTCAGAACGAGAAAGGAAGCAAACTTGAATCCTCTCCCCTTCCTTGGGAACGTGATTTTTCTTGACGGGAAGCCCGCTAACCGTAACCCATCGATTGCCAATTAACTGTTGCAAATAATGACGCGAACAGGTCGGAAAATGATCGGCCAACAATTTATCCACCCTCTCAGGCCGATCTGCATAAAAATTAAAGACCTTGCTGTGCATACCCATAGACACAAACCCCACAATCTTTGCGAGGAAGGGGAGGGATCGTTCAGATCAGAAAAAGTCACCTATGCCCTCCCCCCTTTTGGTGAAATGTGAGTAAAGCTCCGACAAACCTCCTCAATCCCTTCCTTCGATGACATCCCTCATTTTCTTCGCACTTTCTTTTGCCTTTTTCATTTGTCTCTGTATAGACGCGTTGAGCGATTGGTAGATATTCTTCATGAAGGAAGAAAAATATTCCTCAAATGCGCTCTTGTCGCACTTAAACTGTTGCTGAAACCATGTTTTGAAACCCGAAGCAGAAGAAGCGAAAGGTTGACCAACATTGGTTGTCTGACCTGTACCGGAGAGGGAAGAAGGGAGGTTCCCCACCTCCTGGGGAAGACGGGAAGAAGTTTCCTCCATTTTGGGAGAAACACCCGTGTCAAAATCAGGGGAAGGATGCATGACTTTTCCTCCGTTCAGCTTGGGTTGCGCTCAAAAGCCCCCCGTCCCATGGTAACAGGCAGGGCGGAGAGCCCGGAACCCCCCAACGGGAAATCTACGCATCCACGAGAATACATCGAACCGAAACGCACGGATCTCCCCTCTCCTCCTCCTCATCCTAGCACAGATCTTTCATATTAACCCAGAATAATTTATTTGTTACCCTTTCTGCAGGATGTTTGCTTCATTGGCAAGGATAGGGCGATGGGAATGGTAAAGATGGATAGGGTATCGAGCAAACGGCTGCAAATGGTCTGCTCAGAGACGGGAGAGGTCTGGAGAGAGGTAGACTGTCCTATCTATGAACCTTATATCGAGGAGCTTGAGAGTTGTGTTTCTTGGAAAGAGATCGAACAACTGTTCGAAATGATAGAGATAGGACCAGCAAAGGGTTACCTCTACCTTCTTCTGTCCAGGCGGGGCTATTTTAAGGCTGAACTGAGAAAAAAATTGAAGGCTAGGGGATTTTGGCCTCCGGTGATTGAGCGGGTGCTGCATGATTTCCAACAAAGAGGGTATATCTCTGACTTCAGAGAGGTGGAACGGCTGATTCAAAGTCAAAAGGAGAAAGGAAAAGGACCGGTGAGCACCCTACATTCTATGATGCGCAAGGAGGTAGAGGGGGTCGACATAGTGCAACGGGTTCAGCAGGAGCTATCCGAAGAGTGGCAACGCAAAGCGATAAAGGGGTGGATCGAAAAAAAATCGTCATCGATGAAGAAAGGGTCCTTAGAAGGCAGAAGAAAGCTTTATCGGTTTCTGGAGAGAAAAGGATTTGATCGTCATTTGGTTCGAGAATCTCTCCTCCTTGATGAATGGTAGGTTGCCGCCGTGCTCTCTAAGGGAGAATGACTTTGAAAAAGTTAACAGAGACTTAACAGAGGCAATGGGCAGGGGCTCTCGGAAAGGCGACTACCTCCCTGATATTGTCCACCCCCGTGACAAACTGAACAAACCTTTCAAACCCCATTCCAAATCCTCCATGAGGAACGCTACCATAATTTCTCAACTCCAAATACCAATCATACTTTTGAGGAGAGAGTCCAAGCGACGCGATTTTTTGACGCAAAAGACTCTCTCTTTCTTCTCTCTGACTGCCTCCAATGACCTCCCCAATTTTGGGGAGAAGCATATCGAAAGCGGCGACGGTATTCCCATCCGCATTCTCCCTCATGTAGAAAGCCTTGGATTCTTTTGGATAATCGGTGAGAATAAGAGTCGCTTGGTCAAATGCATCGATCAAATAGTGCTCATGTTCAGACTGAAGATCTTGTCCCCATCGGGCGGGGTAGGAAAATACACGATTTGCCTTCTGTAGAAGGTTGACCGCCTCTGAGTAGGTCAAGCGGATGGGGGGAAGGTTCAATCTTTTTTCCAATCGCGAAAAAAGTTGGGGATCAACCCATTTATGGAAGAGAGAAAGATCTTCCCGACAATGTGTCAAAACCTCTTTGACAAGGTAGGTAATCAATTCTTCTGCCAACTCTATGATCTGAGGAAGGGTGACAAAGGCAACTTCGGGCTCCACCATCCAAAATTCTGCCAGATGACGGGGAGTGTGTGAATGTTCTGCTCGAAAAGTGGGGCCAAAGGTATAGACCTGAGAATGGGAGCAGGCATAGGCCTCTGCATTGAGTTGACCAGAGACGGTAAGGTATGCTGGATGAGAAAAAAAATCCTTCCCATAATCCACCTTCCCCTCCGATGTAGTCGGGAGATGGTCCAAAGGTAGGGTGGTCACTTGAAAGAGGGCGCCTGCCCCCTCGCAATCGGAATGGGTGATCATGGGCGACTGTAGGTAGACAAATCCTTTTTGTTGAAAAAAATGGTGAATATAGTAGGCAAGTCGGCTGCGTATTCTAGCAAGGGCTCCCTGCATGTTTGTTCTCGAACGTAGGTGGGGAAGTGAACGCAAGAAGCTAAGGGAGTGACCTTTTTTTTGTAGAGGATAGTGGTCGGGACAGGGACCGTAGACTGAAAGATGGGAAACCTGCATTTCGAGATGTTGTTCCGCTCCCGGGCTGTGCGCCATTCGCCCCTTTGCTTGAATCGCAGCTCCTGTAGAGAGAAGGGGTTTGACCTCCTTATAATCAGGAAGGGTGTGTTCAACAATGAGTTGTAGGTTGCTCAGGGAGGAGCCATCGTTAAGTTCAATGAACACACAAGCTTTTTGATTTCGCATCGTCCGAATCCATCCACATACTCCCACCGTCTTTTCTTTCCAATCCTCCGGCTCTGACCTCAAAAGGGTGAGGATAGTCAATCTTTCTTTCATGCGCAAAAGCTCCTCAGTAGATGGATTTCTCGTTCCCAAACTGTTTCTCCTTCAGGAGTCTCCAAATATTTAGGGAGAGGTTGAAGGTCCGGGTGGGACATCATAGCCTTAAAACCCTCCAGTCCAATCTCTCCTTTTCCCAAGGAGGCATGGCGATCCTTGCGAGAACCCAATGGACAGAGGGAGTCATTGACATGAATGGCATAGAGATGGCGGATACCTATGATGCGGTCAAATGTGTGCAGGGCTGAGTGCCACCCTCGAGCGGTACGGATATCATACCCTGCGGCAAAGATATGGCATGTGTCCAGACATATCCCAATGGGAATACGGTCTTTTGTTCGTTCGATCAGATAGGCTAGATGTTCAAAGCAATATCCTACGGTTGTGCCCTGTCCCGCAGTCGTTTCGAGCAATAACCGGGGGGCATCGGCCCGATCTAGAAGGGGTTCAGTCCGTATGAGGCTTTCGACGATGCGATCCAAACATGGTGTCTCATTATCTCCTGTCGCCGCCCCTGGATGCACATTCACAAAAGCCAGGCCCAGTTGGATCGATCTGAGAATTTCCTCATCGAAGGCGAGCCGCCCTTTAGAAAGAATCTCTTCTTTATTTGACCCCAGATTGATGAGGAAGCTGGCATGGCTCATCACCTGTTGCATATGCGTCCGTTCTATCTGTTCTTTCCACTTGGCACACTCTTCGAGGGAGAAGGGCCTACCCCCCCATTGTCTTTGATTCGCGGTGAAGAGTTGAAGGGTGGTGGCCCCGATCTTTTGCCCACGTACTAAGGCCTGATGAACTCCCCCCGAGATGGAGAGGTGAGCCCCAATGAGCGGGAAAGGATGGACTGGTGACATGCTCTTCTTACATAGGTTGATCGATAGAGCGAAGGGTACCACCCCCTTCATTTTGAGAAAAGGGCTTTAACAGAGCGCACAAGCCAAAAGCGATTAGAATCGAGCGACTTAAATCTATATATGCCCATGAGAAAACTCTCAGACAACCAATTGTCCCATCTTGTTTACCACAGTTTGATTTGTGTGATCATGTTAAATAGTCTATGTACATCAAACCTATAACAAGACCGTTGCATAACCTCTTCCTTATGAAGGTAGAGGGCTGGTAAAATCTTTTCAGACATACGGAGAACCGAAAGCAAGGAGATATGAAATGTCATTTTTTCTTTTAGGAGCGAATGAGCGAATTGGAAAGACAGACAAGCTTATGAAACTTTTCAAACTTGTTAACTGGGACCGTGTAGACAAATGTTTGAGCAATCTCCGCAAGAACGCGCTTTATTCCCTCGGAGGACCTAAAGGATATAATGGCCCTGTTGAAAAATGGGAAGACAATGATAAAAACCTTCGAAACTGGCCTAAAATAAAATGGCCGATCTACATCATAAATCACTGAAAATAAAAATAATGCAATTTAAGGCCTCCTGTTGAGGATTTAGTGCATATAGACCACTTGCATCGAAAAATGCCATTTTCTCAACAGGCCCATAATAAACTCTCTATATTCAAAGCAATCTTATTGAGCCAGTGGTACAACTTGAGCGATATAGGGCTCGAGGAGGCTTTACGCATTAGGTTGGACTTCATTTTATTCACAGGCTTTGAAGTAGCAACAGAGGTTCCGGATCACTCGACCTTTTGTCGATTCAGGAATATTCTCATCGACCAGGGATTGGACAAAGTTCTTTTTGAAGAGATCAATGAACAACTTGAAAGTATGAATATCAAAGTGAAGCAAGCGAAATGTGCTATATAAGACTGTTGCATAACTTCTCCTGAAGATTCGTCGTTGACTACCAAATTGTGTAACACAGCGGAAATAGAAAAGAGAAAAATATGTATAAGCAATTTATAATGAAAAAACTTACTCAGACAAGACCGTTGCATAACCTCTAACCGTCTGGTTTCATTCAGAAAAATCTAAGTATTTTTAAAAAATGAGCTCAAAGTTTAAGAATTTTTGGTCATTTTCGTGTACAAGACTCAAAGATCCGTCCATCG
>Ga0209562_1001088_pt1 | contig 10150 bp, 9 predicted proteins | sample WorMetvacBELIZE2_FD_187399 | JGI IMG/M metagenome (GOLD analysis project Ga0209562, IMG submission 187399) | Marine gutless worms symbiont microbial communities from Max Planck institute for Marine Microbiology, Germany - Olavius vacuus BELIZE.2... | ecosystem: Host-associated > Annelida >...
GATAAAGAAAAAAGTTCAAACCTCCAAATACCTCCAAAATTAACTCCTAAATGCTGCATAATTTTACATTAAGTACAAACATAGTGACGTAAAACACTCAAATGATCATTTGTCGACGTCAACGCCGTAGGATAGAGCGATGTTAGATGCACGCTTTTTGCAGTTATATTTTTGCAGCGCGGAATGCCTGCGATAGCGGGCCTACTTGTTGCATATGAATTGAACTGTATGAAAAGATGTGTTGTACATAATGTTGTGCAGTCCACGTTTCCCTGCCTGGACACGTGTGTATTTGTGGTGGATTCTTTTCCAGTGCTGGGGAGTGATTTTGGCGTGATGTCCCATCCTGACACTACCAATAATTCATATGGATGATGGTGGGAGTTTTAATGTGGGTCTCTTTTTGCAAAAGCATAATGAGCAATATCTACTTCTTGACGTATATTACCTATCTTTGGAGAGAGTTGGGCTATGCATGGTGACCATGCAGCAGCTGCCCAGGCCTATGTTGAACAGCAAACTGCAGGTTGATAGATTAGCATCAGTTATGGATAAAACCTGTGGACTAAACTGCACACTGCTAATGTCTTCATTGCTGCTAATGAGCTGTGCCAGTAACACGTTGATGTTTCATTTTTGATGCCTTAACGTTGAACAGTGTCTGTTGGAACTCGGAATCGGTTGTGGTTTAGTGTAGGCAGTGATAGCAGAGAAAACATTCTTATATTAGTGGTAGATAAAGTTGCTTGGCTTTTGAATAATTAGAACAGTGAGACAGCGTGATCAGTTTTTGTTTAGCTTAGTGTAGTCTATTGCGGTGGTCATAGCTGCCACATGTGCAAAGTGCTAGTTGATAGATGCTGAATGGGTTCACAGTGTTAAAGCAAAAACTGTTGAAAAATAGATTTTACTCTCAGCCATGTGAATATTGCATGTATGATGCTGTTGATTTTGTGTGGTAGGTTATTGCTGTGCCAAATAGCTTCTGCTCGGTGTGTGGATTGTCTAGTATGGCTAAAAAGCAAGAACTTAAAGAAAGCGATTTAACTGACGGACCTAACACTTGTCAGCCACAGAGTTTCAGTGATACCGAGGACACTGTAGAAAGTAAAGGCTTATCTGCCTTGTCAAGTGTAGACAATACAGGACTGTCTGACTCAGCAGATGTACAAAGTAAAGGATCTTCTCACTTGTGGTCCATTGAATCTCCTTCTATGAGTAATGCAGTTCTTTCTGCAGATGAAGACCGAGAATGCGTGCCAGAAAACAGTGCAGTCAAAACGCCAGTAGAAGATGAATGTGATCAATGTGATCACTGTGAAACTGTAATGGAGACTGGCCAGGTTTATACTACTGCTGAACAGTCAGTGGAAGAACATGTCGATACTGGTCAAGAAAGTCTTGGGAATGAAGTGGATGTGGCTCAAGAAATTACAGAAAATGATATGCTCTCTGCCACAAATTGTCTTCAGCGTAGTGATGAGTCCGATTTGCCAAACATTAAGGCTGTTACTGCGTCTGAGGAGCTGTTGTCACAAGAGGCAGCATCTCAGACAGCAGGGGTGGAAGATCCAGCAGATGTGGATCAGTCTTTAGTGTCTGATGGTCATCTTGGTGAACTACTCAGCTGCGCTGAATGTGGATCTAGTGGTTTGTATTTCTTCATTATCAGTTGTTCTTCATGTGTTGTGGCATCGTAGAATTTTTGTTCGTCAGACCTATTATTAACTTCTTGAGAATAATCTGCTAAAACACGACTTTTGAAACACTGACAGATGTTTTTGAATTGCTGATTATAATTTGTCATTTGTGGAGTTCACTGCAGCAGTGTGAACTGTGAACTGTGAATTTAAGACACCCACTGGAAATGAAAGGTCTTCTGAACTAAAAGTCATGATATCTGTAGAGTACATGACTTGCCTTGTTGCTCCCGCTGCCACATAGGCCACAGTCTATTGGACTCTATGCCGCTATGTCTTGTTCTATCTTTCTCGAGCTGTACTTGAAGCCCACTGTCTATAGTTCTTTCTCCAGGTCCTATTTCCAGGTGTTCCTGGGCCACCTTCTTCCTCTGTGGCCTCGTGTTATCCACTGTAGTGCCTGTTTGGCAATGCTCTCATCACTTTTCTTTATGTAGAATATGTACAACAAATTTTTACGTGGCGTTTTTTACATCTGTGAACTGTCTCATAGTTCCTTGTTTCTGACATGACTACCACAAACTTGCACTATTTGAACTTTGTGCACTAGTTTGAACAAAGTAAAGTGTGATGTTGTGTGAAATTAAGTTTAGATCTCTGTTTGCTGCTGCAGCTCATTATAGTGTAGTGCTGGATTCAAATTCACATTCAACTCTGTGGTCAGTGTTGCAGGTTGAAGTTTTTGGGTTATATTTCTTAATTCTTCTCCTTGTTCTTTGATGTCCTGACAGCCACAACAGTCGCTACCTGCTGACAGCCCAGTCTGCCCAGATTGTGCACAACAGACCTCCAGACACTTTGTATCATCACCAAATCTTTCAGCTGCCGACAAAGACGAGCCATTACAGTCCAACTGTCTTCTCAGTCTTATCTTTTGTCTGGTCTCATTGATATGTGCAATAACGTGTGCAAAATGGCGTGTCTTATCATGTCACTGCACCATTGTTGCAAGCGACAGTATGCTGCATGCATGAATCAAAGTCAAAGCTGTCCAATACTATCTGTCTTGTGTGGCGTGCAGCAGTCTGGATCTCGACAAGCCAGTTCATACCATGATGTTGTCGAACCAGAAATATTCTTGGCCAACCACCACTTCTAGACCCTTCCACAAGTTCTGTCATCATGTTGTTTTCAATACTGTCATGAGTACGGTAGTGTTATTCAAGGAGTTTGATAAAGCATTGTGGCCTGCCAACAGAACTATTTAGGTCATCATACAGGACATGGAATTGGAATTAACAGAAAATTCGTATATAATTAGTTGTTAATTACTGTTGCTCAGGCTATGGAGTGTCAGCATGACTGACACAGTTGGCTGATGTTGCAGGTCACGCAGAGTGTCTTGGTTTCAGTGATGCTGTCTTCTCTCGTCTGTGTACTGTCCGCTGGCAGTGTCAGTCGTGCAAAAAATGTTCCTTCTGCGGTGAACTGCGTTCTGACGTAAGAATATACAGGGTTGTCTATTCTGACATCTGTGTATTTGGTTATTACTTTGACTGTGAGTGCACTGGTATAGTTTCATTGTTTTAGCAAAAGTTTACTGACTACTTTTACATGGGACAGTCAGGGCTGTTAACGATTTTAAAAATTTTTAATAGTAAACTTGACAAAAAATTAACTATTAAAATTTATGTGTTTTCCGTAAAATCAAGCATTACAAATCGACCAAGAAAGCTGTTTTGCATCAGTCTGTTATCACCTCTCGCAATGAGACACAACAGAGAGTATTTTTCTGTCCAGTTTCTCAAGCAAACTAAAATATTGACAGTCTCTGCGAGAGACAGACAACAATCACCTCGTTCGCCAGAGAGTGATTGTTGTTTGTTGACGATTTGTCCTGCTGAGCTGAATAGTTTATCATCTTGTAATGTTTCCTTAGTAATATGACCTTAATCAAAATGTCATGATCATCATTAATCGTTATCATTTTTTGCTGATTAATTGCATGATTGTTAATTTGTTTATTTGTACAAAAGATAACTAGAATTAGAAACTGAAGCAGCATATATTTAGGTGGAAATGGTATTCAGAAAAAAATTCACACAGATAATTCTGATTTTGAATTTAGATTGACGGCTGGCTATCATATGTCGATATTTAGAAGAACTTGTTGCAGTGCTGTGACTGTGAATGAGGTTTTATTTAGGTTTATTGTATGAGCTTCGATTAACTGATGTTTGATTCTAAAAGTAACAACTGGCTGTTGTGTATGGATGTTTAGACGGACTTGTTGAGGTGTTACGAATGTGACCGAGGGTTTCACATTGACTGTGTTCATCCTTCTCGTCGTCCACAGTCACCAGGTCTGCTTTGAAAGTACAAAATTAACTATGATGGACTGATACCAACTTTCCACCAGTTTCAGATAAAATATTCTGCATATAAAATACAGCTGGCTCCTCGTTGCTGGATTGGATTTCTGTTACACATACAAAATTATCAGAACTGAACAGCAGCAGTGATTTTGTTTCAAATGTAGCTAAATGAATACAGTAGATGCTGCTTTATCTGCTGTGTAGTGTGTACGCGTGTGCTAAGAGGAAGTAGTGCGATCAGTTCTATGTTCATGTTGCAAGGCAAAATAAATGGTGTCAAAACACGAGGCTGGCCAAGAAGGATGGCATCAGTGACTTAAGAGAGCTTAAGAAAAAGGCAAAGGACAGGAACCGCTGGAAGGACTTGGCATGTCTGCCTTCTGCATAAGAAGAAACTGCACCAAGAAGAAGAATAAGAAAATGAAGTGTACAACCTTTCCAGCAGTTTTTAGAGTTTTTTTTGTAACCATTAGGGGCTACTAGGTAACCCAGGTAAACATGAAGATTGGCCATTAAAATGGCTGTGTGTGTGTGTGACTGTATATTTGTAGGTTTGCGTGCATGCATGTGTGTGTGTGTAGATAAGTGGAAGTGTAGCTTCTGTGATGGCAAGCGTCGAGCGAGCTGGCGGTTTGGCATTCTGATGGAGCATTCACTGAAACGTGCTTATAACCGGGAACTGACGGAAAGGTATAGTAGGCTGTGGGCAAGCACATGTGTCTCTGACCAAGCAGTGTAACGCTGTTCCAGCCAAAGAGTTGTGAGTGACACAGAAGTAAAGGTAGTCCCATATAGGGCTTGCATCGATCACTTAACAAAGTTATTGATGATCGTGACGTCCTCAACAGCTGATCGCAATCAAAAGCGCCACCTGCTGTAGCACGGTAGGCCAAGCTTCCAGAGTAGGCCACAGTGCTGGCAATGTGACACCAGCATGGACTGTGAATGGTCAGTCGCCCAGTTGGGGAACTGGCTCTGCTTTAGTCGCATTGTAGGCTTTTAGCACTGTCATCCAGTGGAAATTTGTAGGCCAATATGCAGCAGTACTCGCCACTCTGTCTAGCAGGTGACGACAGGAAGGGCTGCGAATGTTTGTGTCGACTGTGTGGTTTATTGTCTGTCGCTGACAGATATTGAGCAGCATTCTCAACAGACATGAAGTTACAGGATGTTATTACTTCAGAGTTTAAAAATTTGGATGTCTGCAGAAATATTTAGAAGTCACTCAGTACATGAAAAGTCAGGCCTGTATTGTGCAAAAAATTAACTGATAATGAGAAGACACAAACCACATTCTTACATCCAGTAAGCCTACATGCATCACTGGGTACCGTATGTCTAACATAGACCTTATTTTTGGTAAGCAAGCAAGCAGTCGAGGAAATCCACATCCTTTGTGAGACGAAAGGAACAGTTTACAAAGTTGTGTAATAAGAGGCAGTTTTTACACAACGTCCATGATGTTCATGTCTTAACAGTTGAGCATGCATGTCAATTTTTGTTCAAAGTAAACAACAACATTCATTGTCTGTAGAGTGGTCAATACTGTGTGAAACAACTCGGTGCCATTTGTAGCCTATTTGTGCCAAAATGCCCACTATTGAGAACACTGGTGTTGAAGTGTTTTGACATGTATTGTTCTTAAGATACATGTTGTGACAGTTGTTGCTGTGAATAACTACAATGTTTGCCTTTCAAGTAGAGCTGCACATCTTTGAAATTTACTTGTATAGGTGCACAACTCCGGGCTGTGACGGCAGTGGCAATGCAAATGGCCGATCGGCTCGACACCGAAAGTATGACATTACTGTTGCTTGTTCACATAGTGTACTTGATGGGTTACAACAGTTGACTAACTGATGGCTTTTTGTGTTGATAACTGTTATGCTGACATTACTTAGAGTGTGTTATGTTGATCTGATATGCTAGAAATGCCGTAAGGTGTTTGTCACGTATTAGACTTTGACTGAACATTGATTGAGCTGCATCTTCTGACCGTTGCATCTGTGAATTATTGGATATGTGTTGTCATATTACAGAGCATATGCTTGCCCATTGCTGTCTGCCGACAAGCGACCTCCAAGACCACATGCTTTGGTCAGCCGACCTCGTCACTCCCTTTCTGAATCAGGTATCTACCTCGCTGTCAGTCTGTCTATCTTTCTTTTCTTAGTTTCTGTCATAGTAGATGTGTTGCACCATGATTATGCCAGAGACACTCAAGTCAGTGGGGACAATCAAATAAGTAAGTTTTCATTTGTGTGTGTGTTTTGTGTCCCAGAATAGACCCACTCCATTCCCTGGCCGGATGTCGTAGGAGGCGACTAAACCAGGGCTTAGTTATAGCTTTAGATTTTTTTCAGTGTTAGATAGGGCTTGTATTTGTGTTTTTTTCTGGTTACACACTTTGTTTAGTTTATTCCCTTCCATTATCGGTACCAGTGCAGTTGATTGCCTGGGAAGATTCGTCGAGTGGGACGTTAAACCTTATCAACCAGCTAACTGACCTGAATGGTGCCATGGTTTTGACAGTGCCAGTGATGTGATGTATACCCATACTCGTAGGCTGACCATAGGCTTATAGATGATCTCACTCTGCAGGCAGTCAGCCTGCAGATGATATTAATCATAAACCTGGTGTTAGGCTGTCATTACTTTCTGCCAGCCCCATGGTTACCTTCCCATCCATAGAGCATCACCATCCTGCCAGTACCAGATTATACTGCTTGGTGACAGAAGCACATAGGTATGAAAAACTTGCCCAATGTTACTGCACAGAAATGCCACTCTGGGAATGCAATCTTCAGTTTCTTTGATTGCAAATGCAATGCCCTACTCTTTGCACCATTATGCCACCCTGTTGTGATGCGATACATAACTTTATTTCTCAACCGACCGAGAGCTACTTCTAGCAGATTGTGAACTTGGTCTAGACCACCCCCATGCCAAGTGATCTATACGATTAGACCACACACATGCCAGGTGGTGTTCAAGTCTGTGCAGCCATAGAGCATAACTCACCCATGTAACTAATAACCATATGTAGATCTATGGCAGCATTGGCTGTTTGTGCTGTTCAAGTGCATCATCATCATCATCATTGCAAAGCCTTAATGGCCATGGTATTTGCCTTCTAGATAGAGGAGTCTTGTGTAGGGTTGTGGAATTTCCGGAAATTTAATATTTCCGGAAGTATGCTGGAACCAGGTGGAACTGTCAGATCTACACCATTCACGAACAGGAAGAATTCATCACGAATGTTACATGTTTTGTTGAGTGCAGCATACCAATAGTAGTAGTAATAATAATAATATTAATATATAATAATTGTATTATTTTATTAATTTTTACATGTTGCAACAATGCAAGCGCGTACTAGCCATGAGCCAAATGTCTGTCCATCCATCCATCCATCTGTCTATTCGTCTGTCAAATGTGTGGATTGTAACAAAACGAAAGAACGTTCTGCCAAGATTTTTATACCACATGAAAGAACATTTATCCTAGTTTTCTGACTAGAAGAATGGTTGGTGGGGGCAACCCCTTCTACCTGAAATTTTGGGTCAAACTGACCCTGTCGGAGTTAAAATGCTGATTTTCCATCGATATTTGCTTGTAGTGCCTCAACATAACACATAGCGAAAAAAGTTCAATTAACACTAATAGGAAGTCCACTATGCACATTCGATTGAGCCTAGGATGAACAATTATTAGTAATACATAGCTGACATAACATGACAGCAGATGAACGCTGGTGTGCAGGTAAAACTGTGAGATCCCTTGAGCACGTGTGCCACACCTGAGCGCCTTAGAGGTGTGTTCACGGTGAGGTGCTATACAAATCCATGTTTACCTTTACCTTCTACATGTTGTGTACATTGCAGAAGATGATCTCAGTCAAACAGCACTCGACAACTTGCCACCAGAGGTCACCACTGACGATCATGATTTGTACAAACAAGTTCGCGAGAAAGCGTTACAGGTATGATGCTAATTGATGAAGTAAGTAAGTACATTAGTGTTTGCTCTGCAGTCCTTACAGCCTAAACTGTCACAGAGATGCTATTGCAGTGTTTCATAAGCTCTGCAGAATATCATGGTCTTCAAGAGCACACCAAACTGAGTCGGTGTTGTGGATGAATCATGCACAGTCGGTGATGGTGATTTCCCCAGAGTTGAGGGGCATATTTCTGACATGGTATTGCAGATAAGTATTGTGGGTGTTTTAGTATTTTTATGTTTTATTGCTGCTTTGTTTTATATTAGCCACAAGGAACGTTTTGCAGGATGCCAGAATTGCTGTGTTTTTTTTACAAATCTATTTATTTAGTATTTCTCAGTATATTGTGGCATATAGTGTTGAGATGCATTGTATGAATGATACTGACAGAGTACGTTGATGGGCAACGCTGAGTTTGACCCTCACTCACGCAATCCACCATTCATCACATTCAGCCAGTATGAGGTCACTACATGGTACTCGTCTCCGTATCCACAAGAATATGCCCGGTGAGTGAGTAGTTTCTTAACGGCACATCAGCACATATTAGGCTGATTATGGTGTGGAAGATATCATAAGATAGTGAAGTTATAATCAAGGCTATTTAGCTATGATAAAATAGAAAGAATAGTTAACAAAGTTAAGAGTAAAAGCGAAAATGCGATTGATAAAATGTGGAAACGAGATAAAAATGTGAGGTCATAATCAAGGCTATATATGCCAGATATTTATCAGTTATAATTACAGGCACATTACACATTTTTCATCTTGCTCTGTGTATTTCGTTTTTTTGTTAGCAATAAAATCTGTCGGATACAACATTGTTAGTCACTTGCATATAGCACTTTAAGTGCATTGTTTCATATTCACAGAGTGTCTGTTGATATTTATCGATGTGTGCTGTATATATGTATGTGTATGTCTCTCTGTAGTTTGCCAATGCTTTACATCTGTGAGTTCTGTTTGAAATACATCAAAGGTTTCAGCATTCTGCAACGGCATCTGGTGAGTCAACATACACTATATCTCAAAAATTCTGGATCCCCTGTTGCATTTTTGATTAACTCAGAGGGCTCTGGACCAGCGTTAATAATTTTTGGTATGAACAATAATTGTATGTTACACTTACTTCTTGAGGTGTGATAAAATTGGGGAAGCAGGGTTATAAGAACAATGGTTGATATACGTTTTAGTTTTGGGTATGTGTTAACTAGGATTGGTTTGTCTTAATGTTAATTTTCTGTTATGTCTTTCTCATGTATATTTTGCCTGATTGCTGTGAGTTTGGTTGTTCGTACCTGTGCAATTGATTACCTCGAAAGACTCATATCCGAAGCGACCTATTATGTGTTGAGTGGGATGTTAAATTCCTCTTGGTCACTTATGCTCTTGTTTTTTATGCAGATCTCTAAAGCTGAATCAATTTCCAGCTGCAGAAGTCGACATTTTGTACATGAAGTTATATTGAATGCTGCTTTAACAAAAACAGCCCGCCTGATAAGTTGGTAACAAAATAACAGCTGCATTGTGTGTTGCTAGCACAAATGTGACATGCGTTGTCCACCTGGAGATGAAATCTACCGTCGTCATGACCTGTCAGTGTTCGAGGTGGATGGTAACCGGTCCAAGATCTACTGCCAGAACCTCTGTCTGCTCGCCAAACTCTTCCTTGACCACAAGACCTTGTACTATGATGTGGAGTCGTTCAACTTCTATGTGCTGACGATAAATGACGACGTTGGATGCCACCTTGTTGGATATTTCTCTAAGGTTGGTTTTCAGTTGAATGAAAGAGAAGAGATTAAACAGTTGGTTTTTGTATATCACAGAAATAACAGGTTAGAATGGCCATGCGGAGATGGAGTCCACTTTAGTCTTTCATATTACTGTGGTACTGGTTGTTAATGGCTGACCATTGTGTATTGACATTCTGTGATGCAGGAGAAGTTTTGTCGACAGAAGTACAATCTGTCGTGCATTATGACTTTGCCTCAGTACCAGCGACTTGGATATGGACGCTTCCTCATCGACTTCAGTGAGTTTTGTGTTGTATTGAAGTTCTAATGTTACGTAAACCATTCTGTGTATTAACATTTTAATAAATACATGTAACAGACGCCGGTCCTTTGTGGCTC
>Ga0209562_1001089_pt1 | contig 10149 bp, 7 predicted proteins | sample WorMetvacBELIZE2_FD_187399 | JGI IMG/M metagenome (GOLD analysis project Ga0209562, IMG submission 187399) | Marine gutless worms symbiont microbial communities from Max Planck institute for Marine Microbiology, Germany - Olavius vacuus BELIZE.2... | ecosystem: Host-associated > Annelida >...
AAAACATCTATTTTATCCATAATCTTTATCTGAACATGTGGAGCACTACCACGCCTTCGATATGATACACTAATAATTACCCTATGAAAAAAATATTACAATTAAGATTAATATTCCTGGTATGCGACAGTTAAGTTGGCATGCCGACAGTGGTCAGCGTCACTTCACAGCGGGCGCCGCTTTGAAGTTGCGTGCGACGTCGCATTTGTGTTACGTAATACTGTGTGTGCGGCCGGGCCGCGTTTTAGGCCAGACCATGCAGCCGCAGCAACTGTAATTAATGGCTTATTTCGTTAATGGCGAGTATACTATGCAAAACGTCTGATTTTACCGATTATATCCCGCGAGGTGGCTACTTATTAGGCAAGGCGTTAAAGAAAAATTGAGAGAGGCGTAACATCAAGTGTAAAAGGAGAGCTGAAGCTACACATCGGCCGGCGACGACAGCAATTCGATACAACATAACATTCAGTAAATCTAACATTCATGTCTAACAGCACACATTTATGAATTGCTACTTTTAGTAATAATTGCAGGGCGTATTGTGTGAGATTTTGCTTCTGCTACATATTTATTTAATTTTACAAGTGTATGACCTATCCAAGTAGTCACTTGCATTACTTGAAAACGGAAAATGTCAACGAATCATTTTAAGTAATATTATATTTTTAAACATCTATTATGGGTGGCTAATGACGCCGTTCAGAGGTGATGCTAAAACCAGATGTTTTGCAACAACAAAACATGCCTCTAAAGTGATGGTCAGTAGGGCCGGCATTATCTAACATTAGCCCCCGCCAGGGCTTGCATGAAGTTGTACGAAATACTGGAATTTTGCAAACGAAAAAAATAACCTACGTGCACCTACGTGCATGCATTCTCAGTTACACTTTACTAGTGCTATACGAGTTAGTCATTCGTTAAATACAAATACGTCAAGTGTCATACTTTCGAGTGTGAGTTGTCATAATGGAGTAGGGGTCATATGGTCAAATGACCGAAGGGCGGGGCATTAGGAGGGTTCACCACCAAGCTATTTTTTCTATATGCCTATGCACCCAACAAAGAAACTCGTTCGAATGCAGACTATTAGAATGAGTGACAACCTCAATAGAATCAAATTCGTCTATGTATAACATCCAGGGTTAGCCCCCAACGTCTTCTCTTATTAGACCTAAAAATTAACGGTATTTTTTATTTTTCACCCAAACGACAAAGCGCTTATTATGCCCTACATGTTCACCAAGAAACCCTTTTTAGAACGCACATTATTATAATTAACGGAATATTCAATGGAGTTGACTTCGCCTGTATCCTCTAGGATTAGCCCATTTGACTTGCCTTTCAACCACCGCCACAAAATCTGGCTAATATTACACAGACTACAGTAAAATAGACTTCACCAAATCACCTTTATTTAAAAAAAAATTGCTTAAGAGGGGTAGCAATATCCACACACGCTGACGCAATATTGTACTGTTTATTATGAATGTCATTTATATAATGCAACCTACAAATGCTTTTAGTTGTTACGATAAACGTGTTTCGATCCGTTGTGCGGGTAAACCATCTCTCTAACCAACCACCTAGGTCAACTCAGCCGTGCATCCCTCCGGGCTCACTAAATCGAGTACCAGCTTCGGCTGGGGTAAAGGCTGGAATGTAACCTATGCCGGGTGGCAGGTAACACTGTGTGATGTGAGTTCCCGTAGCGGCTATGGCAGGCCTGCCTGCACGCTACTATACGCTCACTTCTACTACTTCTTTCTTTTATGTCATGTACACACTGTCGTCTTAAGATCATGATGTCCTCAGTTAGGTATGAAAAGGCAATCCATTTGTCCTCGGACGTCATGTATTTCTCTCTACACACACCGTCCTCGTTTGTGCTGTTTTCGTGTACTAACACATTCCTGCGAGGACAGTGTGTGTAGAGAGAGAGAAACACATGACGTCTGAGGACAAATGCGTTGCATTTTTATACCTAATGGAGGACATAAGTGACCTTACGAGGACAGTGTGTGCATGTGTACAGTCAGTACATTATGTACATGATATACAAGAAGAAACACCTCAATCGTCTTTCGTCTACTCATAACATGACGCACACAACATGAGTGGTAGGCCTATACAGTTTTTTTTTCGGAGGGAAGCATTAGTTCTTAATTCTTATCTAAATTGTCTGTGTTTCAAATCGTCAAGTTTCACCTACTGCATATATAACCTCCAACTTCAGCTCCCGTTGTCTTTTTCTGGACAGTATATAAGGCGGTGTTGTTGGATTTTTAAATTTTTCACTTTTCATGTATTACTATGTACCAAGGTGAGAGACAAAATTAGGACCCTTTTGCAGCTTCATGCAGCCTGTAGCGTATAGAAAACTATATAAGGATTAGGCCCACTCTGCTTGACTACAAACACTATCATCAACTATGCTATGTATCTATGTCTATATTTGATATTATAAGCTCAATCAGACTTAAAAGCAACATGCTACAGGGATTGTGTTTCATTAGCCGTTTTGGTTTTTGAAAAATCTAACACTTGGCCTTTGCTTTTAAACCTGTTTCTACAGCCCAATGGTTGTGCCCAGGCTGTCGAAAGGGATTGTAAAAACCTAGTTTTTTATTTGTAAAAACCTAGTTTTTAAAAGTTTTTTTAAAAATAAAAAACTAAAAAAGCCCAAATTTTAGGTTTTTAGTTTTATTAGAAAAAAACTTAAAACCCAGGTTTTAGGCTCACAGTAACAGTAGAAAATTGTTGCCTTCCATTCTAATTAGCTACACATGGCTATAAATGATGTGGCAGGGGAATGGGTGTATCATGTATGAGATATTCATCGTGAATTTCTGGTCATGATTTTGTGTCCGGTCTTCGTACATTAAAACCTAAAATAGTAAAAAAAACCTTTAAAAACTAAAAAAACCTAAAAAGCTAAAATACTTTTTTTCTTAAAAAAACAGTTTTTTCAGGCCTGGGGTTGTCCACTCGTGGTTGTGTCCTTCGCAATTTCGCATAAGTAGTGCCTGCATCTGTTTCTCACCATTGTCTTCTCTTGTCTTGTTATTGAGTAGCGACTCCCATGTTTTACCAGTAACGGGCATATACCAGTAGACACTCTGTGGTCTCGTGACCAGCTGGTCTGTCGTGATGTTGTGTACATTATATTTTTATTGTCATTATTGCATACGTCTTTATGTTTTTTGCATTCGTATATTAACGTAAGTATGACGTTAATTATTGTGTACGCATACGTTGTACACACTGCCGCAAGGTCTTTGCTGCGGTAATCGGCTAGTACAGTATATTTTGGTGGTCTGACCTAAAACCCGGCTCGGCCCGTTGCCCTTAAATGCGGCCAGGCCTAAAACACGGCCCGGCCGCACACACCGTATTACGTAACAGGAATGCGACGTCGCACGCAACTTCAAAGCGGCGCCGCCCGGTTCTATTTTGACGTGAAGCTGACCACTGTCGGCATGCCAAGTTAACAAGTTAACACAAAAGTCATCATCGTCATCATCATCTTGGTAACTTACAGCCTTACAGGGCACCACTGAAATAGACAAGCCACGTGACCGCTATCTCCAGTCATAAAAGCCAAAATAAGCATTGGGCGTAAAGCGGTGGGTGCCGGCATAGGCACGAAATATAAATCCGCACGTGGTTAACCGCCACCATTTCCCATAGACTCCAGTAGATTGTAAATGTATGAAATGTTGATCATTTGTTCACAATGTCGCTGTGCTCTATATTAGTGCACCGTTTCCTTTGTTTCCGATGCCTTCAAGTAATTTAATAGGCTTCAGCACCTGACGTTTAGAAGAACTATTTTCGTGTGAGTTATTTATTTATTACGAAAATCATACTCAAAGTACAGTGATAAAAAGAGAAGACTATAAATACATTGGTCAACAGTAAATCCCCACTTGGCACGCAGGAGGGCCATTTTGTACTTTACAGAATATACGCCGGCCTTAGCAGCAACAGTGGAGTCCTTGGTAACAGATGTCCGATACCCTGTATTAATATGTCTCCCTATTATCACTCAATGTTCAAACGGCGTGAACTGCTTCCATAGACTTGTTGGTCTAGTGGTTAATGTATGTCAGTGCCGTGCCCTCCTTACGGGGCTCAGTCACGCTAACAATTAATGCAGTAACACAACATTATAAAGTCTAAAAGTCTAATGTAACAACTGGGTTCAAAAAAGTGTCTTGAGTATTCTGGAGGTGATGCACTAGACAGTCAGCTTGATGTCGACTGGCCGGGAATAATTTCACCATAATGTATTTTATTAGTCTGCTTGAGTTGACTTGTGTTCTTATGAGCTTTTTTGTTGTTAAGAAGTTTTGTACAGATTTCCATTACTTACATTACTTATGTAACCTCCCTAGCTGTCACACCATTTTACCTGCCTGGACTGTTATGACTGCAGAGTATTTGTTTATTTGCTAACACAGGAGAAAGATGCCAAGCCATAGCAGACGAGTGAAGCCCACACAAGATGCAATATATTTTGTGAGACATGAAAGTGACAAACCTGGATTGAAAGCTGTAATAGTTGATGAATACATCGGTAACGCTGAGTCATCATATTGAAATTAACATGATGGAGTAAATTTAGCTGTGGTAACAGTATTTGAATTAAAATGAAGAAATCTGGTATTTAGTGTAAAAATATTAAAATTGTCCTCATTTGTCCAATATTTAACAGGTGCTGTAAAGTGCAAAAGAAATTAATGTGCACAAATAATCTGAAATCTGTTAGAAAATTCAGTGTTGATTGAATAGATCTGGGACAAACATGAAAGCTGCTTATGTTGCCTGTTTATTGACCACCCGTGATGAGTCATGGTGTACAGTATATAATTCCGAAGGCCTCTAGAGGTCTGTATGTATGTGTGTATGTCTGTCCGATTATAACTTTCGAAAGCCTTGATGTAGGAAGTTCATATTTGCACATCTGGTGTATCTCCGAAGAATGGGGGTGAAGTTTGTATACAAAGGTCATCGGGTCAAGGTCATAGTTTCACTAGCAGAAAAAGGTCTGCTGTTATCCTGCTACCCCTATGCTTCAGTGAGCACAGCACATGAATACAACTGCCCAGATGGCCAGTGCATTGCGTCATCCAGGGGCGGCATGTAAGCATGACGATGAGAAATTCCATGCATCGTGCTTGTCCCGCTTACCATATACATGCATTCGCGGGTGGGTGGCCTTAGATTAGAAGGCAGCTTGTTCAGAATGTTTTATTCCAGATAATGCTATAACAATTTTTTAACAAATTAACATTATTTTTATGCCAATGTCTTTTTTCCTTGCTATTATGTTACTCACAGTGATATCAGTATCTTATTTATTTTACTTTGAACTAAACATTTTTAACTGTTGCTTTTTGCTATAGGAAAAGGAGTAGAGGTGACGACGAATTTTTCAAAGGGAGACTTTCTCCTGGAATATCGTGGCATAGTGAAGGATGTCGCTGACACTCCTGACATTGATACATATATATATGAGTTTTACTTCAGGGGCAAACATCTGTGGTATGTAGTTCATGAGATTTGAACTATATGTTGATGTTGCAAACATAGATCGAGAATTCGTTACCTCAGCAAAAAAAATTCGCGAATTTTAACAAATTTTCCGAAATTAAAAAAATTCGTACAAAAATTCGTTAAATGCCCGAGTGGGCGTGGCCTTCCAGTGGAATAGTTTACTTAATATTTATTTTTCATGTTGTAAAATTTGAAAGGTAACAGTAACACAGCAAGATGAGCAAGTTAGCATTTAGTGTACCATTTGCATTATTAGCAACAAGCCAACAACAACAATTGAAGAATTTGATGCATTTCACGGTTTCATGTTAATAAAAATATAAAACAAACTTACAAAGGCGGTTTGCACTTTACAGTGATCTGTTGTACGAATAAATGCATTATAAATGAACGTTACATTCCAGAACATCAAAACAAGTTAAACATCTATGATTTGCAAAATTACGAATTTTTACCGAATTTTTTTCAACGGAAAAAAAATTAGTAAAATTCGTTAAATTTTAAGAATGAAAAAAATTCGTAAAATTCGAATTCTCGATCTATGGTTGCAAATACCAATATAAATGGAGCGTAGCTTTATTCTTGTATAAATTTTGCTTTAAACTATTTGAGGCCAAATTCCAAGACCGATATCGCTCTAAAAGTAATTCTGAATTGGTAGTATGCATTAACTACAACAGCAGTCAAGTAGTCTCTGAAGCCAGTCGAATGGTTTGTACCCTTAGCAACTGGTAGACTGGCCCTTAGCAACTAGCTTAGTGGTTAAACTGCCAAAGCTGCTAAGGTAGCAGTGGTTGGACTGATAAATTTTAGTTACTGACTTAGCGGTTTAGACCGTTATTAATCAGTGTTGCATCGTAAAATTAAATTAACTGAATTACCATTATAAATTACCTGCGTTTTAATTACTTTTCACATTACTTCACAAATTGTGCTCTAGTTACAAAGTACAAATTACTTCGCAAAGTCATTGTATTATTAATGTAAATTGCATGATGAAAAAAATTGTAGATGTGAGTCTGTGGGTACCTCTCTTTAACCCAGTCTTTCTCAGCAATTTCTGAGAATATCACCATAAATCTTATATTGCCAAAAACCAGATTCCTTGGACTACATTTCTGTAGCAGACTGTGTGCGTCTAACTTCAACCACTGTGATGTAATTGGCCCCCAAAGTTACTGAATTCGGTGTTGTTGTTTTCTGTGAATGCATGGTCAGCTCATTCTAGCAGTAATAGTAGATTTTATTGTTTATATTATTGACGGTGTATTATTATGCAATATTTTATGTCGGTTGTATGACATTATAAAGTGTTATAAACTGTAAGAAACATAAAATATGTTATCTACTTACTGTGTCATTTCAGCCAGCTCAGTTGCAGTTCGATTCATATCTTATTTATAAAAAATTATATTCCGAAGCATCAGGTGAGTATTTTGTGACCTCTGTACATTGCAGTGACTGACATGGTATTTGCACTGTGAATTGATTATGTTTGTTGAAGCATTGATGCAACTGAAGATGATGGAAGTCTTGGCCGTTTGGTAAATGATGAGCACAGGCGACCTAATTGTGTGATGAAGCTGTTGGAGGTTGATGGCAGCCCACATCTTTGTCTTTTTGCAGTGACAGACTTGTTGCCAGGAACAGAACTGCGATATAACTATGGTGACGGGCACTACATTTGGCGCAGTAAGGTTAGTTGGCACAGTTTGCTTAGAGTGGAAATGAAATTTGTACCATATACAGTATGACAGATATGTAAAATGTGTTATGCATTAACATTAACAAGGCCATCAGTTCCAAGTAGGGATGTCACGAAGCTGATCAAAATTCACATTCATCGAATGCAAATGCGAATAGTGGCATTTATTTTATAAGTGGGAAGTCGGAATGTAATGTAGGTCAATTAAATGACTGTTACCATATGTTATTTCCTAAAGTTAATAAAATCAGTGTTTATATTAGTACAGTGTAACATATCATTGAGCAAAAACTATGTTGCTCATTCGTATGTTACTGTAGTTTGTGTGATAGGTTGAATTTGAGAAAAAAACTGGTTTGTCTGTGCCTCTAGCTGTCTGTCTGTGCATATGAAATCAGTCGTAGAACAAGTGTTTTTCCACAAATTCACATTCAACGACGAAGCGCTTAAACAATCGTCGAATTTTGTATCTGGTAAAAACGTTCTTAAGTTCGAATGTCATCGAATTCGAATTCAAACTTCGTCACATCCCTAGTTCTGCGGCATCTTTCACGAAACTTTTATAATGAGTAATATTTGTTGGTTTTGCTGGCAACTGTATGGCATTATACTTAACCTGTCTGCCTTGGTCTGTATCAGAGTTACATTTGACATTGTACAACATGGTAAATTTTTTGCAGGGTCCACCTGTGTCACAGCATCGGAGTAATTATGCTTTTATTACTGTTGTTACTGTTTGTTACTGTTTCATATTAGTGACTGTGATCATGACCGTCAAATCAGAATGTCATGTTAGTTAAGGTAGTTAAGGTTTTGCCACAGAGTGTCCACTGTTTATCTGTCATTGTAAATTATAAGAACGAAAATTTATCAGAGAAATCTGCCGTCAAAAAGGGTCTAACAATTATAATTGCTGCAACCAATTTCATGAAGTTTTGACCCAAGCGACTACTTCCATCAAAAATAACATTGGGGTAGATTATTTTGCCACGTAGCACCATAACTGTCAAAAGTAGTAACGGAAATGAGTACATCTAGTGCTATAAAGTGAGCCTAACTTTTACTCGTTCCTCAATGTTTGCATAGGTGGGTGGGTGTGCGATTATGTACCACCACAATTTCTGAACGATGGCAGAAAGTACAACAGTGACATTTGACAGACTGTTGCAAAATAGTAAGAGAAAGGTGCTTGTGGCATTATTTTTTTACTTTTTAAAACAAAAATGTGTCATAATTGGCTGAGAAGTAGTAACACAATTTCTTTTAAGTGATATCTCGTCATCCAGAGAACATTGATAAACTAATGGATCACCGGTGATGCATAGCATGATGATGAAGGCAGTATTCATCGTCTGCTGAAAAGTCGATAAATTTTTCAACAATTTACAAAAGTTGGACCTTCTGTTAGAGGGTAAACTAGACAAAGAAGAGGAATAGACTTTGTTAATGTTTGATGGCTTCTACAAGACAGTAGCTTAATTGCTCATTCCAGACCACATCTTTTGCTCCACATTTATCAAACATCAGTTTTGATGGCGATCGGCTTCTGTTTGGTTTCAGTGTAAAAACATAAAACCGATATATTGTGTAACGAAGTATTTTCTGTTTCTGCATTGTGGTTTAACACAGATCTTTTATTGGGTTAATACGTTAGTTAAGAAGTTTAAAGTACTAACCAGACTGTTGTAAATTGATTATTGTAGTTGTAGTTAAATAGTTGAGTGTTTAAAGCGTATGCTGTGATGTTAATTAATAAGAAATGAAACTGGGTATTTAGTAAAAAAAATGGAATACCTGAATACCTGATCACAGTCAAGGGTGGGCATGCTGCACTGCTGGCCGGAGCCACATATCCACATACTGAATTTTAAGAGTGTGTCATTAGACCACGCTGGTGCCAAAGGTAGATCACTCTGTCCGTTACACTCGTGATCCTTGTCTAAACGATTCAAGATATAAAACATATTTTATACCTTATGATTCAGCGATGTTTCTAGTTTCTTGGGTCAACTTTTGTGGTCATGAGTTTAGGTTAGGAACTCAAATATGGGCTTTCAATTGATACCAAAATTGGTAACCTTGAATGACATTGAATGGTGTGCCAGGTGATGGCCATTATTTGCATTATTCCACCATATTCGGTAGCTTTGTGGCCAATTACATGTGTCCAGAAAAAAAGACCAAATTTTTTGTTTCTATAAAATTGCAGCGATTCTAATGAAATTCAGTACTCCGAAGTAAACGATTTCCACTTCGCCTGAATAATGCTTCTACATTACCTTGTGAAACTTGAAATGCTCATTGTGCAGTGCTACTGTTGAGTTGTACAGAAAGACACTCCTAAATTTATCCCACCTCATCTGCGTCCTCCAACTTTGCCAGATTTGAATACAGTTCATAACAGCACGTGGAAATTATGGCAGAAGAAGATGTACAAAACACGCATCACTGATCTGGAGCTCAGAAAACATTTTGGTCTCTTTTTCTCGATACAGTATATAGGTGATTGCTCTTGAGGTTAACACCTACATGGATGAGTTAAACATTTCTTGTTGTGATATGTCAGGTGTTCCTGTTGGCATCGAAAAGTTGCGTGCCAACCAGCTGTCAGCAGATGTCGGCCTAACTGTAGTTGCAGAATGTTTGAAACGCAGTCAGCCATTAGAAGACCTAGCCGCAGTCACAGTGTGTGCGTCTCGAGATCAGCCGTCAGCAGACCTAGCGTCAGTCACAGTGTGTGCATCTCGAGATCAGCCGTCAGCAGACCTAGCCGCAGTCACAGTGTGTGCATCTCCAGATCAGCCGTCAGCAGACCTAGCCGCAGTCGCAGCGTGTGCGTCTCCAGATCAGCCGTCAGCAGACCTAGCCGCAGTCACAGTGTGTGC
>Ga0209562_1001090_pt1 | contig 10144 bp, 8 predicted proteins | sample WorMetvacBELIZE2_FD_187399 | JGI IMG/M metagenome (GOLD analysis project Ga0209562, IMG submission 187399) | Marine gutless worms symbiont microbial communities from Max Planck institute for Marine Microbiology, Germany - Olavius vacuus BELIZE.2... | ecosystem: Host-associated > Annelida >...
AATGTTGTGTTATAATAACTGAAGTATAATGCTTCTCTTTCATGTAAGTAGACTCATTACTGTAGAAGATCTTGAAAATATAATTCTGGGGAGACCGTACTTGCAGTGTCTAATGTCGTTAGAGACTTGGGAAATTGATATGTGGTATTGAGGTGGGAAGAATTCTTTGATGTGAATGTTATGATATTGTGATGTGAATATTGAGAGAACCAAGATGAAATACTTAGCAGCAGGTTGTGTGAACTAGATGGTGTTTGTGTCATGTGTAGTGAGTCGACAACCAGAGCTGAACTCCGCAAGCTGCCAGTCATTCCTACTAGTACACTGAAAGAACATCCATCCATTACATACTGGTCTGTGTTTCCTAGTGTGACACACGTTTGCTGTAATGAATCTTCATTATTGAAACTGTAGTAATACATACCTTGGCGATGAATTGTCATGATTTGGCTAGTTAAATCACTTGGTAAGCCTGTGTGATTTTTTAGATAGAATTATTTCTAAACTTGATGTGACTGTGTTTATCTGTGACCATGTTTATTGTAGTACATGAAATGTGAGATGTAAGGTTATTTGATATGGCATTAATTAGTGCAGCTGTTGTTAGTAAAGTGCTGTTATGTATTTAGCTGTTAACTGCAACAGCAACAAGTGTCATTAATTTCTGAGCTGCATCACTCGCACATCATGTTACATTTCTGTGTATGTTGATTTGTTGTAGTGAGGATAAGATAATTGCACTCTACAAACAGTTCTCTGGGTTGAGTCGAGGTTACGCCATAGTCAAGTATGTTCTCTTGCTATTATTCATGCTGTACATAATCTCTGTTGTTTTGTTATTGCCGTGTAGTGTAATATTTGTGGCTGCATGCTAGCTGAACTATTTCATTTCATCTTTGTGTCATGTGCAACTGAGTGTATTGGTATTACTGTTGGTATTACATGTAAGCTGGTTTTCCGTGTTGTTGCTAAGGCTTAGTTTTTGTGTTTTATGTAAATGGCCAATTTTTCCACGCTGGCTGCATGTTAGGCTGGGTCTCAAAGAAGTCGCTGAAAAGCATTTTGTATTTGATAGAGAAGGATTAGTAGAGATGAGATGTGTAACCAATGCTGTTGAATCATAATAAATGCTTGTGTATGCTTGTTAGCTTTCTTGTTATTATTTGACATGTGTTTGTTGTTGACATGGCACGGTGATGTATGCAGTATTTTCTTGGTTAGAGCATCAGCAGTTTGTGGGTTGGACTGCGGGCTGTTCAGCCTTCATGTAACAACTGAGCAAGATGTTCACACATATGTGTGCTTCTGTCAGCAGCAGTATCATTTGGTACTAGCCAAGGTGCAGTGATTTTCTCTAGCCTGGCAAGAAGTAATGGCAGCATGCTGCTTGGTTTATAGTGTAAGTTAGCTGCAGGCTTACTGCATAGAGACTGGGTTCAACTCTGTTCCCAACACCAATGTTAACCATGGGCTGCCTTTACCTGGTGCCATTATACCTTTGGAAAGGTTTGTAAGTTGTAATGAATGCATTATTCTTCAGAACTGGCTGTTGGCCACATCTTGAATGAAATTTGCCCTGCGAAGCAAGATATGGTAGTCAGCTGTAGTTAATTGATGTTATTTAAGTATTTCACAAGCTTTGGTGCTTGTTTCATTTCGCCATCAATGTTGATGCTAGAACTGAAACATAGTCAAGCACTGTTGAGGTTAGCTAAGGAGAATTCATGTTACTGCCGCGAGAAAGCAGGGCCGTTGCTTGCATGTAGTATTCTCTGTATTGTAGCTATATGAGTATCGTCGAAGCTCTGCCTGTTTATGGAGTTCACTTCTATGATGTTAAGGTAATGTCTTTCTGCTTGCAGTTACATACTGTGTGGCTGCATTCTGTGCACACTCAGTGGCCTTATTACACTCTAGCTGGTATCTGAGAATACGTGAATATATTATGCTGTTATTATATACCATATTGCCGGTGACATTGAATTACCTTTGACTGAGTTCATGGTGACAGCCAAATATTAATATATTCAACTTTATTCACCACATAATATGGTAGCACAAGCAAACAAGACAAGCAAAAATATGACAAAGGAAATAGAAAAATGACAACAGTTCCACTCTGCACATATAAACTATTAAATTCACAAAATCAACTAGAAATAGGCCTACTTAACCATCTGGCACAACAAGTTTGCATGATTTTTATATTTAATATGGAATTTTTCAGCACGTTTCTTAATAAGTACACTGGTCAGGTTAAAAGAGAAATATGATTGGCAAGATTTAACAATATTGATATCGCCTGTCCGGAACAACTTCATAAAGAATGTGATGATGGATTGTGTTTACTGTTTGTTCTGTCAGAAAGTTCACTGATTATGTATGCATTGGTACGTAGCATAGTTATCAGTTGCATGTATCACAACTCACATGCATAATTCCATCACAGGGCACTCGCACAGTGAGAGTAACTGTGACACATATTTATTGTTTACTTTTGTTTTATTTCTACTTTTCAGTTGTTCCATTAAAATGTTGTTTTTATTATTACTTGTTTCAATGAATGTGTAATTTGTTTATGTGTTATCAGTTATCATGTAGTTGTGACATTAAGTAAGTAACAGTAAGCAACAGTGAACAGTGAGATTGTTTGAAGATTTGTGAATTTTAAATGAACCATATCACATAGGTTGTCTGCTTTTAAGACTATTTAATTGTAGCTTCATTCTTTATTAGCCGGTAAATACTGCAACATATTACACTGTGACATTTTTATTTTGTCATTTTAGTATATTTTCATCCTTTTTGTATGGTTATGTCTCGTGAGTTGCAAGACAGTTGTATCACATTGCAGTGCTGATATGCCAATGTTGTGCAGGATAAAGCTGGACTGCCATGGTGGCTTGGTCTGAGTGTTAAAGGCATCACCGTGTATGATCATAACGACAGAAAAACTCCTAGAAAGGTTTGTGAATGGATATAATACCAAACAGGAATCTCTGCCAATTATTCTGAGTTGTTCAGAGTTTGTCACAGTTATTGCCATTGAAAGTTGAAGTTAAAAGCACGATTGAGACCTGTTGTCAGGTTGTACTGTCTTTTCACTTTTAGAATTTGGTGTTAATGTGCAGCACAGGAATAACTGTCACTGGACTTTGTTGATATTATTTTATTTTTCATGCATTAAATGGCAGCAGTCATATTACGTTTTTATTCAGCTTAAGAAACTTGTGTTTATAAAGATTCATAGTTACTTGTTAATGACAGATAATGATGAACTTTTTGACTTTTTTCTATATGTTGAAATAATGCTATGGTTAGTGCTGATAGTCATTTAGGATATGGTTTGTTTGTGCTGCACTCTTTACTGCTGTGAATTACAATATCTGATAGTTGTCTGACAAGAATGTCGTTATCGTGATAATGTACAGGAATTTCTGTGGAAACAACTGGAAAATATCTATTTCAGAGACAAAAAGTTTTCTGTGCAGGTGCATGATGCTTCCAGCAAGCGGTATGTACTGTCATTTGTAATACTTTGAACTCATTATCCCAAGTCAGTGGAAATATTCAGTTTTACATGATCTGTATTCTTGCTCTTGCATCATCTACTTAACAGCGCAGGTCTTCCTGTCTGATCATCTGCATGGCTTCGCATAGCGTGGTGTGCCTGCCGGCTAGTAAACACAGAAACATATATCCCGTCACCCTGCTGTGGTTCAAACTGTTCAGCCTGACAAAGCTATCACTGCTCATGGATGGACAGTGCGTATTCTGTTTACCAGTGTTGAGCCTTGGCTCTTCCAGTGCCCCTTGCATCAGTCATCTGTTCTTTCTTCCTCCCTGTTCGCTGATAACATCGGTTTTGCTTTATAGAGTAGCCACACAATCATGGCAGTCGAGTAACATTGTGGCAGTGGTTTGACAAATTAGTGTTGAATTAAATGTCATTTTAGATGTTTACAAACTAAAATTTGATTTTCATTTAACGTTGCTAGTCACTGCATAAGTTGTGTTATTGTATATGTAGACTACATGCACCAGTAAATAAAGGCATGGTCAGTGTTTTTATTGCATCCATATTCCATACACTCACATCAAAGATACATTACACTGTCTTTAAGTCCATGCTGTGAGCAGTTCTGAATGCATTATAATAAATGTGGCTGTAGATGAAGTGACGCTTGATCGGTGATATTTATGAGCAGTTGATGTCATGATGTCATTGTAGAAGCAAGTCGTTGGGTCGACGGCACACAATGAGCGGTGCCAGCAGCAGTGTGAGTGGACTGAGTGTTCATAGCTGGTTTGCTGCCAGTCCACTGCTCACCAAGTGTATCTGGTCAACTGCCGTAGCACAGCATCAGTTCTACATTGACATCAGGCACACTGTTAGTCTCATCATGATACTCGCTGTATCAGTCTTGTGTGTTCTCATCAACTTACAGTTTTTATTTTTTTTGTTTTTGTAAACTACTGACACATATTCGCTGTTTACTTTTGTTTTATTTGTACTTTTCAGTTATTTTGTCAAAATGTTCTGTGAATAACTCACTTTTTTCATTCATTTTACTATTATCCTCCTTTTTATTTTTCAATTCTCCTTGTTTCTCCATTTTTATCGTAGCTAAATAGCCTCGATTATATTTTCACACTTTTATCACAGTATTCACACCATTGTAAGGCATTGAAATAGCCTATTATGTGATCATGTGCTGTTAAGAAACTACCACGCTCTCTCCCTGTGAATAACATTTACTAGCATCTGTTAGTAACGGTCATTGTAATGATGGTATTGATGATGATGATGATGATGATGATTAAAGTACTTGTCCAGTGCACAGTGGTTGCCTGATGTGCCAGTACGTGTAATGTGCCAGATATGTAGAAATTTTGGTATAACCAGCGCAACCAAACGTGTGAGTTGTACGCACTTGATACACGTGAAAGTTGCGAAGTCTGAAATGTCTGTTTTAAGTGGTAGTTTTGTCTGAGTGCTAGAAGACAGATAACTCCAGAGTGTATGACAATACTGTGGCAACGTGTGTGTGTTCAAAAACGTGTTGGTTGATTGGATGTAGAAGTAGAGAGCATTCAGATTGTATAAACTTCTGCTTGGGCTAACTGTGCGTGCTGAATGGCTGATACCAGTAATTTTCTGAAATATTGGGATTTTCTATGCTGGCTTTCCATCATCATCATCATCCTTATTAAAAGTTGTCAGAATGCAACATGTACACAAATCTGTAACAGTCTGTATACAACATACTTATCACTGCTCAGTGCTGTACATGCCCAGTACCAAAGGAATTGCCAGTAATGTTCAATTGCATGCTTCCAGGGCTTCGTCGCTATGTTGAAGAAAGTGAACTGAACACAAATTCTCGGTATCTTTATCTAGATACATCATTCGAAGTCTAAACTGTTTCCTTGATCTCAGGGCCTCCTACCTTTGCTAAATATTTAATGAAAATTCATATTTGAAGTTACCTGTAAACAGACTAAGACTGAAATACAACCATGTGGCATCGGTACTGGTAATAAACAACCTGTTTAATGGGAATTTACGGGTGTTGTATGATGTGGGCCAAATAGCAGTCATATTGGCATTCAGCAGCAGATGTTATACTGGTACTGTTTGCCCATTTGTGCAGGTTTCTTTCTATTATATCTCTGTTACTCTTATGGACTTTCTGAATTAGTGCGGTGCATTTGTATTGATACTTTTCACAACTTTTCTTTCACACTGTGATAGTGCAATGACCATTACACCACCACGCTGTGTCAAGATATCTGTCTAGATGTCTACTAAGGAGAAAAACCAAGTGTGGAAGAACAATGATGTGGGACATACTTTTTTATTACAGAAACTAATTTGGGTAGTTGTACTGGTACACTTTGTTTGCATCCAATGTCCTGTTAAAATTGTTTTTACTAGCTGCAATTTATTGCTCACTGAAAATCGCCAGCAATATGAGGTTATTTGTTAGCTTTCTCTCAAATGTTGGAGGTCTGTTGCCAGTAGCTGCAGTGCTTCAGATGCTTGTGAAATTTATGTGTGCTTGGGCATCTGTTGTATTGTAATGTAGTGTGGGATCATGAGATATAGCTCTGTGTATGGGCAGATGCGTGTCGTGCTACTGTTATTATGACCTATGCAGAGATTCAATTACATCAGTGTCATGTGACCAGGATGTTAGGTAGTATCCTGTTGATAAGTGGTGCAGTGTGGCCAGTTAGCTGACTACCTGCAGTGGTTGCAGTTGTTGTACATGTGTGTTTCTGTGAATGATAATTCTGTTACGTCGTATAGCACTGTAAATAATGCTGTTATCACGCTTCAAACACACCGTGAGTATGTTTGTGATGCTGATTGCGGTGCTATACTCGTAGCCCATAGTGCAGTAGTCGCTGGTAGACCATATGATTAATGATAATGCTTGACACTGTTGGCTGGGTGACAGGAACATTATCTGGCTTGTAAAATACCACACTGTACATGTAGCACTGTACAAAGATTTCCTGATACAGGTCTTTGTGTCATCCATGCTAACCTGTAAAGAACCTGGGATGTTGCTTTGGCCTTGTTATTGGTTTTTTATATGTAGGACAAAGTTTGAGTTAGTGATTCTAGCTTTGGTCTTAAGGGTTAAGTCCTAGGTCTTGTCCTTGTCCTTGAGGACTGGATCCTTGTCACCATCCCTCATGATACGCTAGTTAAACAGAAACTCGGCATAGTAGTAGTAGTAGTAGTAGTAGTAGTAGAATATACAGATTAACGTGGCTTAAGCTACAGTAGCTTCTAGGACAGTAGCTACAGTAGCTTCTGGTAGGTCCAGTGGTTGTCCATTTCCAGTTTTCATATAGAGGTGGAGGTGCTCTGTTAGTTAGAAGTGGTAACTATGGAACCCAAACAGGTTAAGAGCAGCTTGAAATCAGATACACAAAGCTGTGGAGTTGGGTTACAATGAAACTAGTCTGACAGGATTTTCTAGAGTTAGTGATGAGCAGGGTGCTGCTGCTGTTGTCAGATTCACTGATATATCTATGTGGATTTAACCAATAAAAAGTGTTGAATTGTGTGATTTTAAATCTGCTTCCTGGATGTTATTCTGATGAAGTTTCCAACAGTGTCACTAAGTGTGTATGTGCTATCTTGTGATTTTGTGATGTATAATTGTATCAGTTCTACAGATGCTGTGCCATCAGAAGACTAGTATTTTAATTCTTATTGATAGCTGAGCATCACTGACGATAACTTTTCTGTTGTATTTTTTCATCGTGTACCACCTTCTCGTTATTTGCTGTTAAACTTAAAGTACAGTAAAACTTCGTCATAACGGACTCGGATAAGATGTACACTCGGCTATAACGTACTAGAATCTGTAGTCCCAATGATTTTCCTATGTTTCATTGACTGGATGTAACGTACTCAGTTATAACGTATCCTCGCTCAGTATGTAGTATGTACGCTATTTTCTGCCCAGAAAGTGCTAATTGCCTCGCCTATAACGTACTTCCAGCTCTACTAGCGTACAGTCGACTCTGTGCACGCATTTATTGCTCTCACCCGGGCTGTAATTTGAGAACAACTACGGCCATTCACCCTTGGCATGCGCCGGGGTGCGGGCAGTCGTTAACGGGCGACACCTACTGACGTTTCCACGCTAAGCATCTGCAACGAGCGCCTCCCTGCTGCTGCTGCTGCTGCTGCTGTTCCTGCTGGTGCTTTCTTCCCTCCCCCTCATGGCCCTCTCTCTCTCTGTGAGTGACTGTGTATGTCTGTATTCCTTTCTGTTGTGTCCACTGCTTGAACTCTGCGTGCATCATTTCACTCTGTCGGCTGGTTTTGTGACAGTGACTGTTCGCAAATGTATTAGGTCGGTGTGTTGGACATGGACGGATGGAATAAAATGGCACATGCCACTTTGTGTCTGTTCACTTGCGAAATTGTTCAATTGAAATTTGATGCTGCAGCTGGATATAACGTACCTCATATATAACGTACTAATTTTCTAGGACCCTAGAAGTACGTTATAACGAAGTTTTACTGTATATTAAAATGGGAAAAAGAAATGTAGATCATTCCGATTCTAATAAATTCTTTATTTTGATGTGTGTTGTAGAACCAGTTGACGGTGGTGCGAAGTATGAGCGATATTGCCGATGTGTTGTCATCAAACGCATTGTCGAGCACGAGTGAGACTGAAAGTCTGCGTAGTTTGTCAGCGTCTCTGCCACCAAGTTCATGCAGTTCTTCCAAGCTCGAGTGTGAGTGTACTCTGTGTCTGTGTCGGTTGTCATCTGTTGAGTTCTCTACCATGGACTCATTTCATGCAGTTATTCAAGCTAGAACGTAAACGTACTTTGTGCGCTAAAACTGTCCTTGCCGCAATCTTAATTTTAAAACACTGTAGTAAGTTTGTTCCATAATGTGATATATATCATGAAATGCATTTGTATGTTTAATGTGACCTGGTTTCAGTGTCAACTGACAACTCGGAGTTGTACTCAGGTCACTGTGACATGTACGCGGCATTGTTGGAACGACGCCAAGTTCTTCAGCAGCAACTTAGTCATAAGCTTCAGCAGCTCAGAAAAATTTGCCTCCAGGAAGCGGTCTGTAACTGTATTTTAACTGCTGCTGTTAATGACAAATTACTCTTTTAATGATTTTGTCTAAATTGCCATGTACTTTCTTACTTTAAAAATTTTACAATTAATTAACCTTGCTGCAGCTCTAAAACTAACTTTTAGCTAATCTCAAAGTTTGAAAAGTGAACTGTTTAAAGAAATTATTTGTTTGTAGTGCTAGAAGTTTCTGCTTTGATAGCTTTGATACTCAGAAATATTCATGTATTTGTCTGTTTATTGTCATGTGCATCTCTGACCAAGATAATCTGTTCTGTGAGCCAGTTAGTTACCTCGTGCTCTCAATACTTTGCTGTAATAAACAACATGATGTCAGTGATAGATATTTCCTTGGGAGAAGCAGCTGTCTGCACTGCTAGAAAAGTATGTTGCACTTGATGGTAATCGTATGTTAAAGCGATTTTTATTGTAGACTGTCGATAGAGTGTTTTTCAGCCCTCATATGTGTTGGGCTGTCTGTTTAGGAACTAACGGGAAAATTACCACCAGAGTACCCGGTGACACCTGGTGAGTCAGTTCCGCAACTTCGACGCCGAGTTGGCACTTCGTTTAGACTCTCGCCCAAGTGTGTCCATCAGCGTGCTGTCTCGGAGGTATGAAACAGCTGCCGAATCACTTCATGGCATCAAACTAATTTCAGAAGAATTTTATAACTAAACACAGCCAAGTGACACTGATATTACCATCACTGCTGCCTGTGGTGATCATTGATTTAGCAGTGGACACTTACCCAAGCGTCTCTTCTTCAGTTTCTGCTGCAACCTGTATCTTGTTTCTAGTGTTAGGAATAGCAGATCAAATTACACCACTTTTTAAAAACTCACCTTAGATGTCAGATCCCTTGATCACTGGTTCTTGTGATAAAGCACCCTTTTTGCATTATTTTGCGGAATTTGGTAGCTTTTGTAGCCAGTTATATGCCTCTGTTTTTCGACACTTTATGTCGGATAGTACCCTACATAAATGACCTGTCATATGCTTCTGTAAATCATTTAACATGCATGTATGCAACCGTTTGATCACATATGCGCAGTGACGGAGTGATACTAGTAATTTCTTGCTTAGAAAGTGTGGGAAATAAGTGTCGTGTATTTGTTGCCCTGTAATGTATGTAGGAAGCAGCCGAGATGGCACAGATGGAAGTTGAGGTGGAATTGCAGGAGAAAATAACGGCGGCAGCACTGCGACTAGCTCAGGACAGATCACGCAGTCGAAGCATCCGCAAAAAGCGCATCCAGTCTTTCCACAAAGCCAGCGATAAGGTAAACACATCAGGCTTTATTGCCGCAGATCATGTGTCTTTACCATAGTAACTTAAGAGAGTTTAACATCCGACTTGACACATAAGAGGAGAGACAATTTTTCCAGTCAGCTGATTGCAGTGGTACTGACAGTCAGACCGACAGTCAAGAGAAATATGCAGAAAACAGACACAAAAACTGACCCTAAAACATACTCACCAGTTGAGAATAAATCAGCAAAAACATTAACA
>Ga0209562_1001091_pt1 | contig 10139 bp, 12 predicted proteins | sample WorMetvacBELIZE2_FD_187399 | JGI IMG/M metagenome (GOLD analysis project Ga0209562, IMG submission 187399) | Marine gutless worms symbiont microbial communities from Max Planck institute for Marine Microbiology, Germany - Olavius vacuus BELIZE.2... | ecosystem: Host-associated > Annelida >...
ATAACAGTGACATAATATTTGACACCATAATGCAAAATACAATTTATTACTCAGTCGATTACACCACTACTGCAATTCTAAGTCGGCAGAGGCTTTGTCCCTAAATGTCACACACAACTGATTCGATGACATTCGAAATTTTTGTAGGAATTTCCTTTTCCTCTCTCTTATTGTTTCCTGGACATGGTGACATTCAAGTGTCATACACTGCTCAACCACAGACTGATCCCTAGTTGAAAAAAAATCTAAAACAACTGTGGACGGCGTGGTCCAATGATCTTATCTGGTCTCTATTTACCGGGCATGCATCTAGACCATAAAACAATACTGGTAAACATTTGGATTTGAGTAACTGAATTATAACCTCCTCTGAGGCAGTACGCCCAATTTTCCCCAAAATTGCATTGAAGGCTCTATAAAACTTGCGGTTAGCGTTATCGTATGAACATTTAAAGACTTTAGCAGCATTTGCTGTAAAATCAATTAAACTGCACACTACAGTTCAGTGGCGTCACTAGGGTTTGTGTCACCCAGTGCGGTAACTGATAATGTCACCTATTTTTTCCTAAAAAACTGACAACCTTTTTAGTGATCGTCCTCAAAATCTGATGACCGTCACCACGCCCGCCCTCTCTCCGCCTTCCAAGTGATCGTTTTTCTAGTACCCTTTGTAAAATTTAGCCGATTTTTTGTTACTTTCATCAGGGTATCCTCCCTGGATGGTGTTACGCGGGGCGGTCCGCCCGGCCCCTAGTGACGCTACTGCCACGGTAATATGCGTACATCATTAACTGAATTCTACGGAATCTCAGTTATGAGAAGTTACCACATGTAAATAGGGATACATTGCGTTAAAACTATTAGCCTTTCTAAACTGTCATTCGCAAGAATATAGCACCGAAATAGGCAAAAACATACTAAAGGCCACGATCACTTCAGTTCAAGCTATCATGCACAAAAAATGTTACATAGATATGAAACAATGATGTTATTAGTCTATACTGACTTTCCTTTGTTGACGACTTTAAGAGCTTTGGCTACTTCCACAAACGAAGGCCTTTCAGACGGTTCCTCAGCCCAACACTGTTTCATCAGAGTCAAGATGTCTGGATGCACGCCGGCACACTCTTCCATGGGAAGTGGAGGTCGATAGAACGGAGCACGAGTGTCTTTGATTCTCTCGATAATAACTAGATTGAATCAATGCAAAATAACATTTCTATAAAGTATAGTAAGCTGCTAGTTTTGTGCAAATGTACTAGGCGTGTGTGCATGCTGCTTCGACTTGGTCTACTGGCGGTTGATTTTAGATGTCGTATTTTGTGATGTCCACATATATGCAACTAAAATGATCCATGCGTGCGTGTACTGTTAGTGCACTCCGTCGGCATATTTTAAGTTAGGAGATTCTCTGATATGGAGAAATAATTTAAACTAAATATTGCATTGACTTGCAATATGAAAATTCTGTATGTTCAGTGTCGAGAATGATCTTAAACAAGTAGCGCAGCTATCGCAGAGATACCGCGCTGTTGGGTGGGTAAGTTATGGCCTAAAGTGGAAGACAATATTTTACGGACATTATAAGTCTGTCTTCAACCACTGTGACGTAATTAACCAGCAAAACAATTGAATTCGGTGAAAAAAAACGAAAAATAAGGGCTATTACGCCGCTCAAGGTCATTCAAGGTCATCGAGGTCGGTATCAATCGAAAGACCGTATGCCACTTCCTTATAAATAGTGATTATTACTAACTGACATCCTATCTCGTACCGTTTCCGAGTTACCGCAGCTGATTGTTCAAATCTTGGACACTTTGCGTTTTGAGCCACCCTTTGGGGAGAGGAGGTAGAGACAACGTACGTTGTTCATCTTGGGCTCATTGAAAAGCGCGTAGTGGACTTCCTAGTAGTGTTAATTGAACTTTTTCGCTAGGTGTTACGGCTGAGGTGCAACGGGCGAAAATAAATAGAAAATCGGCGATTTCGCTCCAACCCGTTCAGTTTTACCCAAAATTTTAGATAGAAGGGGTTGCCCACCAATCATTTTTGCACGGATAGTTGGGCCAATAAAAGCCTTACAACTTGGTCTTTGACAGTTTTCACACAAAGAAACTTTATAGCAGATTTCCTTCAAGCAAACTGCGATTTTATACCGAAATCGGCCGTTTTGCGTTTTTGGGCCCTCTTTGGGGGTTAGGGGCAACGTACGATGATCACTTTAGGCTCATTGGATAGAGCGTAGTGGACCTCCTATTAGTGTTAATTGAATTTTTTTCGCTAGGTGTTATGGCAGAGGCGCTACGAGCGAATATTAGTTCAAATCGGCGATTTCGCTTCAACGCGGGCCGGTTGACCCTAAATTTCAGGTAGACTGGGTAGCCCCCACCAACCATTCTTCTTCTCAGAAAACTAGGTTAAATGATCTTTCGTATGGTATAAAAATCTGGACAGATCTTTCTTCCGTTTTCCACAATTCATGCGTTTGACGGACGGACAGAATTCTCATCGCTAGACCGCGTCTGCATTCTATGCAGCACGGTGAAAAAGGTCAAGCACTGCACTGCATTTGCCTACACGGGAAATAAATTATTTTAAGTAAATTTCAACACTAGTTATTGACTTAACGATAACTCAACGTTTTCAGTTACCTTTCATCTTGACTTTGACATTTGCACCTTCAAGTCTTGTTACACGAAAACAAAAAAATGACTTCACTCGCGCCAAGTTGTACTTTAAACCATATATATCACGAAGGAATCTTTGACAAAGTTGCAATGTGGCACATACGCTGTGGATGGTCGATGTCAATAAAGTACGGCTCCTCTCTGAACATGATCTCCTGCAGGACGATAGCGAAGCTGTAGACGTCAGCTTTCTGAGTTCCGTTGATAGGTCGAGTTGTCATACGCAGCAGCTCAGGTGCCGCCCACAGCTGATCACGGTAAAAATGAAACTCGTTCTCCTGAAATTGACGCAAAACGTTTCAAGCTTTAGATGGTTACAGTGCATATAGACCTAATCCATCCATCTATATGTGACAGCAGAAAATATACAAATAATACAACAGGTATTGTAAATGTAGTGCAAAAATATCGTTAAAAAGTGATCCTGCAATTTGTGAGTAAGAAGAAAAGTCATGATACTCATTTACGGCATACGACTTACTATATTTTATTACTGTCTTGTATATACCTACATTGTTTTATGTTAAGCGTTTTGCCAATTTTTGGTCACAATAAGCGACTTGTCACTCTAGTGATTCTGAGCTTATTCGTTTTGTTGTTAAGCATGCCGTGGCTTATGCGCGAGCACAGTCGCCTATCGGTCGTAATTATGCACTGTGTTATAAGAGATACGGGTCTAAGGTCGAAGATGACCTCAAGTCTGGTCTTAAATCTCGGTGTTGTAATAATGAGGCTTTAATACAAATGTCTGCTACTGATTATCGCCATGTTAGCTTTGCACTGGAACTGATTATGATGAGAACTGGTATTTTGTACACTCCTGACTGTGAGTGGAGTCGAGAGCAGATTGTTTGTATGTTGACTGCTATTGGCACACGTTAGCATATTCATACCGGTAATCGTTTTTATTTTCGTTCTTTTTTTCCATCATTTACTTTGTGTACTCTGTGTACGAATTACATTTTAAATAAATAAATTAGGCCTACGGATCATTATCACTTCTGCAGACAACGCCAGAATCGCGGAAACGCTTCAACGACGCCGGGTGGTGTTAATCGATGTTCGGAAAGTTTCAGATGCTGCCCGAACTGATCAATGAGAGATTACTGTCGAGCGCGCAGAGCAGATGACAAACTGTTCCACACGGTGGGTCTGGAGAATGCAAACCTTCGCTGTCTTGTCGATGTCTGTATTCTAAGTCGTCGGATACATCCAGTTCAGCAGGTGGATTGTGTGGACCGCAACTGAGAACGACCGAACTCATTGCATAAACTTTATTCACCATAAATATAGGCGTAGCTAGGATTTTCTCTGAGGTGCACTTTTTTCTCAAAATAAAGTTGACGACCTTTAACTGTCACCGTAGGCCTATAACAATAATAAGTGCCTAGAAGCAGCTCAGCTATCGCACAGAGACCGCGCTCGCGCTGCAGGGTGCGGTCAGTTTTAGCCTAAAGTGAAAGATGATATTCTGCAGTATATTTTATATCTGCAGTATCTTCAACCACGTTGACGTAATGGGTGAAATAACGCAAAATAAGGGCTATTACGACTTCGACCCGCATGCACGAGTTCCTGTAGAATAGGCAAGAGCGACGGCATGGATACAGGCATTTCCACACGAGGATTGCCGTCTTGAATAGGATCCTCCGCTTCACCGGAAGTCAGTGGATGCTGTGTAGAATTGGAGTTATAATAGTCCCGTGGTATCATGCTGCTGATACAAAACGAGCCGCGTAATAGTTGATCGCTAATCTTATTCCGTATACTGATTGTAGGCGTAGTAGGCCTAAATCGCTGTTTTTGAGATTTAAGGCGGGTGACGAGAACGTCACTTATATTGCAACTTAAAGCAGTAAAATGTAAATATCGGCAGCAATAATAGTAAAACAGCCTTTGTTAACCTGCTCTCTGTAGTCTTCTTTCCTGAACGCGTGCAGCGCGAATCCAGAGACCTTGAGAACCCATCGACTGTCCACGTGACAGTTAGCACTGGACAGGTAACCGTGTGATTGGAACACCGACTTGTGCAGGTAAATCATTCCCTAGCGTTCACACCAATAGCGAAAGTAGAAAAAAATAGGTAGGGCCTAAAGGTGACGGTGCGCATCTGCGGATGCACACTTCAAAGTTGTCGCAACGTATAAACTTTAAACTTTTTTCATATTTGACAAAAAATGAGCAATGAAACGTTTCTTGTCATTGTTAAGATATAATGAAGTTACGACCATACGTTTGATAGCTTCCTGTTTACTGGAACAAAATGTGCCTGTAGCCCGCCCTACTGTGTCAGAAAACAATCATGACTCTCTGTGATAAAGTCACCAAACCAAGCTCTAATAAAATTACAAAGAACAGTTTCGTGTGTTTTTTAGAGACTTTCGGCAGCAGTGGGCAGTCTTACCGAAACACTGAAATTAGCACAGTTGTCAGATTTGGAATTGTGCTGTTTGCAAAATAATTGAATAATCGATTTAATGACAGAAGATGCAAGTAAAAATTGAACATTACAGTGGCAGTATAACTGGTAATGACAGACTGTAAACGCTCACGTTGACGAGATCGTGTATCAGTGACGCTTTGAAGAACCAATCCAGCTTAATTTCGGCAGTACCAACGATATCCTACAACAGCACGACTGAATTAATTCTTTAAGTAAGTAACTAACTCAGCAAGTAAGTAGATGATACTTTGGCGTATGCATAACCTGTAAAATACAATCTGCTCTGACATTATTTTAAAAAAACAAACTAAAGTTACCTATACAGGTGGTTTTCTTTATAGTTATAGTTTCAGATAACCATACAAGTTCATGTGTCATCGCTACTTCCACAATTATCTCTAAACTCGATTACTGTAATTCACTGTACTATAAACTACCTATAAATCCCAAAACATCCAGAACTCTCACGCTCCTCCTGTTATCAGAGCTACTAAAACCTCTCATATCACGTTTGTTTTTAAGTCCCTACACTGGCTCAAAAAATTAATGAGCATACATTATAAAACTTTCTTCCCTCACGTACAGTGTCCTCACAGCTACCCATCTCATATATCTGCATAACTTGTTTTTCTGTTCAACCATCTATGACATTCAATAACGCAGCCGTGCATTGCCCGATTGTGCTTAAATTTGGTAGACTTAGGGGCCTCACGATCAAAGCAGAGAACGACTAACGGAACGGGCCGCCGCAAGTGGCAATGCAGCGATAACTGCCACCTTTTCTAGCCTTGTCTTATGCATTGTCTATGCAGACAAACCTGGAGGGTACCACGACTGCAACACTGCATCAGATAGCAGATGTGTCCTGGCTCAACGCATGCTCCAACGAATGACTCGATATTGTCGTGGTTCAACTCCTTCAACTGCCGACACAACACAACACACATGGACATAGCATACAGATCACACGGTTTGGCTTTGAGTCGCGTCAACCTTCCAAGCTACCTCTCTGGCAATACGTACTGCTTTCTAACGCAAGATGAGCAGAAGGATAGATAAATAGAACTAAATGAGATCATAGTATATTTTAATGGATTTTCACTGTTGGGTCATTCCTTTCCATTTCCCTCTCATTTCCTACTCCCAGTCCCATCCCCTTAGACGAACGCTCTATTCTCCCTTAGAAGTAGGTCTCCTTAATTCTCAAGGAATCTGGGAGCGCCCAGCCAGATTCCTTGGCCAAACGCATTTTTGTGCATTTTCCTATTTACAAACGCGCCTCTGATTCGTTTTCGACATACGGCGCTATTTAAATTTGTATTTGTATTTGATTTGATTTTATATCTGGTGGCAATGATTTTGCCTCTTTGTTATGTAATACAAAGTTGTGGCATGACGCCAAAACTACTGACAAATCCTAAAACTATTGGGTTATTTGTCACCCACAGCTGCGCGGTTACAACTGTCCCAGTAGTTGCAAAATGTCCCAGTAGTCACACAGTCAAAATGAGCCCGGAATGAAAGGCTACCAACGTTGATAAGCTCGACGAGATCTTGGCGAGTGAGGTTGATTTCAGTCTTGTCGACCGTGTAGACGGCCACTTGCAGTGCCTTGTACACAGCCACCGTGCTGCTGGGTGATGCGTTGGCAATCGAATCTTTCATCGACAAAATCGAAATGTGTTGAGAACTCGTGCCGCTCTGCGTCTATATAGTGATTGCAACAATAGATGTGCATTTCAAACGCTGAAATCCGGGCACAAACGCTTTCCCTGTCCCCTAGTATAAATTAACAACACCTTGAGCTACGATTAAGGACAAATGCAGGAATGGAGCCAGTATTTCAGATTAAGAAGGGGACATAAATTTCAGGTATGTCCTTCCCTCGCCTTCTTATCTTTTCCTTCCCTTTCCATTCCTTTCTCTTTCTTTCCCTTCCCATCAGACGTTATATCAATTTTTCAAGAAGGCGACCATACAGTCAGAAATCTACCTCCGGGTTTAGGTTTATTCGCGGCATTCGTTCAAAAGAGTCGAAAGCTATTAATCGGACGATCGGCGTCAATACTGACGTCATACCCAATTTTCATATATACCTGTACTTTCTGGTTCGGTTTTAGTCATGGCACTCGTTTGAGAAGATGAAAATCTACTTGCACACCAAATTTCGAAGAGATACCTCAATCCACGGCTGAGATCAAACTACTTCCGGTTTCAAAAATGGACGGCCGCCATACTGGAATTGTACTTCCGGTGTCGATTTTGATCTATGTGTAGTCATCGGCATAACATTTTGCATGTGCCGGCCAAATTTCATTGTAATCGGATGACCGGCGGCGGATTTATGACGTCATATCGTTTTTCAAGATGGCGGCCATAGAGTCGGAAATCTACTTCCGGGTTCAGTTTTACTGATGGCACTCGTTTGAGAAGGTGGAAATTTACTTGCATACCATTGGCGAAGCTAGACTTTTTAGTTTAAGTGGGCATCGAGTGAGGACAGGAGACAGGCACAGAGGGAGGCAAGGCATTATGGCTAATTGTGTGAAAAATTTACATTAACGGGCAAGCAAAGATCAAAGTGAAATTGTACAGCGATGCACGTCACAAGTGTAATATAATATGTGACTGAGACGACAGCTTCCGCATATCGTAAAAATTGTAATAAACGCCCCCCTGACGATAACATCAACGGCGTCACAGACCGTGTTGATGAAGACGATGTCTGAGTAGTTGAGTTTCCACAGCATCTGTTGAATACGAGCTTCAGAGCGACGAGCTCTGTACACAACAAGTACTTCGTACGTCGTTTTTTACGTTGCATGTCCATATAGCACTTGCCTTGCATTGCGTTGTGGCGGTCTGGCGTAGTGGCAGCGTGTTGGTCTCGATCAACGAAGTTAACCTACGTCGGGCCCGGTTATCACTGAGATGGGTGACCGTGTCCGGGTTCAATTCCCGGTGCGGGACATTTATCTCGGTATATAACCCACCGGCTACCCAGGCCAACTCAGCCTTCCATCCCTCCGGGTTCGGTAAATGAGGACCAGCTTCAGCTGGAAAGGAAAAGACAGGTATGGTTTATTCCGTTAGCGGATGAACGCGAGATGTGCAGATAAAACTGTGAGATCCATTGAGAACGCGTGCCATACCTGAGCGCCAAGTTAGAGGTGTGTTCACGACAACGCTCTATATAAATCCACGTTTACCTTTACCTTACCTTTACTTCTGGCCCGCCTCAGCCGTCCTCCTCGTTCCGAGGGTTGGCTGCACTATTGTCCTCCCATGACACTCGGACAATTGTCGTAGTCTTTTCATTTCGAACGCATAGGCTTTCTTCTTCACGGTCCAAGAATGTTCAGAATAACTTGTGTGATTTTTTCAACAGGTTAACCAATGTAAACAAAAACCTCGTACACTTTAAACGACAGAATGCTCACTGTTAGAAAATCTGAAAAGTTTATTATATGGAATTGATGAACTGTTGATGTTGGATGAAAACACGAAAGGTGCCATGGGTCACTGTTTGAAATTAACGAAAACTCGGAGCACCAGGGATATCAATAGGCAGGGCCAGATTTACTCTTAGCAGGGCCCTGTTCAGAAAAAAATGTGAGGCCCTTCACCTGGGTCGGCAGACCCTTTTTTCGTGGAAAAAAACTGGCGACCTTTTTGTTTAGTTATTACCGTCCGTGTCAGCTGCCAGTTCTCCTGAAAAACTGGCGACCTTTTCTGCTCATCACTCGTTCACTCGAGGATCGCCCATTATTTCTGGCATGCAAAAATTCGCCGCTCCTTTTGTGGGGCCCCCTTTTTGTGGGGGCCCCTGTTCGACCGAACATGCTGAACATGCCTATATCCGCCGCTGTCACTCGGCATTTTTTTCGAATAGGATGGTCAATAGATGGAACCTGCTGGATCAACGGATAGTCGACTCGATGCACCTGGCCTGAATGCATTCAAGAACAGCGTATATAAGATTAGGTACAACCGGATGGGCTTCTTCATGGACTAGGTCCGCTAAGCTGCAGGCCTCGCTGGGGATGGTCTTGCCGGAAGGCAGCACAAGATAAATCACAAATAAAAAAACACCGCACGCAATTATTACAAACTCTTCCATCTGACTTCAGATAAACTGCGACGTGAAATGGTGGGACTACAACACAACCTAATGAATACATTTTAGATTTATCAATTTCGACATAAAAACGAGATGGCTAAGAAGCGCAGAACGACTTGCATAACATGGTGTAGGTATCGAAGAGATGTAAGAGCGGAGTTTACCTTACGAATTGTAATAGAAGTACGAGAGCGACTAAAGCGATTGCTGCAACGACTGTTGATACAGCAATTGTTGTCGTGTTGTCTGCATATAAACGACAACATGATACTGTTATCATCATCACTACCAACATCATCATCATCATCATTATAGCTATTTATTATCATTATTATTAAATGCTCAAATGCTGGAAAGGTAGGTATTTCTTTGGCGGCATCTGTCCGTGTGTGTGTATTTATCCCTGCAAAAAACTGAAAAAATACTAATAAAAATCAATGTAACGTGGTATAAAATTGTGTTATAGTAAACCTTAAAAGTTGTTAGAAATTGGCGAAATCTGACCTCGAACTTTGACCTAAATGGCTAAAATTGATGGGAGCGCGCAGGATTTATGCTGCCGAGGACACAAAGTTCACAAAGTTTAATAGACGTTCGAACCGCCGGCAGCCATTTTTTTGTAGAAAATTATCTTATTTGCCTCGAGATAAGGATGCTACGTTATCACGCCATGCCACGACAGGCCACAATGGCAAATTATCATGGACTTCCGTTTCCGACACGGCGTGTTCCTATTGGCATCAGTGGCTGCCACTGTTTCCGCATCTCAACAGATCCATACAGTTTCCTGCAACGCTACATTACCGGCGGCGATAGGCTCCAGGATATTGATCACACGCTGGCACGTTAGTGCCAGAGTGTTTTAAGGACGACAGCGCAAGTCAATGGA
>Ga0209562_1001092_pt1 | contig 10137 bp, 4 predicted proteins | sample WorMetvacBELIZE2_FD_187399 | JGI IMG/M metagenome (GOLD analysis project Ga0209562, IMG submission 187399) | Marine gutless worms symbiont microbial communities from Max Planck institute for Marine Microbiology, Germany - Olavius vacuus BELIZE.2... | ecosystem: Host-associated > Annelida >...
GTCCCCACCATTCCCTTCCTTTCCCTTCCGCTCCCCTACCTTCCTCTTCCGCTGCCTTCTCATCCCTCCCCTCCCCTTCCCGTCCCTGCAACCCCCTTCCCTCAGAAGTAGGTCCCCTTTATCCCAGATATGGGGTTTGAGGGAGCGCTGTAAGCTCCCCAACGGGAACTGGGATTGAAACGCAGCTGAAATCGATTTCGATGCATTTTAGCCTTAAAATCTAACATCCGGTGGCAACAGTTTCAACGATTTTTACTGAGAATCAACTGCCCAAATTTCATCCCCTCCTCAGTCGACTAAGTTAAGTTATTTTCAAGACACACAATTTGACATTTGAAGACGCACAGCATTAATTTCAATGATACACAACTTGTGTAATATTACACGCTAAAATGGTCTACAGGGTGGTCCAAAAGAGCGGACACCCTGTATGCTAGAGTTGTCGAAACGTCAAAACGACGTCGGGTGGCGTTTATCACTGTTCGATAAGATAAGTTATCAGCGATCGCCCGAAGCGCCGCACGTTTTCAGCGAGAAACTACCGTCGTGCAGCATGTTACACAGTTCGAGCACATTGAATGCAAAACTCTGCATTCTGCAAATCTCACAGTCTGCTACCTTCCCTATCAACAGCGTCACAACGTTACCAACTGCGCCAGAGAGCACACAACAGAGACAACCTTAAAGAACTGGCTTCTTACTCTCCTTATACATAAAGACATGTACTGCGAGACTCCGAACTATCACTCGAACAATTCAGGCGGCCACTAAAGACACATCTTTACAGGCATATATTTGGTTACTGACAGCTGCAGCGCCGAGTGACAGTGTTTTTCGTGAGCTGGGCACAAATTGACTTACTTACTTACTTAATGAATAACACTTTATATTGATAACATTCTTAACATTTTATCTGTACACACTGGCACTACAGTTGTGATTTGGGACAGTTGCATTTTGTGAAATTGTCTTTACTAAAAATATCTATTTGTCTCTAGCGGCCGGTCGATATCTGTATTCTTGGTAGGTGAATACATCCAGTTAGTAAGTGACTGACTGTACAATTGTTCGACACCGAGGAATACGTGCACGGACGAATGCCAGCCAGATTATGTAATAAACAGTGACAATAGTGGTTCAGTTCGGCCGTAATGTGTTATCATTCTGTCGTTTGTCTTACTCTCCATCTCAAGGCTTCACAACCGTGCGACACGATCTTGTAAACGACCACTTTACATTCTCTACGTGTAGCCCATCTGTCAGCAATGAATACTGCAAGCCACAGTTTCCTGATTAATTGCTCTTTCTTTATCACTGACGTATTTGCACAGTGTGTCCATAGTAACCGACTTTGCTTCTCTTTATTATCACACAGTAACAGACTAACGGTACATCTTCGGTGAGCATCTAATTATTTGTTTCACGCTGTCTCTGAGCATTTGCACTAACCCTCAAAAGCATCACATTTCTAAAGTTTTACGCGGATTCAGCTGCAAGCACGCACTTTTGTTACTAGCCTACATATTTACTTACTTCTAAGTAAGTAAGTAAGTAAGTAAGTAAGCAGATATATGTAGCGCAGTTGTCGTTCAGAACCTCTAACGCGCTGTGCCTGTTGGGCAGTGCTTGTCGAGCACTAGTATCTGCTTAGTAAGTTGTAGGACACGGTAAATAAGTGAGATTTTAGTACCGAATTACACAAAGACAGCGCAACAGCTCTGTTGTACGACTTTCAGTTAATAAATAAATAAATATCACTCACTGGATCACCCAATCCCTTAGCACTGTGTGTCGATTTTGTTTTTTTTAAATTACGTGATGATACGTTTGCTCTCTTCTGCAAAATGATATACGATGTCAGGTGCTATATATGACAGGATCGCTATGTAGAAGCATATAGTAGCTATATAGCTCTGCAGCGGACTTGTTGTAATGCACTGCACAACGGCAGCGGTAATCAGCACGGACAGCGGATGTCACGTCCAGTCTTGCGGACCGCTAGTAGGCCAGGAAACGAAACACGCACAGGAAGTCAGCCAGCGACGCGGACAATACTAACCAGCCAACAGAACATCCACTACTACTACCACTGCTGCTATTAATAAAACAAGATTGCCTTCTTTACCACCAGCGAATACGTGCATTTAGTTACGCGTGGTCACTTCCGGTCACGTGACAAAGACGACGTTCACGCCATTCGATCCGCCATAACCATAAACCTCGTGCTGCATGCAAAACTCATGGCTGTATGTTTTATAGAACCGGATTTATTGCCGATGGAAGTTTTATATTGCGGGAATAGTGATTTTCGACCCTTTTGTTCGTGCGACCTTGACCTTGACCCGATGACCTTCATATACTAACTTGACCCGTATTCCTTCGAGATATGCCATACGTGCGAAAATAAACTTCCTACGTCAAGGCTTTCGAATGTTATCGTGTGACAGACAGACAGACAGACAGACGTCACTCTAAATTATACACCACGACGAGTCACGATGATGACGACGGTCGATAAGTCTAATAAGACGTCAGTACAGAGAATTTTATTTATTCTTATTTATTTACTATATAATCGTACACATGGTACAACAAAGTTGGACCAACACAAGAATGTGTTCAACTTTCGACAGAAAATGGTCAGTGAAGCCGCAATCTGAACTGATGCTGGCAAATAGGGTTGAGCTGCCGCGAGTATTCGAATAGTAAACTACTCGAATAGAATGTCACTAATCGAGTACTCGAAACTTTCTGTTTCCGGTTACTGTTTCCACTTCCGGTCGTCGTCTCCGGCCATTTTTTGGTTTTGTGAGGTAGCTAATGGACATCGTATTATTCTTCGCTTGCAAGGTTGCAGATTGCATGCTGAAGCCACTTTAGTGCCACTGCCAGCTGCTAGCCGGCGCGTGGGCTCTACCGCCACCGGTTACCAGCATAGTAATACGTCGATTTCATTTACTTACTGAATTTTTCAAGTTAGTTCAGCGGCAGGTATTATTTATTTACTATATAATCGTACACGTGGTACAACAAAGTACTAGAGCAAGTGTACAATAAAGCGAATACGCATGCAAACAGACCTATAAATAGTAAACTTGCAAGAAACCAAGACAGGCCTGATGTGACATTCCAACGCTTAAAAGGTATACCACAATAAAAAGATACGAACAGAAAACTAGCAAGAGTCCTAAGACATGCAAACATGTTCGATAAGTGTTGCAACATGCTACTCTGGCAAAAACTACAGACGACAGACAGAGTAAGTTTACTCGATATTCGCGTTGTAAACTACAGTATACATGTAGGCCTACTCGATACCGGAAGCCTTACTGGCAAGCTGTTACGCCCCCGTGCAGTGGCGACTGGGAATGCGCAGTACGCAGTACAGAGTACTGTCTGCGTACTTATTACTGTAAGCACAGCTGTTGAATAGCCCAGTGGAACATACATTCGGTTGTTTGGCTTCTAATAAGCAAACCATTAAGTTACATGTATTCAACACTTTCGTGTAGCGTGATATGCCTCAGCCAACATGCAATAAACCGGCTTCTGTCTACGCCCACAGCGCTTGATTGGTTTCCTTACATTAGCTCAAGTTTCCTTCCTGATAGATGCGGATCAGAGCAAATGCAGGTATGGTTCGTGTGTGGGTGGCTGTTAAAACTGTTACGCACGAACCATATCTGAGCGCTTTAGAGAGAAAGAAGGGGCTTATATATAGCGCTATATAAATTCATCTGTTTACTTTACATTTACTTACTGCAGTTTGATCGTCTCACTGCAGCTGTTCGACACCGAAGTATGCAGGGACGAACGCCCGCCACAGTATGCAATAAACAGCGACAGTAGCCAGCTAGAAAATTAAGATAAAATCATCTTGTATTCAAATATGTAGGCCTACATCACTGTACATTTGGCACCACAGTGGTCCTTGAAGTAATTTTAGTTACTTAGGCCACTCTATAAATTACTGAATTGAACTGAAATATGTTACATTCCTCTCCCCCGTTTAGCACTGAGGAATCGGACCATTAGTAGCCGGAGTTCATGGAAATAAGTAGCTGCCTGTGAGTTCTGCAAATGTACATTTGATGGAGCATATTAACTGCTTATGCTGTTGCTCTTGCTTCTGTTCGTTGTTTTATGTTTTCTGTGTTTTTTCACCATTAATTCTACGTGTAACGTTACATACATGTATATTTTCACTCAACGTACTGTGGGCCTATGCACTGCGGTAACTGTGTGCTATTCTCTGTGCTCCTTGATGGCGTTCGACTGTCAAAGAAATAAAAGAATTACTTACTTACTTAGTACTTACTTGACCTCCCATCCCACTCATCATCGTCCTCACACAGCTGTGTGCAATACTCATCTCCGTTTCACGGCCTCCAGCTGCAATGAGGATACACCCAGTGTTAATAACGGTAGGCCATACCTTCGCCTACGTTACCCTCTCGCACTTTATGTTCGTGCAAATAGAAACAGGAGAACGGAACCAGCATTGCTGCGGCTGCAACGAGCAGACTCCGAAACCTGTTGTGTGTTTGCTCATTAATGCCTGGCGACGGCGAGCTGAATAAGCAGCACCTTGGGAGCCTACGATGTTTATGTATTGTGTTATGTTGATTGTTATCTGTCCCATAGTTTTAGCAAATAGCATCGGACAGATTATAAAATTGGTTTGCGTCTGTTTGTCAGTCTGTCTGTCAGTGTGTGTATCCTTCTGCTAGCACTCTCACCAGTGGCGGCGCGAAGGGGATGCGAGGTGGTGCGGTCACACCGGGCGGCCACCTGCAGGGGCTGCACTTTGAGCATTGAGCTGTTAACAATCTAATGGTGAACATATGTATAATGTGATTATCACTAAAATTGCCCTCACCAGAAGCACTCTTTAGCCCCAAAATTCACTAAATGTTGTTTGGCGGCCGGGCTCCGCCCGGACCTGCTAAGCAGCTTAAGCGCTCCTTAACCGTGGCAGGCAGAAGATATGGAAATATAGGAAGAAGGAAACGGAGGAGGAAGGAAGGCAAGAAAAAGAAGGGAGGGGAAGCTGCGCACCCACGAAGTTTTTTATGAGCATCTCGCCCGTTCGCTCACTTAGCCCCAAATTTGCGTAACGAATTGCTCTGCGTATACGCAACGGGCGTAGGCGTAGCCAGGGGGTGCACTGGGTGCACGTGCAGGGCGGAGAAAAAAAATTTGGGTCATATTTACAGGGAAAAGTTGTAAGTGCACCATCCCAGGCAGAGCGTGCAATCCCCGAGGCAGAGCAGTTCAATTTTTGAGAAAATTTGGGAGATCTGGACGGTGGGAGAGGTTATATAGGTACTTTCATAGCGTGTGTTTTGAGGGCGACGACTAAAAAAGTCGTTAATTTAAAAAGGTTGTCAACTTTTTTGGTGAAGAAAAGTGCACCCCAGACAAAATCCTGGCTACGCCTATGGCAACAGGCGTTAATGTCGGTTCGGTTATATTGATCGACCCGACCCGACCCGACCCGCGCGTATATCCGTACCCGTAGCTTATCTGTACGATTACCATTTGGTATACCAGGTAAACGTATGATAGGTCTGTGGCTTTGGCTAGATGTGGGATTGTGTGAGACACCCGTCCGTCCCAATGTAATCTGAGGTAGAAATATTCGGCGCGGGTCGGATACGGCCCATACGCGTTACGGGTAAGCATTATCGATTACGGGTACGCAGCAGCAGGACCAGCCATACCTGTCCAACCAAAATACTTTCCAAACTTCTTCTTTCGCCTTCTTTTTGTCAACATCTTTGAACTCCTTTCCGTAAACACTCGTGGTATTCGTACGGGTCGATCGGCGTTTTCACACTTTGTCGGCCATAATATGTAAGTCAACTACCAGAAAAAGTTGTCGCTAACGGGCCGATTTGACGGCTTAGCGACACACACGGCCCTGGCCCGTCTGATAGCCCGTCAGGTCGGCTCGTAAAACGTCGGGGCCTCCCGAATTTCGTCTGGCAGCCGAACAAAGATACAGTCCAGTCTGACTAGAGAATCACGCTAATGTATCAGCGTTATCATCATCAGACTTGAAATGTGACCCGCTATTATGGGAGTCGTGTCGATTCTAAATTCCACTACACGGACCCACGGACTTTGTCTGCGACCGGACCAGACCCATTGAACGGACATGTCTACGACCAGACAAAGTCCGCAGACTTGTCGGAAACCCGAGCGGAACCAACCGAACTTTGTCGGAGACCTGGTCGTAGACACGGGTCTCCGACAAAGTCCGGTCGGGTCCATGTAGTGGAATTTGGGCCTCGACGTGCGACAACGTTGTGCAATTAGAACTTGTGCACTGTGTGCGCAAAGGCACTAAAAGCTGTCTCAACAGCAGCTACACTGGGCAGCGTTGAGTTGATAATGATAAATGAAGCGGCCACAGTCGGGTGCGAGAGTACGCGGTCCACGGTCTTCTGCTTAGATGACAAAACAGCATCAATCGTAATACAATTGCGCCTACACACTAGAATGATGACGAAAAATAATGAAATTATCTTAGGTGTTTTCGGGTAAACAAAGTGTATGTGTGGGATGAGGTAATGAGTCTGAATAAGTAAACAGTCCACAGCACAGTCAGATTTGAGAGTAGTGTTGACACTAATGATAATAAGCTTTTCATGCATGTATTTCACATCTGGTGAATGTTTTTTCTTTCTTTTTCGTGTGTTGTTTGTTGTATGTTCTTATGTCTGTCTGTCTGTCTGTCTTCTTTTTATATTCACTGTTTCTACTAGTTTTTATGGGCCATGTTGCCTGAAATAAATCTGATTTGATTTGATTTTGATTTGATTTGATAAAGAATCCAAGTCACAAAATGTCCAGGAATTCATGAAATCTACCTCAGATTAAACTGCAGAGACACGAGTTTGTTCAAATTTGCAAACTAAATAATTTCACTTAAACTATTTAGTTAGCAACTAAACAATTTTTGGTTAACTTGTTAGAACTTTCTATAGTGTTCGTCCATCTGCGTGGACACACATTTCGTTGTACAGAAATGCTGCGATTATCGCGCTATGATGTTACTTGCAGATGCGATGTATTACTGTCGGATACGGCCGCGCATCACTATTTTTTTACCTACAGAGATAATAATTCATGCAGCCGGAGCTCTGCTTTATCTGCCACCGCTAGCAAGCAACTTGCTCTATAAGCTTACGACTACGATCTAAGCTTATATAATAAGGATTACAAGTGGGTGTAGAACTGTTGATGCTAATGCTGTGAGTGCAGTTTCGTTAGAGAGCAGTGCATCGCAGACCCGTAACTGGATGGACAGGTTGGGCCTTTGAAGAACCCCCTAAATTCCAGAATGTCAAACTGCAGTCCAAAACTTAAAACTCATTGCTCGGAGTATTGTCTTTGCAACTTTTCGTTGTGTCGGTGTTTACACTTTTGTATGCACCAAAATTCGACCGCGGTCGTTTCGGTTTCAAAATATTTCCCGCGGGATGTTGTAATAACCGAACCGCCCGGGCGGCAGGGTGATACCACCTCCCGGGTGGTATATACCCCAGCCTGGGGCAATGCGCTGGGGTGCAAGCGCCCGGATCAAGACCGTAACCAGAAATTTATTGGGGGTGGGGTCTTCTTCTCCCATCCCTAAAACAACGACCTTGTTGCCCCGCATGTTTTCATCTCCACGCAGTAATAAGAACCCATAGGATCACGGGCCTGCATCCATCCTGGCGTTCATAGCACCTGCTAAGTGAGCAATAAATATAACTGCGCAATAATCCGACCTGTCTTCTGCTGCGATCTGCCGTGTATTTAGTGCGGCCTCGTCGATTCGTGCGACTAATCCCGCCCATCTCCTGTCGGCACTGACATTGGCCTAAAATGGTGTAGGCTGCAGCGGCCGCTTTAAATGACATCAGCGATGACGTCAGATATAACGTCACTCGTACCAGTCAGCATTCCTACTTACTGACTGCTGTCCGTAAAAATTGCGAATAGTTACTTCTCTTATATTTCATCTGGGACGGGCGAAAACAAAGTGTCCAGAGATATATCATAGGCGTAGCCAGCATTTTGAGTTATTTTGTCTGAAAATAGCATATTCAATGCGCTTTTTATGTATAATGGGTGTAATAGCAGGATCTTAAGCCGACAAAGTGAGCATTGCTTGGTTGGTATTGTAACTCTTGGGTGTACCTGCACACCCCTGCACTCCCTCACACCTCTGGCTACGTCTACGAGTTGCAACTGTATTGCGCTCTTCCTGTCTCTCACTGGCCGATCACAAGTTACAGCAGAATGACAGTACGAGTACAATAGGTAAATTTAAATTTTGCCACATTGAAATGCAGAAAATTCACGAATAAAGTTGTTTAATTATTCAGATGATAAACGCGTCAGAGACATTAATGTTACGACGGTATATACAACAGTTAAAAGCGGGCACTGGCAGTGGCAGACTGTTCCAAGCCCGTAAAGCGGCGAATGGAATTGCGTGATAGGCCAAGGTTGATCGTGGCTCGATACTTCAGTGTACATTACATGCCGTGACAATGCAGCAAACCATTACGAGTGCGTATTTAGAGAAATGCAATTATCTCTCGCCAGAACGTCGACGGCGGAATCAACAGAGTGCATTTACTCGAAAGTACGTGCATTTCGTACCACCTGTTTGACTTCCGGCAAGAGGTGCTTTGTCCACCACGGGCATCGACCTGAGTGCCACAAACGATGAGCAGGTACGAAGCCAATTGCCACAGTGTGCAGCAGCAGCAGCAGCAGCCAGGAAACTGGCTCACAAGTGACCAGGCTGGATTCCACTGAAGTTGAATGGGATCACGCACGACGATAGGACTGACCTAGAGAGACTGGGGTTGATGTCCCAAATGTTATTTGTATTCGACAGACACAAAGTAGATCCGGTGGTGTGTATAGGCATGTACATACACACATAATAGTTTAATACGTGGCTTGTCATCCCGCCAACCATATAGAGAATAATAAAAAAATAGAAATAATAGCAAAATAAAATAACAATAAATGATAGTAATTACAGAGTTAGTAAACTACGTGATTTTTTAAGATCAATAAGAGTTATTTAAGACAAGCGTTTATTTCAATGTGGCAGCCAAGAAGCTGGATTAGTAAAATACGACAAGTAGAGTAGACGGATTATAGAATCCCGTTCATTTAAATCACCAGTCTTATCAATGAGAATTTTGTTGTGAGTCCTGGATCTTAACGAATAAGCCGGAATGATACCTTTTCCATGAGAGGGCTGTCTTACTGTGTCAAATGCTTTTGTGAAGTCAAGTGCAAAGACACGGACACACGGGTTGGTCGATAACATAGAACATACTGTATGCATGATGCGTTGCTGTCGTCGAACTTGTGTAATGAAAGAACGGACACGTTTTAGCTACAAACATTTAACAGTGTTCATTTGACGATGGCGCAAAACACCGCGATTAGCCGATGTCACGTTTAATTGTGCGCGCATCACTACAACGAAAGAATCGAATCGAATGCCGGCCATTGCGACAATCTTCAGCAGCACGAAACTAGACAGTATGGACTGAATGCGTTAATGGAAGTGCCATTACGGCGCGACTGACTGTGTAAGCAACAGGTATACGGTCAATCAATTGCCGTTGTCATGTCATCGTTTTGGCTGCTGCAGCTGCTTGTACCGCGCAGTTCAATGCCTCGTGTCCCGCGTGGCGCCGAGCAGACTGTTATGATTAACATAACGTTTATTGAATTGTAGCCGCCGTAACGGAAGGTTAAGCGCTCGCACCCACGACCGTGCATATCGATAATAACACAAAAGGTTACCGCAGGAGTTCGTTCGGTCCATATAAAACAAAAGAATTTTTGAAATGACTAGTCTTTGCGTACGCTGTGGGCTAGACGTCTACGTCGATCGTAATTCAGCAGGCTTCCACTCCCGTCAAGCCAGTCGATGGCATAATGGTGTACATTCTTGGTCAGTCACGCCATGCAAACCCTTCCACAAGCCCTTCCACGCAAACGCAAACGCAAACAGGTACTGGACGAAGGCTATGGAGCCTGTATATCCAGATCACGACATGACAACTGACGAAGGATCATAGATCAAACTGGGCTTTGTAGTTGAAGCGAACT
>Ga0209562_1001093_pt1 | contig 10135 bp, 7 predicted proteins | sample WorMetvacBELIZE2_FD_187399 | JGI IMG/M metagenome (GOLD analysis project Ga0209562, IMG submission 187399) | Marine gutless worms symbiont microbial communities from Max Planck institute for Marine Microbiology, Germany - Olavius vacuus BELIZE.2... | ecosystem: Host-associated > Annelida >...
ACACTGGTGCTACAGACGCATGTTAAAAGTCAGCTGAAAGGACAAGGTCAAGAATACAGAAGTGCTTTCAGGGATGGCAGAGAAAGAACCGCGGTTCTACAAAAAACATTGCAAGACAGAAAATGGCTTATGCGGGACATGTTCTTAGAGGTAGTAGTGGGCTTAATGCACTGTTAATTATGGAAGGTAAAATCAGCGGTGTCAAAGCAAGAGGAAGACCACGAAGAGCTTGGACTGATGATCTCAAGGATTGGACAGAATTGAGAAATTACATTGAATTGAAAAGAACTGCAGAGGATAGGACAATTTGGAACGCCTTGGCTCGTCAACCTTCTACTTAAGAAGAAGACACAAGAAGAAGAAGAAGAAGATATAGTTATTAGGGCCGTCGAGAATTATTATTTTCAAATCACGTATTAATCGCACGATTATTTTAATCGCGCTGTTAATCGCAGTTTCAACGCAAATATTTTGTTTTATGTTGACATTGATGCTGCTATATATACCACTCTGAAATTTCTCGAGTGGTGCCGGAGTTGAGCCGGGTAACGTTTAACGTCCCACCAAACATGATGGTGCTTGACAAACTGACATTAAACGGGATTGAATTTGTTACTGTTTAATGAATGACTGACGTGAACTGAATCAACTTAATTGAATGTACTGATATGATCTGATAATGTATTATGGAAGAGATGACAATGCACTGCACAACGATAAGACGGCCAGACGACGCCAAAACGACAACATTCAACTTCAAAGACTTAGAACAGATCTTAAGCATATCAACCTAAGAACACGAGTAACTTGCAGAAACATACACATGTATGACTGAAAAGTGTAGGCCTACATGCTGTAATAGTTGATGTTTGTATTGACTGGTATGGTAGCGCTGATAGTTATTGTAGTTCTTTCGTCAACTGCGTTAAAATTTTTAGCGACTTCAAGTTTTAGCGCGGGTCGTTTGACCGCAATATTGCTAACTTGGATTGAGTAAGGTTTAATGCCCCATCAAACACATTATAGGTCATATCGGAGACGCGATTTTACTTTTTGCGGGTCAATGACCCAACCGTTGGGGGACCGCCTTGTCGAGGCGGTGGGGCTTATGGGCTCCGATGATCCTGCAGATTCCGCTTTTTAGGAATCCAAAGGGGAGGAGACTACTAAGAGTCCCCCAGTTTGGCCCTCAGAACCCGGCTATGGGGGGTGCTAAAATCTCCGGGACCGCGTTTAGAGCGTGTGTTCGCAGGGCGTTCTGGCAGTACCACTACTTGCGAGCATTCTCAGGAGTTGACACGAGTACTGTACTTAAAAGCGACTGGTGTATTTACGGCATCCGTGCCATTTATGACTGTTTAGCCGTTTGAGAGCCACACTAATGGCGGTGGGTCCTCCAGCTACGGTTCCTCCCGATGGGCGAGGAAGTTACGAGCGAGGCTCGAGAAGTAGCCTACGCTCGTTTATCGGCTGAACTTTTCAGCTGAAATGTATTATTATAGTTTGGGTACCTGGACACAACAGTGTCCCAGGTAATGTCACTATGTTTTCTTTTACCACAACGATGGTATGTTATTCCGTATTATGGGGGTTAGACTTCTGTTAGTTTATTTTGGTAACTGGACAGTGTTGTCTTAGGTAATTACATTTTATTTATTTTGCCACAATGATGGCTGGTTACTCCATACTAGGATTTTATCCTATGGAAGTTATGCGTTCTTTCAAGTTCATAAGAACTTGAAATCGATTTACCTAGGTTATGTCGGAGTTGCGCATTGGGCCGCAATTGATGGACGGCCTCAGCGCTGGACGTAGTCCACCCCGAAGGTAAAGGTAAAAGGACCCAACCAACAGTGTTGCTAACGGTAACCTGTCCGTCTGTCGGTCTGTCACACTCGTGCGCAACGCCTAAACGGCTCAGGATATCGAAATATACTTTGTGCGACATAACAGATTTATGTTTCTAGTTTCTTCAGGCCAAATTTTGTGGTCGTGAGTTTAGGGGTTCACCGTAACGAACCATAGCGAATGTCGACAGCTCAAATTTGACCAATAATCTGCAATAACTTAGAAACAGTGAGAAATAGGATTAAGTTATGATTAATCACAAACAGGAAGTCGCATACGGGCTTTCGACTACGACTAGTAGGCCCACCAAAATCGGTGACTTGGAACGGCGTAATGACCGCCGCGCGCAATATCTCTGTGGTGATAGGCGTCGATCTGGCTGGAATTCTGGGGGACGCATGGCGACGCCGAAGATGGGTCGGTGCCGAGTGGGGTAGGGTATGAGGAAGGGTGTCCCTCTCCAGCCGACTAGGGGTCTGGGGGAGCGTAGTGATCTCCCCCAGCGGTGTCCGGGGCGGAACCACGGCCGAAAACGGATTTTGGCGTATTTTGAAAACCAGAGAACGCTGCTTTTTGTAACATGTTACAAAATCTTGAGGGGACAATTTGCATTAGCGTCCCCCTACTGCAAATTCTGGGGGACTTGTCCCCTCCCCGTGATCTACGCCCATGTCTGTGGTACTTGAGCGTCTTGTTTCAATTGTAATTAATTGTTGTTGTTTAATGCGACAGAACTATTAGTTACTCTGATTCCATGCCACCGATTTCAAGCTCATAGGCGTAGCCAGGATTTTGTCTGGGGTGCAAATTTTTCATCAGAAAGTTGACGACCGTTTTTTAGTTGTCGCCTCAAACGACCGTCTAAAACTACTAAATGAACCACTCCCACCTCCAGATCTCCCCCGCCCAGCAAAAATGTCCTAAAAATTGATATTTGCTCTGCCTGGGGTGCACTTACAAATTTTCCCTGTAAATTATGCGTAAAATTTTTTTAACAGCATTGGGGTGCAGGTGCACCCAAAGCACCCCCTGGCTACGCCTATGTTCAAGCTACTGTAGGCTACATGGTTAGTCTGTCAGCAAATAATACAAATGTTTAATACAGGGGCATCTACAAAGGGGAAACGGAGGCAAACTGCATCCGTTTTGCGTCAGGGGATCGTTACAACCCCCAAGAGGGAATATTCCTAACTTCCTGTTTCAATAGCTTTGCTAAAATTGGAAGCATAAAGCATCACCTGCTTATGCTACATAAGCTACACCACCCACCATATGCCACACGCAAAATACGCCACATTTTTCCACACACTAGATACTAAAGTTTGGTACAAGAAAGCTACAAAAAATAGCCCAACTATTTAATATGCGCTCAGTCGTTTCAACATAATGTACGAGTTTTACGGACAGATGAACATGATGCAGTAATAACAGCTTATGTTTTACGGCTAAGGATAACTTACACCACGTTGTATCAAACTGAACAGCCAGCGAGTTAATTAATACTTTATTCGCTTCACGCCACAATACTACAGTACATCACAAAGAGGACAACAGGCACAACTTGTGTTCTAAAATCACCTTCGTATTATAAAGAACACACAACAGACGAGCAACATGCAGCACTGATTTGTACACAAACCACTGCAACAGCCTGACGGAGAAAGTTAGAGTGTGCCTATTGCCATTACTTTCATAGTACTACAACAAGTTTCCAGAGCCTGAACCATTATCAACCGGAGGAGCTTCACTGTCGCGGGACAGTCTGTGTGGAACAGTCTACCGGCTGCTCTATGGAGACCGGAGATGACGTTGAACACTTTCAAGTGACAACTCAAGGCCTATCTGTTCTACTCTGATGTGCCTACGAACAGAAGGAACATCAACCACCGCCCGGCACTGTTATGGCATTTTCGTGATTCTGGCGCCGGATACAAAACTGCCGACTTACTTACTTACTGTGCCGCATCTGCGAGCAAAACAACTGTAGATTTGGAGCCAACGTAATCAGTGTCTTTGTTCAGCATCTGACTTCAGCTTCGCATGCTGAGACGTTGACTTACCCTGACCCATGCAGCGGTCAGTCTCTCACGTAGACCACAAACAGGACTGATCAGGCGGTGTTTGTACAACTGCTACTGAAGCACTGACAAAATTCTACATATTAGCTTTAGACCAGCACTCAGGACTATCCAGTAGTGAAATGAATCCGGTAGTTCTTCAGCAACATGCCGCTGGCAGTTACGCATTTACTATCAGAGTTACAGCCTTACGCACCTGCCGCACACCCTTAGAGTATCACCTACGTTGACTTTACGTCAGTTTTGGGGCCGATCAATAGCAGTATTAAATTTTTATGGTGGGTGTAGACGATAGCAGCCTACAGAAGACTCATCGCACAAGTCGGTCCTGCTCAATGGCTGACGTAAGGTGCATCACTGGTCTGACTGTATTGTTTGTTTGGTCAGCTGTCTAATATCATCAACAGAACATCAATCACAAATCAGTTGCTGGCCCAACTGCAAAGTGAACAGTCAGAATTAGGATACTGGATGCTTGCGCAGCTGTCGGTACACAGAACAACAGTGTCAGCAAGCCAAGTGAACGCTGGACACCAACGACTGGCACAGTAGTGCTATGAGTACTTCAAACATCACTAATTACGTGCCAAGTCAACATTGGAGATTGGTATCAGACAGGTAGTTTAGTTTCAGTCAGCAAGACTAACATTTGTCTGTCTGGCAAGAGATACGGCGTGACTTCGAGCGTTCAGTGCTAGAAGCAGTCGCACCACTTCACGGACGACGTCTCTGTACAAAACACACACACACACACACAGACATATGCACACCAATATAGCCATATACACAAAAGGATCAACATTATCACTATCATTATCAGTAGGTAATACGACGTTAAGTGACATTAGCACATTCACTACAAACTGAACATGCATCTATGTCGAGTTATACAGCAGCAAATTAAATCTGCCGTTGTCATCATCACCATGTCATCGTCATCATCAGCTCAAAACTGCTGTGCAATAATGCACTGTTCACATGATATATAGAGCTATAAAAATCATGAATTCACAAAAATTTGGCACCTGCCAGAATTCTGATGTTTAATGTTATTTTTCACGGGTTCTGCACTTTTGTGTTGAAATCCATAAAGTTCTAATGTAAAAAAGGTTCCATCACACACTGGATGTTAAACGACAGCATTAATCGGTATTTGGAGCCATGACACAAGCTTGCCGACCGGCATTTTGCAACGACAAATAAGTCAACTTTGACATTTTTTGAAAGTTGTCTAGCAGTAAAAAATTTAGGCTTAACAGTTTCCACACTTTTTGCTTGGCTTTGCAGTCAATTTTGAGCCAGTGATAATTATGGAGCAAAAAGTGCTCGTCAGTGCAATGTAACAATATGTGCCGGTGAATGGGTACTGTGCATTCGCCGGGAATTTCACGATTTTTTAAAAAAGGCCGCCATGACTACACACTTTGTCACCGTTATTATCAAATAGCCCTAATTATACGTGTAGAATCTCTGCTAGAATATGAAGCACACTGAGCAAACATAATGGATATGGTCCTCATCGGCTTCATGATTCAACTTGTGTTTCACGACCGAACACCTTCATGTAAACAATATCAACGAGTGCAGGTCTGCAGAATCACAAACTGACACTACACCAGCAATGTGTAGACAAAATCATCACTGTAGTCACAGTGACAAACTCTCATTAAGCCGAGAACATTAATATGACAAATGCTGATCAGAGAGTATCACAGAAGACTGCTGAGCCTCGCACCATTCATTCACTTCATCGCTGTGAATTTCAGCCAGTTGAGTGCATCATCCTCAACACTCTGCCGCGACAGCAGTCAAATCTTATTAACGGACACGTGTCCAATGTGGTTCACGGTCTGCTGTTGTTCACATTCATAGATAGCATGACAATAAGAATCAGGGTTGGAAAATATGGTGATATTTTCGAAAATATCCGATATTTTTGATATATATATCAAGCATTTGCACATACATTGCTAAAATTATATGAAATTTACTACCAAATAATAGTATGTGTGTGTGCATTGCATATTAGGTGAAGTACTCTTGTCATTCACACTGCACTGCTGTGAAGAGGTGCAATCTGACAGAAGTTGTCCAACACTGAGAAAATGCTGAGGGCATAAGTCATAAGCCAGCAAAACACATAGACTGAATATCAAAACGTAGTCACAATGTGTCACATTAAAGAATATTTTAAAAACTCAATAAAAATTGAAAATATTGAAAATATAGAAAATATCCGATATTTTCGAACGAAGATATCGGATCTACATCAAGCCAACCCTGATAAGAATTCAGTCGGTTGCTAGTGTATTCACCCGCTGACCTTTGCCGTTTGTTTGCTACTAAACTGTAAAGCAGCTAACAGAACAACGACTTTGTGGACTGTGTGCTGCCAGTTCTTTAAAAAGATGTGTTTACATGCTAACATTTACCTTCCATCTGCAGCCATGGCTAATTTGTACTACACAGACCCTGTTATCAGATGACACTGGATTACATGAAGGTTATCATAATGAGAGAAAAGTGAACCTCTTGGCATTGGGAGTAGACAGCTGAGAACAGGCGGATGTTGCGCAGTTGACGAGACATCGACACAAGTTGTCAAACTGAGGCAACGTAGAGTCGCGCGAACAATTGTCAAACCACTGTTTAGGCACTGCGTCTACAATCTGCCGCACACATACACACGCATGTACACACGACATCTGATATAACGTTTTACTACCGGTACTGCACTGCTGGTACATACTTTTTCATACTTTCATGCTATAACGACACGTTTGAGCCGACATGAAGTTGGTTATGAACGTGTATGTGTATATACTGAAAGTATGCCGTGAATATGGCGATTTTTTAAAAAAATTACTGCTGTGATTTTTGCACTTTTTGACCATGATTTTCGTATGACTCTAATGATAATGTATAATCTGTGCTAGAATATGAAGCACACTGATCAAACGTAACGGTCCTCGCAGGCTACAAGTTCTACTTGTGTTTCACAACTGAACGACTTCACGGAACAATATCAATACGTATTTTACGAGGCATTATAAAGACATCCTTCAATAGAGACTGATGATTTTGATGTCCAAACTGACTGCAGCATATGCAGCAGTAATTATCTCAATACAAAAAAGTTTGACAAAGTTATCGCAAAAACATAAAACGGTACAACTTTTTACTCCCACTGTGTATAATAACCACCAGACTACAGAAATAAACATTCAACAATAAATAATAACGGTCCACAAACTGAAGACAAACGTCTGCACTCACAGCTCTGCTGATGGACATGAACTCGGAGCCAAAGACGGAGTTCTGCAACGCGACGACAAGGTATCTGTTCAAGAGGCTGTCGCAAGACAACTCCATCAACTGTCTCTGAGAGATGATTCCTTGCCACGACGTTATACTGCGCAGCAACTGTAACACACAATCACACACACACACAGTCAGTTACAGTCGGTCCATCGACAGAGAGAATTAGACAGCACAGACCAGATGCATAATTTATGAGCACATGCTCAAAACAGTGTTTCTGCCACACCCACTAAATTAGACATTCTGTTTTCACATTACATCGAATATCTAATTCTGTGTTTCTGCAGTATAATGTGCATTTGTCATTTCTGATAGAGACTACGTAGATACATACATACATAATAAATGGCCGAGAATCACAATTTTAAGATAATGATATTGAATTTATATGAGCAAGTGCATTAATATTTGCTATGTAAAATTATTAAAAAAATTAACGCAACAGTAACACATTTGCTATAACACAACAAAACTGTAAATGATGGTAGCCCAAGACAGAAGTCTATAATTGATTTGATATTAATAGCTATTCTATGCAATACAGAATATCTAATTCAGTAGGCGTGACGAAAACACTGCTGTGCACGTAAATTATACAACTGGCCAAAAAATCATCATTGTGTGTTTGTTTGTGTTGGACGGATTATCCTGCGGTCAGGCCAGTTCACCGTTTGTGATGTGTGACGTGAGCAACAAAAATGACACAAAAGAGTAAACAGCATGCGAGGAACTCGATATGCATTGCACATTCTTCTCTTGATTTTCTCTGTGAAGCGGGTCAGTGGCTGAGTGCTGAAACTGGCGACGTTCGTGAGACGGCCTTCTTGTTTCAGTCCATTGCTATCCAGCACCGCAACTCTGTGATAAGTACTTCGCTGCTCTTCACCTCAAGCCCGATCTTTCGCCATCTGTCCTGCTTGTCTGTAACTCCTTGTTTTTAGCCCTTCAGTACTTTACATTGTAGGGCAACAAATACAGATGCATCTTAAACGATGCTAGTGGAATGTGTGCAGCTGACTGGCAGTCGCCAGTGACTGGCCGAGGTCAACTGAGTGACGCCGGGCGGACGTGTGATCAAACCTGGCACATACTTTGATGCAGGTCCAGAACTGACGATAGAAGAACACTGCTGCATCGGAATTGCGATTCTCCAGGATACTGTACAACAGACAAACAGGCAACGACAGTTTTACATACACAGATACAAAAAAACAATAGCAACAGACAATGCAACAACACAATAAGTGACACAAGAATCCTACACAGACAGACAGACAAACAAACTACAGGATATAGACAACGACATCACCAATATCAGCTACTGCCTGACGTGACGATTTAAGTTAAGTAAACTTAAAGCAAGAGACTTTTTAATACACAAAAAATGAATTAGAACACAAGTAAATGAATTCTCGCATTCTCCTGCCAAGTTTGTACAAATCCACACCAAATATTTCTCAGTCTGTTTATTACTAACTGCTTTGACTAGCTAAATGCTGTCACAATGTTGTTACACATCTTTAGTCATTTCCTGTGTCAGTTTTAATATTACATTACGACCAGTAGCAGGAATTCTGCCTCAGAAAACCATAGCAGTTTGCTAAAGCAACACTTGCCCTTCCACATGTGTAACAGTCAAAGCAGTTTCAGACTTGGCTTCAATGAATAAGCCATGCACAATGCCGGCGGCATGTAATCACAATAAACATGACATTTAACACGCTGTAATATCGCCAGGTCCTGCGTGGTAACTGGCATTCAACAACTCCAACTGCACAGTCCACACTCCACAGTGTTGCAATCAAGCACCACACCGACAAACGCAGGAAGCAAAAACCAAAGCTTAACTGATTATACACCGACGTTGCTATCCAGTCAATGCCGTATGGCTGAATCTTGTAGCCACATATCATACGCATTAACGTAACACATCTAATCTTATAGACCATATAGACAAAGACCAAACTACCTATGCTGCACCAATATCACTTGAAAATTAAGTAACGATTGAAAACGCTGCTGTTTAAACATACATTAATTAAACTGCGATATCTGACTGCGCAACACTTCGATAATTCTATTCTTTTGCCGCAAAGTCTTCACAAATTTTTTTTTGTAACTTACAGCACTATAATAAGATTCGTTTGTAATAATAATAATAACGATACTAATAAGACTTAACTGTAAGACAGCTATTAAAACTCTGTTGAACATATTCTGCTGCAGCAAACTCAACGAGTAAAGCATGAAATGCACGTGTGTTCACACAATGACAAGAGATCGTGAATTTTAACAGTCAAACATCCATTCTCATGAACACGGTCGAGACTCTATGAAACTATTTTGCACGTAAAAGAGTACAACTGCACAAACGTGGCTTAAGTTCTACTTTCATTCAGTTTTTTAAATTTCACTTTGATTCGCTGGCATTCACACAACCGATCCTAAAACCAACGAAACAGCAAAGAAGTCTCACTGTTTTGGATACAGTGGCATAAAGATGTCATCATCAATACATTTTCTGATCCTCTGAACGACGGTCTTCAGCAGCAGCTGAAACAGGCACACAGATCACGTACTGATGAAAATTGCAACGACTAACGCTCTTAACACAGAGAGGTCAGCAGACATAAAGTACACAAGTTTTTATCAGCCGGCATATTTAACCATATCATTTACATTAACATTATGCAAAATTTTAAGTTTAACAAGTTATGTGACTTGCTTCATACGACTACTATGTACAACAAAAAGCGGATGTTTAAATCACTAAACACATATAAACGCACACTACATGTATATAATACACATGCTTTCATTAAATGGTACCTTAACCCTGAAAAATATACCATTAAAAATAAATATTTATGTAAAATGAAGTTCTGTAT
>Ga0209562_1001094_pt1 | contig 10133 bp, 8 predicted proteins | sample WorMetvacBELIZE2_FD_187399 | JGI IMG/M metagenome (GOLD analysis project Ga0209562, IMG submission 187399) | Marine gutless worms symbiont microbial communities from Max Planck institute for Marine Microbiology, Germany - Olavius vacuus BELIZE.2... | ecosystem: Host-associated > Annelida >...
CGTGCTAACTGCTAAATCATCAATAACTCAGCCGTGGATTGTTCGATTTCTGTCAAATTTTTCAGAGTTTGATCACGTGACATCCAATCTACATCAAAAATTCAAAGTCAAGGGGTCAAAGGGCAAAGTCACAGCGTGACCTAACGACAGTGAAAATTTGCTAAATGTGCAGTAACTCAGTCACAGATTGTTGGATTTCGCTCAAATTTGGTACAAAGTTTAACACATGACACCTGATCTACTACATACATTCAACATCAAACGGTCAAAGGTCAAGGTTACAGCGTGAAAACGTCGTCTGATCGCCAACTTATTGCTCTCACTTAGGAAATCGAGTTGCTAAATCTAATGATGATGTCAGAATTTTGATCAGAAGCTGCAATACAGCAGTTTGTGTGCATGTGCAGTATAAAATTGGCCAAAACAGCCCAAAACGACTGGGGCGACATCGGAAGGCCTCAAGTTGCAATGCATTCGCAATTGCCATTTTCTACCGGTTGTTTCAACTATTGTACTAAGTCATCATGCAGACATTGGACAAAATATGCAGTCTATAAAGCACCAACATTTATCAATAGTGTAAACATACATAAGTTACTTGGCACAAGGAATGACTCTATCAAAGAAGCCTACATTCAGCAGAACTTCAAATATGATACAAACACAATGAAGCTGTCATGTTTGCATGGAGTAGACTTGCCATACAGAAAATGGCAATAATACAAAGTTCACAGACAAGTAATTAACAACAACATCAACAAAAACATTAAAAAAATAAATAAGATTAAAAAGAATGTCAATGTCAATGTTAACGTAAAACGTAAATTTATATAGCGCATTTAAACATGAAACTGCTAATGTGCTGCTAATGCTTCCTTATAAGCAGACTGATCACTGCTACTACACATTTATAGCAAAACTTTACATACAGTGCAAATGTGCGTCACGAAATAAGTTAGTTGCATATTGTTTTGGAGTCTATATAAGTACATTCATTATGAACATCTTGTTAGTTAAGTTATGCTAAACAAATAAACTCTTGAGGTAAAAGCCTTGCCCCAAACGTTTTATACATCATAAACCTATAACTTAAGAGGTATAAGGGATGTAAAACAATTTCAGTTGCACGTTGTTTATGGGTCTATATAAACATTGTCAATGTGCACAATATTTGTTAGTAAGAGTTATGCATGCTATACACAACAGTAACCAATTTTTTGGCTAAATGCAATTGCCCCAAATATTTTCAAATATTTTGATGTCCTCACGTCTATACATCTATAACTTATAGGTGTAGAGGAAGTCTGGGGACGGGGCAACTCTACCCTGATAAAACTTCTTCCGCTAGTCACCATTTCTGTTATTTAAAGATGCTTTCAATGAAAGTCAGGAAGCGGCGAGCATACAGTTCTGGCTTGACAGTGGAAATCTCGGCTCCAGCTCCATACTTCACAGTCTTTGCTGCATTCGCTGTCCGTTTCTTCAACCCATAGCGTGTAAGAATGTCAATCACAGCCAGGAAATATATTTCTCGCTGTGGACACTCTGCACAAACACTAGACAAAATTAATAATAATGACGACGACCATGATGATAACAATTTCAACGATAAACATATTTCAAAAAATAATAATATGACTACCATAATAGCAACAACAACTGTAAGTAGACTGTTAACATCCCACTTGATACACAAAAAAAGACAAGTTCAGGGACTTTCCAGGACCAATATATGATTTTCACAAAACTATCATAAGCATTAATCACGGCTGCACCAGCAAGGTTTAAATATGCACATCTAGCAATTTACTAAGAATGAGCCTAATTAAATAAGTAAGTAACAAAGACACTGTGATAACACAACTATATTATTATAGTAATAATATGACAACTGACAAATGACTAAAGCAAACAGCATTCAACTGTTTCACTCCCATTGTTACACATGGGCCATATCTGAGTGCTATGGAGATAAACAGCTTATAATTAAGCGCCATATAAATTCTGAAAGCCTTCCATACCCGCTCTCATCGTCAGATACTGGGACTCCAGTGGTTCCATTTCGTCAGCAATGATGAAGTTTTGAATATCTCTGACTCCCTCATATACAGGAGATAATCAACAAGAGGTGGCTGCAGTTGTTTGGCCATGTTGTAAGGCTGGAGAGTAACGTCCCGGCACATCGAGCCCTGCGGCAAGCCATCTGTGTGAGAGGGAACATCCGTCCAGATTCACGCTGGCGTAGACCATGCGGTCGTCCACGTCAGAGGTGGCTTCACCACATTGCAGACGGCTCTTCATTCGGCATCAGAATGGAATGGCACATGGATACCAATCGTGGTCACGGGAGTCGACACGACGGACCTCTGCTGTCTACGCGATCTAATGAATGATGAATGATATAAATTCACCTGTTTACTTACTTTACTTACTTACTCAATTACACCCATACATACATAACAGATCAGCAGACACTGTCTATCCTTTCACTGGCTGCTTGAAGTGCTTCGTCAAGCACTGCCTGACGATACATTATGACCCTGTCTATCCTTTCACTGGCTGCTTGAAGTGCTTCGTCAATCACTGCCCGATGATACATTATGACTGTTCTTGTTTCCCTGTTGTTCTAACACTTAAGTGACCTTGCGACGGTCTTTGCTATCTATTTTTATCATTATAAAAATACCAGAAAAAAAAAGAATAGAACAGAATTTTACGGCCACGTTCCAAGGTTACCCGGGTTAGTGAATGGTCCTCCAAGCTGTAGAGAGTGCTAGAGTAATATTTTTACATGCCAAATGCCATCCAACTCTCTACTGAGCAGTGAAGGCAACAAATAACATTAGTGGTAATATAAAACAAACCCAGATTCGCTCACAACTTGTAATAACAATGGCAATAAATCTAATAATTACTAATATATGCATCACAAAGGTGAGACATACGTCTAACGTTCATTAGACACCAAAACATAAATCAATAAATACAAAGAAAGAACATGCACCTCTGCTGCTTTTTATGACAAAAACACCAGTCAAAGCATTGCATGAGCTCGTGGTGAGCCTGTCTTCTAGTAGAGCTTCATCTGTTGTTTCAGAGCAATGATGAATGCCGACAAGCAAGCTGTAATCCATCAGCTTCAGACGACATAGAAACTACAAACAGCATCATGAGAGATATTCACAAGTCTTATAAGGTGGACCAAAACTCGGATGGTGCTGTTGCCAGTCTATAGATGTGAAACATGTTGCCAGCTACGTTGCTTCTGGAAAATAATTATGCCACACAGTTTAGGGTGGCATCGAGGCGCTGTCAGTACAGCGTTGAACTTGCGACCAAGAGGTCATGGTTCAAGTCTCATCCGGGCTCATGGTGTAAAAACTCTGGGCCCTAGTTTCGAAACTTTGTAACATTTTCATAAGATTATTCCTAAGTTCGTCATTTGTAAGATCTTAGGATAATGGTTAGTCTTTTTCGGAAAGGATTCTTAGGAAATTTGTAACTCTAGTTGTCCATTATTTTTAGCTCAAAGTATTCGACCAATGACAACCTCAAACAGAGGGTTTCCTTAATGATATCACTTGCCGCAAATTTTACGTTTTTTGTAAGATATCTGTAATGTCGTCGTAAGTTTATCATAAGCTTTGCATAACTTCGTCCTAAGTATTTCATAATAATAATGGCTACTGCCTGTCAAAAGAAACATCCCATTAGCCATTTTCACTCTGAGTAAAAAGTCATACTTCACTCTTGTTTATTAGGTGACTGATCGATTGATCCATCCATCTGTCAACCAATCAATCAATCATTGACTAGTTACTGCATGATCTATAATGAGCCAGGACAGTGTAAAGTTAAGACAAACGGGGCCAAAATGTACGTTAAAAGTTAAAACCTACAGTGCTACAGTAGAATGGACAACTCGTTATGCAAGATGCTAATACCTGAGTATCAGCAGTCAAAGTACTCATCAGCTCTGTCTTGTCATTTTCACCGATGTACAGTGCTGCACCACTGTTGATAAAGTCGACATCTTTCAGTGTCGGCGAGACCTTCGCATGCTCTTTCTGGCTTGCCTCACGTTCAACAGTAGAGCCCTGCACATCAACAAGTACAACTGATATGACAAAACTGACACATAAAAACTGTGTGAAAAGTTATGCACTTGGGCACAGCCGGAAATTCTACATGGCGGCTCAGAATTAGGCGAAACAAACAAACAGATAATTTCTCTCTTGTTGATTCTCTCAAAGCTGCCGGCATCCAAAAGTGCATGACAACATGAAAAAGTTTGATGGGGACTGGGGCCTCAGCTCTCTGCCTATGTCCACGCTCACACTATAGCTGACTTTCTTATGACCTAATACTTAGCAGACAAATTCACCCTCCAACTAAGCTAAAATCAGCACGTAAGTAACACAGAGCATACAGACATAGCAAAGTATACGTAAAATACCTGCCTTGAGATCATACTTGCAGTGAATGCTAAAATGTGGACTAAAGACACAGCGCATGATGACCAGATGTGTCTCTGAGCTATCTACAGTGATTCTATACATGCCAAGAAACTGTGGCAGCAACGTGTCAGCGTCTCTGTCCACCACGTACTGCAAAAGCATCAACAACAGACATTATAATGTAGTACTTGTAAAACTCAGCACTGAACTATTCTGAACTTGAAAACTTTTAAAGCTAACAAAACTGCAAACAATGAAGAAGCAAAATCCCTAAAAAACATATAAAATTATAAGTTTCTTCGACTAATATCAGGTAGCATAATAATCCATTACCTTGAAATACTTGACCAAAAAAATTAGCAGTTAGGTACTAAAAGCTACAGAACTATTCTACACATAAAACTTTAAAGCTAACAAAACCACAAAAAAATGAAGAAGAATAACACAATAAAATAGAAAAACAATAATTATCTCATTGTTTCCCCTGATATCCTATTTTTCGTAAAAAAAACAGTGGCCACTTCCTTGTGGCCACCAGGTATTACTACATAGGTTTACACTTTTGCTTTGTTCTGTTCAAAACTTCTGCACAACAACAACTAGAAACATAAAAACTTTGCCCGCTGCCAACCACTCACCATTCAGTATAAAAATGCAATAAATAATAAAGCAAATAATTAAATACCTTCAATCATAACTTCACCAGATGTATGACATCTTCTATGTGGAAATAACGCCTTAGAACAGTACTAGAAAGCCTCTCGCTGACAGTTTTAAGAATCGTTTTACACTCACCTGCTTCATCTGGCTCATAATAACAGGTAGTAACGACATGACCTTACCTGTACTGCCGCTGACTCTGAAGTTACTACTTTACGGGAGGACAGAAATGTTCATAATGTTTCTAATGTGTAAAGTATTGAAGGGTTAAAAACAAAAAGGAGGAATGGCTAGAAGTCCAGAGCAAAAGACTCATGCATGTTTATGAGCTCAGAGTTTTAATGGATGGCGACAGACAATCACTAAAATAAGATCGTCTCACATACATTACCAGCTGCAGCATCATTATCATTATTGTTCTCATCATCATCATCGTCGACGTAGTCATCATCATCTTCATCATCATGATTATTATTATGAATAAAGCACTGAAAACAGAGCGAAAGACAGCTGAGTGATTGCCTGATGATAGTCTCTGAGAATCCTGCAGAGTTCTCTGTACTCATCACCATCAATTGTCTTCACTATCAACTGCTTGTCATGCGACAAGAAGAACCGTGCTCCACTACGTCCCGGTGAGTCCAGACTTACAGGACAATGCTCCGATAGTGAATTCTGCTCACAAAAGTAAACAACTATGGTATGTGGCATTCATTTCAGTACAGGTAATATCAGAAAAAATTGTAAAATTTGACATAAATATAACTGCAAGATTACTGAAAATGTAAGTAAACATATGCTACAATGCCCTTTAGAAGCCTATCTCTCCTTTCTTCTCTGAGTTCACTGCAAGGGGACAACCTCATCCACGTTTTCTGTTCATAGTTCATAGTTCATGGTGAAACACTTGCATAAAAATGACCAGCGTTTAACAAACGAGTGAAAAAAAGTGGGTACAAATCTAAATCTAAAAAGTCTAATAGTCCAGGAATGCCCTTTGAAACAAAACAGTTTTAAGTTGTCTTTTGAATCGTGTAGTGTCCGTGATTTCTCGAACGTGATGTGGGAGACTATTCCATGCATAGGAAAAGCTTCTCTCGCCGAATTTGATACGTGTTCTTGGAGTCTGATATTTGCTGATACTGGCCAAGCACAAACCAGCACGGGATTGCAGATTGCAGTTGCACTATTGCCAAGTCCCTGTTAAATTTAAGCCCAACGCAACTTTTTCTGCAGAGGCCAGAAAGTCTGCTTAGTAGACGTTACATCATCGTCTTTAGTATTTAATTCATTACATTTACTACTGTTGTGTTTTATGCTGCAAAGGTGGTCTGGACTTGTTCAGGTGGACTTGCATTCTGCTCTGAGCTGTGCAGGCACAGGTGAATTGAAGGACGATCTGTCATGGATGAGGATGCCTGGAATGTTTGGATGCTTGCTCGGGTAGATCGAACTGGAGTGTGTATGGTCAGCTCTGAATGCTCAGGCCTGGGTGGGAGTCAGTAGAAGTGGCCGAGTGATAACAGCCAGCATACACATCCTCACAAAATTCTGTCAATGCCAATCACATCATTATACAAGTCTGCACAACCTTCACGTCACACACACAACGACCACATATTTACAACTGCCAATTTATGTAAAGTAGCAAGTAAGTAAGTAGAACATAGGTTTGCGTTATAGACTGTGACGATGTATACAATGATAACTGGCACTGGATGCTAGTCACAGCAACATGCTGACTGAATACTGATTGTCCTATCATTTTATCACCTGCAAATTACTTTACGGCCCCATTACAGTCTGAATATAGGTATATTAAAGAGTCAGAAAAGAGGCAATCAGTCTACAGATACAGAGTGCCAATTCACATTAAAAGCACAAAGTGACAACAACACGTAAAGTACAAAATTTTACTATGTAATGTACATACTACAAATCTGCAGTCATGTTAACTGTAAAAACAGGTGGCATGAGTACACAGAACCCAACAAAAGAAAGCATACCCAATAACACTCATCCTGAATACCAAATCGACTTCGTAGATCTTGAAACACCAATGGGCAATATTCTTTGAACTTGAAGTTGTGAGGAATCTGAGACCTGATCACATTCATAACTAGTAACATCACTGACAGAAGACAAATAACACTGCAACACATAACACACGCATCAGACAATGGACATACAGCTACATCTCACAGCAAACAGTAATAGTTACATTAATCAAATGCCCTGGCAACCATTCATTCATTCATTAGAACTCATGGCTCACATAGGCCACTGAGGCTAGTGATTCTTCTTCATCACTTTCTGTCCAATGCTCCCCCATGTGGGTCCGGGGTGTGTGTTGTGTCCCAGAATAAACCCACTCCATTTCCTGGCTGGATGTCGTAGGAGGCGACTAAACCAGGGCTTAGTTGTAGCTTTAGGTTTTTCTTGTTGTTAGATAGGGCATGTTTTTGTGTTATTTTTTTTTAGTTTTTGGTTGCATGCTTTGTTTAGTTCATTATATTTTTGTTATCAGTACCAGTGTAATTGATTGCATAGAAAGATTTGTCCCCGAAATGACCTCTTATGTGTCGAGTGGGACATTAAACCTTGCTCAACTCAACTCAACTCTGTCCAATGCAAGCTGGACAGCCTCTGATAGCATACAGCCACACCAATCCATTAGCCAGTTGCCTAAATTATGCATGAAAATTACAATATTCATGCAAGGCCACGTCCTGATAGCTGATTGGTCTGTTGCCCATTTAGTTGTCATCATGAACGACGTCATGAATGACAACATGGCGGCCTTTGCCCATGTCGGCGCTCGTTTGGGTGTGTTCTTTTATTGGACCAGATTTTTAGAAAGCAATGTACCGTTCGACAATATACCACTCTAATTTATCTGGTCAATCTGCTCGGGAAATTAGTGTTAGGATTAGGGTTAGACTCAGAGTTGTACTATTTTAGCATTTTTATGGAGAATAAGAAAAATGAGCACCTTATCTTCTGCAAATGTCACGGACGTTAACCTCGTACTAAAAGAACGCACCCACATGCGTCTATGCATCAATATGCTAATTTTCATGCATAATTTAGGCAACTGGCTAATTATGTCATCGGACCATCTTCTTGCTGGTCTTCCATCGCGTTGATCATCTTCAACCTTCATCACTGTCTTCATTCGTCTTTCATCCCGCAAATGTGTCCAAACAGCTCCTACTATTGCGCCATGTCTTTCTACTTTTTCTCTAAAAATTTCATGGCTAAATTTGTCCTTCCAACAAACTTTCAGTAGACTCTTCTCCTGTATCATCTCATCTCAAATGAAAGCAGTTTTCTGTAGTCAGTTACTTTTGTAGTCCATGTCTCAGCAGCATGGAGCAGAGAGGAAAAACGCATGACACTAGCACATCGATCTTGGTTTTGACAGTCAACTCACTGCTACTCCACAACAACTTTAACATTCCCATTTTCTGACTTACCAGATTGATTCTCTGGTTTATTTCTGTACTGCCATCATTGCTTTTCATTATCAGACTTCAAGACAGATAAATTCAGGTACATATTTAATAGTGTTGTTACGGATTCCGAATCCGCAACCGAATCAGCGGATTCTTCCCAAGTCCGTTCGAGTCCAAATTTGCGAATCTTTTGCGGCCGTAAGTGACGGTTTTGGGTCGTCTGTTTGCGAGACAATATTAACTTATCAGATGGCAGCATTCAAGCGACGACCGTCTGCCTGCTACCCCTCCCCGCTGTCTGGTCGGTCACATCTGTCTAGGCACGCATCTCGCAGCTTCAAATAATTATCTGAAGCGCTAGAGGCGGCGGGGTGGCGGCGTCCGTCCGGGCCGGCGGCGCACCAGGTTACGGTGGGGATTGTGTATCTGTAAATGTCCACATCTTAGTACTGTTAAATACTGTTAAACAGTACTCAACCCCAAGGCTAAGGACAATAACACTGACATATGCAACCACTTTTCACACATAATTAATAATGAGAAACACACAAAAAATGCTTGTACATTTAAGTTAATTTTTGTACATAATATTGTTCTACCTTTTAAACATGTTGCTCTTCATGTGTGTGGTAGAATACGTCTTAAAATCATCAGGTGTTAATGCGGCAGGAATAACATGTCTCATCTGCTGAATCTGTTGCACAATACTTCAAGGTAGAACTTTATACAACATGTTTAAAAACATTTACTGCCAGTTGTTAAATTTAAGTGCCTTAACAATAATCATTCACAGTTGGTACTAGCAACTTTTTGTTTTGAGGTGCCACTACAAATCACATGCCTTTATTCTTCAACAGGAGGACAACTGGAGTCCTTGCATAGCTGTGAAAATTGCTGATCTAGCCACATGTTCCTTGGGATCCCAAACAATGTTTCCCACGTTAAACGTAGGCGACCAATGGAGGAATCTATTGCGACCTAAGAGCATGATGAATGGGAATGTCATCTGCAAGCAGTAGGTTATGTAAGCTACAGCTGCTTTATTATGACCAACTAGAAGAAATTCAATAGCAACTGCAAATAACCCGTTCTCACTAATAACTAACATAACTATGATGAGATCCCACACACAGGATGTGCATTAGCTCTGCACTAGTGCAGACCCACTACAACTCAGAAATTAGAACAGTTAAAACTGTAATGCCTATTTCACACCGCAGACCTGGACAAGACAAGACTGTCTTTGTAAGACTGTCTGTGTCTTGTCTTGTCCGCATCTGTGATGTGAAATGAACTCACAACAAGTCAAGACTCTCGCGACAGAAAATTTTGAAACTGAACATGTTCAGCTTTTTGCAGTTTTGTCCAGTCTCGAAATGCGGTGTGAATTGAGTTTTGTCTTGTCTTGACCTAGTTTCCAATTTGCAAGTAAGTATGACGTCATACTCGCATATAAGTAATGATTGATTGATTGATTAAGGCTTAACGTCCCACCAACACATTATAGGTCATATGGGACGGGTTTTTACGGGTCAAATGACCCAACCAACAGTGTCAAAAC
>Ga0209562_1001095_pt1 | contig 10133 bp, 5 predicted proteins | sample WorMetvacBELIZE2_FD_187399 | JGI IMG/M metagenome (GOLD analysis project Ga0209562, IMG submission 187399) | Marine gutless worms symbiont microbial communities from Max Planck institute for Marine Microbiology, Germany - Olavius vacuus BELIZE.2... | ecosystem: Host-associated > Annelida >...
ATATGCGACTTCCTATTAGTGATTAATAGTAACTTACCTCCTATCTTGCGCCGTTTCCAAGTTATGGCCGATTATTGGTCGAATTTTCCCTATCGATATAGGGGTGCCTCACTTTAACGCCCCCGCTTGGGGTGATCCCCTGCGAATATCCGGATAAACTTTACCTCTCCAGAAACTATAGAGCGATTGTCCTACCAGATGCTGAAAACCGCACGATCGTATCTTCATTCGTCTGGACACAATACCGGAACGTGACGGACAGACAGACAGACAGACTGACGGACGCACAGAATCCCTCTAGCTAGTACAGCGCTCTGCATTGCGAGCAATGCGGACACGCTGTAAAAATCTTCGGCGCGGGTCGTGTACGGGTACGTAAGCATCATCGACTACGAGTACGGGTCGGGTAGCTGAAATGGTCGACCCGCACGTCTCTAGGGGCGGCCAACAAGTAGCTCGCACCTCGTCGGCGGAAAGCACGCGCCGCCACAGCGCCACTGTGCAACTGGCCGTGAGGCTGATAGACATAATTATAGTACTAGAACACTAAGAGGGACTCGCATATTAATAGTAAGCATTGGAAAAGTAGCGAAAAATAAAGTTTACAAAGGGGGTTTCGTTGAAGAAAAACGTTAATGAACACTTAAAAATATGCGAAACACGTCAAAACACCGAATTTTGATGGCGATCACCGAATTCAACGAATTTCAACGTTACTGCAGCAGTTCGTTCCAACTTCCATGCACACATCAAGCACTGATACTGTTAAGAGGCAATCGTGATACAGTGTCAAGCTACCGGCACTTGGCGGCCCAGAGCGTCTGTCCACTGCGTCATCGAACACCTCCGGTCAACGAGTTCTGCAGGGCATGTCTAGGCTAGCCGCTCTCTCCTAACGCTAGGCTGGGGCAGCCTGAAGGCATTACACGTAGGCCTACACCTCCGCATTCGCCCGCGAACAACATTACATAAACACAGCGAGACGCACACTACAGTCCGGCATCGCACCGTATTATAAATGCACACACGGTATGTTCATTAACTACCGCAACCAAACCTGCCAACGACCGCACACGCAATATTGAAAAATAACAGAACAAGTAGCTCAGCTATCGCAGAGAGACCGAGCTGCAGGGTGGGTTAGTCATGGCCAAAAGTGGAAGACTTGAACTGGGACACAATATTATAATAATAACGTCCAGCATACTGATTTACTTTAAGTTCCCTTTTGACGTTCATCGTTCAGCATTTCATGCTTATCTGTACTTTACACCGCCATCATAACGACGAACCCGGATGTTTGTTGGTCTCTGACTGACATTTTGATTTTTGATGCCACACGTAATGGTAAATGTCAGTAAGCTACACAACTGCCGTCTCAAATCTCGACGTTATCTTGTTTCCTGATCGGAAGTAACCCAGAGAAGCTGAAGCCGAAATGCACGTGCAAGTAAAGCCGCCTGTATGCGCAGCTGAATACGACGCGAAATGCTCTCAACACGCCGTGAACTAGCGGAAAGGTGGTGTGGCATATGCACGAATATGATTAAAATGCAATAGAATCGTAGGACTGCACGAACACTTTACAATAAAAAGGACGCGTTTAGAGTCGAGCATGATACACAGAATGAGCAAAACAGAGAAGAATAATGGTATAAAACTAAATCTCACCCAATGTGACATACATTCGTGGAGCGAATTAGAAAAGCTAAACCAAAGAGAAGGACTGTGAAAACTGTATCATCTCATATGAGATTGGCTAATAAACTAAATAGCACGAACCTAAGTCACAACAAATGCAGCTAAAACCGCCAGCGCCAATTTGTCGACACCGTAATCAGCTGCTGACCGAATCAGCACTTGATCGCGTTTGAATGCTGCTCTCACGTTTTTATAGGCAATTCTACCCTGTACGTGCCTCTTGCAAGAATTCAAATATACTGCAGGCAATTGGCAACCGCTTACCTGTGTCGGGTGATACGGGGCCAGAAGCTGGTGAATACGGCGTCTCCATCGTGACAACGTTGGACAATGTAGCCGTTACGACGATATTACGTTCACGGTAGAACGCTTCAGCTTCTCCGTCGACGACGAGCATCCAGGCTTCATCGGGCAAGGCCTTGATGCGTTCCACCACCTGCTGATGGTTCTCCAGCGCCACGTTCGTCCCGTTCACCTCCACGATGCGGTCGCCGTCCAGCAGACCTGCCGCCGCCGCCGGCGAGCCGTCGTCCACGCTGCCGATGAACTGGCCCGGCTTGCCGCGTTCCGCGTGCAAGTTAAACCCGTAGCCGTCGAAGTCGGGCACCTTGCGGATGTGACAGAGGCGTGGCGCCGGCGCATCCGCCGAAGACGACGATTTATCGTTCATCCTACAAAACAGTCACCTGTTGTTATGTTACCCGTAAAAACTTGTCCCCGATATGACCTATACGTTAAACCTCGCTCCACTTCAATTTCAAGTTGCTGTTATGATATGCTACAGATGAGAGAGATGCGCTGTATACGCATTTCCACGTGCGTAATGACCATGCAGCGACCCATTTTTTTCCATTCGCTTTTAGATTTTCCCGCAGTAGTATTAAAATATAGCGTTTTCTGCGAGTTAGTGAAGATCGCATCCGCACAGTCACCCCACGGTACGAAAATCGCCACCAGTAGCCTAGGACCAATCACAGAGTTTTTATAACAGAGCGAAGTAGGCAGAGTACAACGGTCACGTCAGATTTCGACAAGTACATAGAAATGTGGATAATATACGATGGCGTCACCACTGTAAATTCTAGGGGACGGGTTTTTTACGGAAGCCGACGCTTCCTGAAAGTGTATGCTACGAGCGCGGTCACAGCAACGACTGTTCGGTTATCGCTCACAACGGACGACGACCTGCGCCCGCCACAGCGTACGCCACGCTTGGGGAAGTCACGTATCACAACGCACACGACGTACGATACAGCGCGTTGTCGCGCGTCATGTTCACACGACGTACGAACGTGCAGTACATGCACGTTTTACACTCCCACTGTACAATCTCGGGCTCTATCTTTCACTCACGCGGTGAGGCTGTGTACATCATCGTAAGCCATCGACTGTCTGAACACATCGGCTTATTATAGCTCGGCCCGACCGCTCATGACCAATGACCAGCAGTGCAGTTCACACAGACATTTTCTACATCAGATGCCTGATGTCACATCAATGACATCATCATTATTATCATCATCAGTTCATCGTGTTCTTTATTAAAAGTTTACACACGCAACTGGCAACAACATACGAGACACAAAACAAGCAGAATAAGCCAACAAAGCAGTGCGAATAAAAGAGCGGCTAAAATCAGCTAATAACAGCGCCATCTTTGTCCACGTTTAGGCGCTATAGCCCAAAACACTACTTTTTACTAGAAGCTATCCCGATAGTTATACCACCGCACATGACAAACCGTTTTCGTCCTGTGCCGCGAATTCCGTCTTTTCGTTTGACGCTGTTAGACGTCCTTGCAGTCATTTTGACATTACGCCACCTGAATCAGTTCTTTGATGAATGAATGAATGAATGAACGAATGAATGAATGAACATAATTCATACAAAATGCAATGTGTATAGCTTTAACATCGCGCTCCATAAAGGTTGTGCTCCATATATAAAATTTCCAGTTGCAAAGCCCTCATGCGGCACGACAGAGAAATTCGCGGGACGTACGAGACCACTCATAGAAGCGCAGGACACTAAAACAGGGGCCTATGTAATCCAAGCTCGCAACGTCGTATAGCAGGTAACACTCTTAAACCGAAAATGACATATAAAACGCTTCTCCGCCTCTGTACTTCCGCCACCTTCGCCGAGAAGACCGCATAGCCAGCTACTTCCTTAACACCTTGGCCATCTCATGGACTCGAACTTTATTACTCGCGAAGATATTTACTGATGACAAAACTAACTCACACACTGATGATAAACTGACTGACTATCTAATCCGATTCTGTGATACCATTCTTTTCTGTCATACCGTACTAACTTCTCATGTTGTTATATTCTGTACCAAGTTTGCGTTTTGTCCAGGGTTGGCTTGATATATATCGCCAATATATATCATTGATATACATCGGATATATATCCGATATTTTCGTTCGAAAATATCGGATATTTTCGATATTTTCCATTTTTATCGAGTTTTATGTGACACATTGTGATATACGTTTTGATTTTCAGTCCGTGTGTTTTGCTAGCTTATGACTTTTTTGCCCTCAGCATTTCTCCGTGTTGGACAACTTCTGTCAGATTGCACCTTTCCACAGCAATGCTGTGTGAATGACAACAGTACTTCACCTAATATGCAATGCACACACACATAGTATTATTTCTGGTAGTAAATTTCATATAATTTTGGCAATGTATGTGCAAATGCTCGACATATATGTATCGAAAATGTCGATAATATCGAAAATATCGAAAAAAAATCGAAAATATCGGACATTTTCGATATTTTCCAACCCTAGTTTTGTCAAACTGCAGCGCATCGCACAACGCACGGAAATAAGCATCCGTCACTGGACGGAAACAACACAGAGGGAGTGAACGATTATCACGTGAAACAGGTCACTCGAACTGGGTGGTCTCGCTGTCACAATCATCGGTGTCAGCATCTGCACTAGGCTATATCAACGAACGTGTGGATCTGATTACCCGGACTGGCGCTGATAACAAAATCAGGCCCGCTCGGCCCCGCTGCCAGACTTATGTGACGATAATTATAGGCTCAGTTCGGAGAATGACTAAATTTAAATTGAAAATAACGGACGTCTGCGTTTGCCAAACTGAGTTTGTCATCAAACTTCTGTGAAGGAAAAGTTCAGTCAGTTATAGGCCTAACGGAGTCCCAGAAGCTGAACTACATTTGCTGGTTGTATAGAGTGGTGTTGTATAGACTATGAGCTCCTTGCATGTATTATTTACTGTTATTTAATATACACACGGAAACCTGTGCCTGACTTCCGGGATAGATGGGACTGACGAAACCAGCTGCAGCTATAAATGTGAAACTGCTTCTGCTTCCTGTTTCGAAAGTGCGAAAAATATCGACACGAGTCATCTGTGGCTGACTCAGATATTGTAAGATTTTAGAACAGTAAAATAACAGCGTATGTAGCCCCTAGCCTTAGAGACCACATTCACATCGAGATAAACGTACATTTATATGGCAATGGCATGCAGGGATACCGCATATTAATCCACTGTATTTCTACAGGATCTTTACAGCAAAAATAGCGAGTGATTAGTGGTGCTATTTCCAAGTTCCAACCTTCGAATCTTGGAGGAGAAAACCACAGGGGCAGCACTGGCCGGCAATAACGCTTCCTCTGAATAGCTTACCATAGAATATGGTCGCTACTAACTTACGTTGAAGTGAAGTGCCCTTCACTGCTGAGATTGTCGGGTATTAACAGTGGCGTCAATAGGGATGGTGTCACCCGGGGCAGCAACTGATGGTGTCACCCTATTTTTCTTCCAAAAAAACTGACGACCTTTTTAGTTGTCGCCTCTGCAGAGTGATGACATTTTTAAGCCGTCGCTCCTTACCACTCCGTGTGACACCCGAAAATTTTTTTGTGGCTGAATTTAGAAAAAAACAACTAAAGGGCTCAAAAACGCCAAGTGTCCAAAATTTGAACAATAAGCTGCGATAACTCCGAAACGGTATGAGATAGGATGTCAGTTACTATTAATCACTAATAAGAAGTCGGAATACCGGCTTTCGATTGATACCGACCTCGATGACCTTGAATGATCTTGAACGGCGTTGCGTTTTTTTCACCGAATTCGACTGCTTTGCTAACCATACGTCACAGTGGTTGAAAATAGACCTATAACGTCCATAAATATTGTGTCCCAGTTCCAGTCTTCCACTTTTGGCCATAACCAACCCACCCTGCAGCGCGGTCTCTCTGCGATAGCTGAGCTACTTGTGAACACCAGATACTGGAAATGACTATACGCAGTATCGTACCTGTACATCTTCAAGATGGCGGACATAACCGGCAGAAGCAATACCTGGGTATCTCAACATTTTGAACTCTTAGCAGAGCGACGAAAATGTTGTTGCCAATCTAGTCCTTGTTGCCTTTCAACATAGCGGTCAAGAAGGTTAGCTATCGCAAAGAGACCTTGTGATTGCTGCGTGAGACAGGTTTCGTCAAATGTAACTGAGAGACGATATTTTGCGGACATTATAGGTCTATCTTCAACCACTCTAACGTAAACAGCCTGCAAAGCTATCGAATTCGGTGAAATAGCGAAAAATAAAGCCTATTACGTTCAAGGTCATTCAAGGTCACCGATCAGTACCATTCGAAAGCCCATAATGCGACTTCCTATTAGTGTTTAATACTAACTTGACATCCTATCTCGCACTGTTTCGAAGTTATCACAAGTTATTGTATAACATAATATAATGCTGGTCTCTGAGTTTTTCAGCCTCCCCACTTGGGGGCTTAGGGCAACGTACGATGTTTGTCTTAAGCTCATTGGAAAGCGCGTAGTCAACTTCCTATTAGTGATAATTGAACTTTTTTTCGCTAAGTGATGGCTGAGGCGCTGCGAGCGAATATCGATTGAAAATCGGCGTTTTTGCTCCAACAGGGTCAGTTTTACCCAAAACTGCAGGTAGAAGGGGTCGCCCCCCACCAACCATTCTTCGTATCAGAAAACTAGAAAGTATGCTCTTTCATGTGGTGTATATAAGAATGTGAGCACAAGTTTCCTTCGTTTTGTCACAAATCACACGTTTGACAGACAGACAGACAGATGGACAGACGGATAGAAAGGCTTTGGCAATACCGTGCGTTGCATTACATGCAGTCGCATAGTAAAAGACAACTTTCTTTGTCTTTGGAATCAGCCGCCTATCTCTATAGCTGGTAATGGTAGAGTTATTTCCACTTCCGGCTTTTGGCCGCCGTTTTGCATATTTAGGAAACAAGTTAGCCTCGACTCCACACCGTTGATAATATGAAGCCTCCGCCACGAAAGTGCATTTGGTCTTGCTAAGACCCTGACCTTTTACATCTGACCTTAAAAACCTTTTCAGTAATGCCCGTTCACACGATGACTCCCTGTGCCAAGTTTCGTTGAAATACCTCGACTAAGTACGATATCGCGTTACGCAAAACAGGAGTTAACAGATGGACACACAACGCACAAGGTTCCACAAACGGTTATAAAATCTCGGCGCGGCAACGAAATGAACTCCTTACACCACATAACAACAACATAATTCTGCAGCAGAATCTTAGCATCAAACACGTTTGGATGTCCAGCTGTGTGGGATAAATACAATTAAACGGCACATAAAAACTGCAAATTTTCATGCGAAAAGCAATGATTCAATGACTCTCGTAAGTCGTAACGACACAGTAGGCCTACTTCTGCTTCAACTGCTCCGATACGCTCAACGTTTATTCAATTACTTAATCAGACTGACGCTAAATAATACGATACGTGTAGCCTTCAGTCAATTTTCCAACACTGACACAACATGCTATGCCAGCCATGCCTAAGTAGCACATTAGCAATTGTACTCTGAACCTGTTCTCTTCGCCAACGTCCGCAATCGACAGTCAACAAAACGCTAATTACGACCACTGAACTCGAGTGCCCGCGTCGCCCGCCCGCACGCTGCAGTACAGGTCGAGACCGCCCACCGAGTTTCCGTTCGTTCACACTGTAAAACACAGGACTGGTGGCTGTCGACAGCGACAACTTTTTTGAGTGGAGTCACGCCTAAACGGTTCAACATATCGAAATATGCTTTGCACCATACCATAGAACGATCTCCCTAGTTCCTTGGGGTCAAATTTTCCAATCCTAAATTTAGGGGTTCATACCAGGGCTGTCAAGAGGGTTGTAAAAAACCTAGGTTTTTAGGTTTTTAAAAAAACCTAAAAACCTGAAAAGTCCAAATTTTAGGTTTTTAGGTTTTAAAAAACCATGAAAACTCCACAGATTTAAAGGTTTCCAGGGTTTTTTTCTTTTATCGTGTAATTTGTTTAATAAAGGTCACATCATTTAAATTATATTGCAGTAACCGTGTGTGCATGGGTTGTTCTTCATGTACTTCTGGGTCGTAATTTTGTCTCCGACCTTCCTACATTAAAACCTAAAAACCCTTAAAAAAATTAAAAACCTAAAACCTAATAATTTTCTTTCCTGAAAAAACCTAGGTTTTTACCAGCCCTTGTTCATACCCGAACGAGTGTGTTAAAGTAGAGGCAGACCCCCGTCGACACCAAAAAATTGACCAAAAATCCGCAATATCTTGGAAACGTTGCAAGATAAGATGTTACTTACTATTATTTACGCATAGGAAGTCGCATACTGGCTTTCGATTGGTACCAAAAGTGGCCTTGAATTTTTTGCACGGTGTAATGGCCGCTATTTTGCCTTATTTCAGAGATTGCGGTATACGTTGGGGGTAATTACGTCAAAATGTAACAACTATCAACTGCCACAAAAATATACATATAATATGTACGTAATATTCTCAGAGATTAAACTGAGAAAGAGTGGGCTTATCCCCAAAATTCGACTAGTGCAGATTGCTCGGCCGTCTCAGTAATAGATGGCTTCTTGTATTTTGCAGTTTAGATACAGGCCTATTAGGCTTGTGGTACGTTTGCAACGAGCGAGCTTCGAGGCCACGTCGTCGAAATGTAAGCCTTCGAAGCGAAAGTGCATTTGATCTCGCTATGACCTTGACCTTTGACCTGCGACCTCGAAAACCTTTTCAGCAGTGGCCACTCACATGATGATTACTTGTGCCAATTTTCCACTGGTGAAGAGATACCGCGTCACGTGGAATACGTGTTAATTAACGGACGGACAGACAGACATGGCCGTACGGCCGGATGGCAGACCTGAAAACATGAGCCTCTCGACGCCTCCGCCTATTATTGGTGGCCGATGCTAAAAATATTACGTACTTCACGCTCGTACACCTAGCTGTTTGTCCCCAGACGTGATGCGGGCCACAAGTTTTCTTGTAAATTAATGTCAAATAATAGTTAATACATCGTCACTAAGAAACTAACTACATCATTCTGTAAATCCAGTCTCCAGCCAGCAAATGTCGTTCAACATCTAAGTTCTGACGACTTCGTCCACCAGACCCAATGAACCAGTGATGGGCATAACCTAATTTTAATTAGTTAACCTTTAACTACAGGGTGCGACATAAAAAGTAGCCTTTCCTGGAGTTTTCGGCAGTTTTCTCAGCAACGGCTTAAACATTTAACATAAAATTATATATATACTTATGTAGACAATATATACGTACATTCTGGTGTAAACATATTTTAATAGTTGAAAACAATCTTGAAATTATCAGCATGGCAGCACTGCCACCTAGCGATTTTAGCGCGTTCAAGAAAATTTTGCACTAAAACACGTGCATGAAAACCCTTCCGTTCTTTCAGAATGACGATTATCAGTTTACTTTTGATGACCTTAACAATGACGTAAATTTAGTAAATAATGATATGCTTATAGTAGTGTCGTGGTTAATTTTGATAATTTCTTTAAAACACATTTAAGATTTGACCGGCGCCAGAAGCGAGTGAAGCGTGCCGCGGCTCTTGTTGTCGAGTCAAAAGTTCGTAACACGAACTTGCTCCGAAACAAATGCCATTAACGAGCAGTGGACTCCAAATTCACCGAACCTAAAACCCCTCGTTATATACCATGGCTGGAAGGGCACGTTGGAAGCTATCACAATTCACAAGCGTCATCTAAAGACCAAAGCTGAAGACGATCGTCGAGCTGCAGGAAACGCAGCAAATGATCTGGGACGGCGTGCCCCGGAGACCGATCGACAAAGCTGTAAAGAAGTTTCCAAAGTGACCAAAGGCTTTAATTGTTTTGAAACAGCGTGGTAAAGCTCAAATTCCACTGGGACCAGTTTCCCCGTAACTTCCCAATAGCAAATGTTACGGGGAAGTCGCCAACTAGTTACGAGAAAGTTATACGAGGAAGCTGGCGACTTTCAGACCATCTCGACATGTCAAGATGGTCTGGCGTGTCGCTAACTTCCTCGTAACTAGTCGCTAACTTGTTACGAGGAAGTTAGCGACGTCGCCAAC
>Ga0209562_1001096_pt1 | contig 10132 bp, 13 predicted proteins | sample WorMetvacBELIZE2_FD_187399 | JGI IMG/M metagenome (GOLD analysis project Ga0209562, IMG submission 187399) | Marine gutless worms symbiont microbial communities from Max Planck institute for Marine Microbiology, Germany - Olavius vacuus BELIZE.2... | ecosystem: Host-associated > Annelida >...
GTGCAGAATGGTACTGCAGCAGAGACGTCATCAACACACGTACCAGACACAGATGTTGATAGTGATAGTGACATGGCAGCACGGCAACCTTCAGTAGCAACGACTTCACATGATTCTGACACCGAAGTGCGTAGCTAAACTACTTGTCATGTCTGTCACATGTAGATTGTGTGATTTGTGATGTGTCAAGAGTCAGAGTTGTGGTCTTGATCTCAGTCTCCAGACGTCCCAACGTTTCGTCTTGGTCTCGTCTCAGCTGGTGAAGCCAGCGTCTTGTCTCGTCTCGTCTCGGTCTCGAGCTTTAACGTCTCATGCCCGTCACTGGTTGGAATCACAGTTAACATGGGCAATGTTGATGTGATATGTGCATTAGAAGAAAGTTGTGATTGTCAGCCATAAAGTTGCTGATTGTGTGTTTGTGTTTCAGGAAGACAAGAAAGCATCTGTTGAAGACCTGGAAGCCAAAATTGAAAAATTAGTGAAGGTATTTGCGTATTGATATTTGGCTCAGTAAATGGGTACCAAACTAACGGTTGGAAGACAGAATTGGTATAGTTTTCTTACATCCTCAGACAGAATTGTGGGTTTGTAAGTATTTTGTGGTCACAGCTGAACACTTCTGAGACTAAATGTTATAGAGAGCCACTACAGTAATCTGTTTAGTTTGCCTTTCTGTGTACTTAGCCGTGGCATTTATAGTTATGTAAATACGATTAAATGGTTGGAAGAGAAGAGGAAAGAGCTAGCTTGCTGCTTGTTTGGAGATGAATCAGTATTTGTGAAAGCAATACACATCATCATCATCATCATCATAATTTTCTTTAATAATAAGTTGACAATCGCAACCAATTACAAAACATAAAAAAAACATGCACAAACTTAACAAAGTAGGCCTAGGTGCATAAAGTTCTAATACGTGTGAAAATCAATATAAATCTTTGTAATACATATATAGCAGTATGTTTGTTGCATTCTATGTTTCAGCAACAGAATCAGTTGCGAGAGCGAGTGTTCACATTATCACATAAGCTCAGTGCCATGTCGTTTGGTCAGGACCGATATCGGCGAAGGTACTGGGTACTGCCTAAGTGCGGTGGAATTTTTGTCGAGGGACTTGAGTCCGGTGAGCCTGAAAGTGCTGATCCAAATGCTCCGAAGGTGGACAGAAAGATTGAGGAATCTGTCAATAAGGAACAGTGTTTTAAGCCAGTCAGTCCAGCTGATGTAGAAGAGACTACTGTGAAAGCAGAACATGTTGATACAAGCTGCCCACCAGCAGGCATTGACTGCAACTCTGAGAGTGAACTCAAAACAGAAGATCTCACTGTTCAAACTACTGTAGACAATGGCGATCATAACCTGCAACTGCCAGTCTGTGATAAAATAGACTTAAAAAGCAACGGCGACCAGGCTGAAAGTTTAATGCCGGTAATTAAACGAGAAGATGAAAGTGCTCAGTCAGACAGCTGCAGTGCGTTGAAAGCTGAGCTGGTCTCTCTGAACTGTCTGATTGGCAGTGATGTAAAGGTGAATGGTGATGTAGGTATGATGGACTGCAAGAATGGCTTTGTTGATCTCAAGAACTGTATTAGGTCCGATAGTGACTGCGTGAAGGTTGAGTCTTTGCCTGTACCATTACTATCTGCAACTGTTTCTGACCCAAAACAGGGTAGCTTAGCTGATGACAGCAATACGGATGTAAAAATAGAGAGATCGACTGCACACTCGCAGTTGATTACTGCAGCTGCTAATACATGTGAGTCTGCTACAAATGACTCAATACAGTCCAGCTTGTGCTGTAAACCTGATGACGACCAGCAGCCACGAACACCGAGCAAAGACGACATTTCTCTTTTACATCATTCCAGTATGCTTCAGCTGGCCGTGTCGAACGCCGGACTAGCACAGTTTGGTGTAACAGATTCACAGAATTACAGTGTTGCTTCGTCACAGCGTACATCACAGGTGGCGACACCGTCATCAGAGCTGGGTACAGGTACACAGTTGGATTTGTCAACTGCCGGGACTCCAGTGAGTTTTATGCAACCAAGCCGCACGTCAACACCTGCGTACATGTCTACGAGCTTTGCTGATGACTTTCAGCTGTCTGCGGATGGAGAGCTTCAGCCCGACTATCTTGCTGTACCTCAGAATGTTGAACCAATCTCGCTTGGTAAGTTTTGCTTTTTATATCTTTAGCTGATTTAAATATGTCAAATGAGTTGGACATAATCAGATGGAAAGAAAGAGAGAGGGATGGGGAGCTATATTTAGATACAAATCTAAGATTTATGTGAACTGTTGTGTGTCATACTTCCAGCCAGTGTACCATTTTTATATGCAGTATTCTGCAATGCACTGTAATAGGTCCAAGAGCAAAGTTCTTTGTTAATGACCATCTTTCATTATATTTCATTGCATCTTGTCATCACCAGGTTCCTTTATAAGTTCCATTATAAGTGATGTATATGTCTGCGTGTTGTATATCTGTTGTGTTGTAGCCAAACAGCATGGCTGGTGGCGGATCACGAACCCAGACACTGTTAAGCTGCTACTCAGTTGTCTGACAATGCGAGGTATTCGTGAGAGGAGTCTTCAGAAGAACCTGGAACGATACTTGAACTACGCATGTCAGTTGTGCAACAAGTCAAAGAAAAGCAGTATGTCTTATGTGCTGCTGCTAAAATTTGTCTGTTTTTGGCAGTCTGTCATTTGAGTGTTTTGCTAACACAGAGGAAGTCTGCTAGAATAATAATAATAATAATATTGTCATTTAGTAGGCACCTGTTCGATATCACACACATCATACATGTTGCTGTATGGTATTTTAATATGCTGACATGATTCTGTGTTTGCAGGTGTACAGATTCCACTTGAATTTTGGGCTTAATTATTGTCAGTATTATGTTTTTTCAAAAATTACAAATTACAGTTATTATTATCATTATTATTGAAAATGTTAATAAAAAATAATGATAATAATATTATTGTTATTATTGTTAGTGTTGAAGCTCAGTCTGTATGAGAACGTCTTTAGCTGTCATTGGAAGGTGTACAATGAGGGTGCAGTACGGTGTGATTAGTGAACTGTTTGTAATTTGTTGTTTGTGCATTTACTAGGAACACTCTGTGTCGCATACTGTAGACTGACATTTGACTGAGAGTGGTTGGTGTATTTTGTTTTAGTTGTGAAGCTGGAAGTCACGGAAGAGTCAAAACGTATTGCGTCAAGTGCCACTTCGGCTCCGTCTCCTGATGACTGCAACACGTGGAATTTTGATCTTCAGTGCAAGACAGAGATGCGCATCTTAGAAGAAATAGAAAATCTGGAGGAACGAATTTGTGGTGCCAGTCTCCAGACAAAGGTAGCCAGTGAAATCAAGCTGCATTGTGTTTAATAAACATTGATGCCTAGTTTGTTTTTAAATATTACTTTTTAGCTTTTGTTTAACCTGCCATTTTTTGTGATCATGTTATCATGCAGGTTATGCATGGTCGTGAAAGGATTTCCATGAAAATCTTTTGACATAGCTGGAAGTCAGTTGTTGCCGATCTCCCGGGGGATCTCTCGGACACCCATGATCGTAAGACCCGGAAGTACGATGACCTCCAGATACGTACTTGGGTCGCTGGGCACTCGGGAGTGAGCACTGTTTTGTGTCCAACACCCAGCCAGTAGTGACTAAAGCACTGAATTTATAGTCAACTATTTCGTATATTACTGTATGTTTTTTGCACTACAAGTTATTTCTGTTCCACATCTGATGTACTGGTGAACTGAACAGAAGGAACATTCACCAGCGCCTGGCACTGTTGTGGCATTTTCATGATTCTGGCGCCGGATACAAAACTGCACACTTACTTACTTACGTACTTAGTTTATTTGCTAGATTATACTTGCAACATAGACAATTTTATAATTAGCTGTATATGGATATGTTGAGACGTTTAGATAAGGTTTGAAAGTACGCCTTATTTTTATTGTAAGTTTATAATGTAAATGCATGGGTTGAAGGGTTGGAGAATGCAGGAAGCGGCATCAACAGACAAGTCAATAACACTCATCAGCAATGCAGAGCGACTGATGGATCCACAGCAGCAGCAATACATCATCAACGTTGCTCGCTCGAGACTTCAGAGTCTGGAACGCAACATCGAACGACGATACCTCAAACCTCCTCTTGGTCGAAGGTATGATGTGAGCAAGTTGCAGAGTTACTGCTTGATATAATGAAGTAAGTAAGTAAGTAAACGTCTATTTGTAGAGCATGATTACGTAACACCTCTAATGTGCTAACGTTTTGAATGTTTGGCGAACAGATACATCTTCAAGTCCCTCCTAAATTGTTCAGAGTTGACAGCTGGATGCGGAAATGATCAGGCAGTGAATTCCAGATTGTTGGTCCGGCAACAGAAAATGCACGGGTCCCAAAAGTGCTGTGGCGAACTCGCGGAACTTACAGTTAATGACATCTAATAATAATAATAATAGTTGCATCTGTAATTATGATTATAATCACATTTGAGATGCTGAAATCATATTATTAATGTCATTTCGTTTAATATTCCTTATTTAGCTATAGATTTCATTTTAGCATATTCTTACTGTACACATTTTTCATTTTCATCATAGTTTGCACACTTGCATATTTGTCACACTAGAGATGCTAATATACTGGAGGGTGATATTTGCTACTGCAACTGCTCTCAGCATTTGTTTAACTGAACCACTTTTCTACAGGCCTGATTCACGACAGTCTCAGAGTGCTCAGTGCTGAACGTTTTAGAGAGTAGCATTTGGGCTGCAGAAAGTCTGTTTTCATGCATCATACAGTTTGTGTGATGGTTATGCTCAGTGTTAGAGTTTGTCACTGTTAGGATTGGAAAGTCCTGTAGCCCTCTGTATAAAGGCTGACTTAGCATATGTCTATAAAATTGTATTTAATCTTGTCGGTACTGATTCCGAAAAATTTTTTGGTGTGACTGGTAATAACAGAGGAACAAGAGGTCATGCCTATAAATTATATATAAACTACAGTTATGTAAATACAAAAAAACATTTCTTTTGCAACAATGTAGCCAATGTATTGAATGCACTGGAAGCCAGTCCAGCTGATTTTAGAATGCTACAGACATTTAAACAGTTTTTAAAGACTGCTGGTATTGTAAGACATATATGATTATGTGCAAGTACCATTATAGATTACTATGCTTTTCTACTGTGAATTAAGAATTATTGTTGCCTGCTAATGGCAGTATACCCTTGGTAACTTTGCGTCATGTCACGTTGTGTTTGATGTGATGTGAACCATTAAATAAATAAATTTTATTACATAACGACATGTTGGATTTGATAACAATTTGCAGTAACCAGATAAACCTGGCGAATTTGTCCGGCGGCTGTTCATCAAGAGACAGTCACAATCAGACATCATCTGATGATGAGAGTGACACGGATGATGAGACGGCGACTCGTGACCTGAACTCATGGAGAGCCGCTGTCAATAATGCAACGTCCGCAGCGCAGCTGAGTATCTACGTGGCACAGCTTGTGCGCTGCGTTGCGTGGGAAAAGTCCATCATGAAAGTGGTGAGTTTTTCTGATTTGTACTTGCCCATTGGAATGTTGTAATGATGGCAGTGGGATGGCCAGGTAGTCACTGCCACTGGTAGCATGTCAAAGACTGGCTTCAGATACAGGATGACATCAAAGTTTAAGGTGTTGGGCAATAGTGGCACTGGTCCTCGATTGTGGAACGACCTTCCACCTGGGCTTCGGCAGCCGGGACTCTCCTTTGATTCTTTTAGACGATCTCTGAAAACACATCTTTTTGGCAACTGAAGCGCCTAGCGACTCTTTCGACTTATAGGCGCTATACAAATAACTGTATCTATCTATCTATAGTGGCATTGTCTGGTGTAAAGTTATTTTGTTACGGTATGCTTGCATGTGTTCTATTAGGATTGTATTAATTCATGTAAACCTGGAATTTGTATGACATATGGCAGCTTGAAGCTGGCACTGAGTTTTGCATGTTATTGTACATTTATCATTGATGTCATGTTTGTTCACTTCTACTATTATTTCTGTGGTGTGAGCTGCTGATATGTATTCCCCAGTAGCAGTGATGATTGAGAAATGTACTGTATGTATGAGTGTATGTGTAAATGTGCGTGTAAATGTAAATGTATGTATAAATGTATGTGTGTGTGTGTGTGTGCAGTTGTGCCAGTTGTGTTGCCGAGACGACAATGAAGCTCAGCTGTTGTTGTGTGATATGTGTGATCGTGGCTACCACACTTACTGTATCAAGGTCTGACATTAGCTCACTGCTGTCTTGTCAATTATCTCTGTGCTAGTGTCATTTGTTGATGTCTTGATGATTCTTAACATCACAGTTGGCACAGTGTGTTAATGGTACCTCCTCTTTTCAGTGGAAAATTGTGCATTTTGACCCGCTACAGACTTGAAACCCTGAAGAGAGTGCAAAAATATTAGTCACAGTTGATTTTGTGGGGAGGATAGTATTGCCTTTATAATTTTTTTTGCCAGTTTTATGTGTTACTCACTGCATTTTGTTATTAATGTGTGTGTGTGTGTGTGTGAACTACCATTTTTTATATTGATATCAGAGTAACAGTAGAGTGATGCTTTCAGCAGTTTACTTCAATGTTTTTGTCTACAATTCGTCGTATTAAAATTATGATGTACGTGTTGTTCTGTGCAGCCCAAGCTTGAGGTCATTCCAGATGGTGATTGGTACTGCTATGAGTGCATATCCAAGGTACGGTAACACACAGCCTGCAGCACATTTGTTTACAGTAATAGAGAAGTAAAGGAAGTTTATGTTACCCGCTGATGTGGGTAATGTCAATGGTTATGTTACAGATTTATCTGAGCGCTAAGTCTTGTAACAGAGTTACGACGGCTGCGCCACGAGAGTCGTCTTCAGTTGTCTCCGAAGTTGTTCAGGTTGCAAGGATGATGATTTCAGGGATGACGGTAGAGAGTTCCAGCAAGCACATAGGTCCAGAAACTGCAAAAGCATGAGAACCAAATGTATCAGTTCTTGTATGTGGAAAATTCAGATCAGGGTGGGTTAGTGGAGAAGTTTTGTTGATTACTGTAGTAGGTGCATGTGGGTAGATCGAAGTGTGCTATGTACCAGTTGATGTGCTGTGTCCAGGCATCGGGTGATCAGTGCTGTATAGCCTGTGGTCGACATGGTGGCAGATTTGTTGCGTGTGAGTTCTGCAGCCGACGAGTGCATTTAGACTGCCTTGAGCCGCCCATCTCGCGGTCTGTGTTGTGCAGCTTTCTTGCTAGTAATGTTTCGCTGGCTGTGTTCTGACTAAAACTAGCACTTTCATTCGTCAGTGTTGATATGTTTGTGGCATGATTGGACGCTTCTCTGCTAGGATCTTAATCAGATTCAGTTGATGAGACCAGTTTTTCACAGCTTTCAGATAGGCAACTTTTTTACTCATCTTTTTCTTATAATTTAGCAGCTATTATAGCTTGAAGTGAAGGAAGATTTTATATTGACATGATGAATCACTGATGCATGCTGCTATTCGTTGTCATTATAGTACAGCATTATAGTGTGGACATAAGTGTACTGACTTACTTACAGACTTATGTACGGTGGTGGTATTGCAGCAAATGGCTGTTAGATGTTTCTGATTTCACTAGCATGGTTGGTTGCGTAGCACAGTTGGCAGAACGTCGGTCTTTGGCCGGTGAACTGACCCTGTCCTGCGCTCGGCCTGCAGCTGACGGGTGACCACTATGTGGGTAAACCGTCCACTGCAGGTCAGCCAACTAGGCCAACTCAGCCTTTCATCCTTCCGGGGTCGATAAATGAGAAGTAGGCCGGTTTACGGTGTGCGTCTTTAGGTGGCGCCATCTGGTGAATGCCTATGGGGTTATAAGCATTGGTGCGGCTAATTGCAGCCGCTTAGCACCGTCGTGTGGCAGCTTCTTGCCTGTGCTAAACCCTGTTGTTGTTATACCTGGCCTGCGTGCCGGTACTTGTGCTGTCCTGCATGGCAGCTTGTTGATTGTGTCTGTGTAAGCAAGTGCTTTTGTCATTTCTTAATAAAGAATTACTTTTTTACTTTACTTTACTTTAGCATAACAAGCTGGTTGTTTTTTTGTTTACTTTTATATGCTTATCAACATTTTCTGCTCATTTTGTACAGAATGCCAAAGAAGTGGACGTGCTATACTTGTGCGGTTGAAAGGGTATGTGTTATTATTCTACACTTTTTTTTCATTAATAATATTATTCTTGTAATTCTTCACAGCACTGACTGTCAGTAAGTAAGTAAGTAAGTAAGAATATTTCTAAGGCGCAAGGAATCAATGTGTCAGTATGCAGATACTCGTGTGCTCTAACTGTTACTCTGCTGTGTTTGTGTGAACGCAAATGAAAGTAAAGGCACGTTGCATGTGCATAAATTTCAGACACAATTTGAGAACGTTTCACTTGCACTGGCTGTATAGAGACGTACATATTGTGTGACAGGGAAAGAGAAAGCGAAGTCGACCTTCGACGTCAACAAACACACCTGTGAAAGACAACAGCAGTGACGTGAGTGGACCTGTAAAGACTTCAGAAGAAACACACACAGAAGAAGAAGAAACCAGTCCGCCAGCTGTAGTAGAAACATGCGAATCTAAAGCTACAGATGATCAGAATACAACAGACATCAGTGCCGCTACTACTGCTGCTGTGACTCCACAAGCTGCTGTGAAGGAAAAGCCGTCAAAGTCGTCGAAGGATCGGTCGGATCGAAAACGAGAGAGGCGGAAGGAGAGGAAGAGTGAGAGTGGATCTCCTGCCATACTGGCGCCGGACCAAGCATCACCGGTGTGTAATGGTACGGCAGCAGATGACATGAATGTCTGCAAGTATGTTTGAGTTTCATGTTTCTCACTTTGTTGCAGTAAACTTTGCTGAGGTTGTAGGTGAGCCTTTATTACTGCTACAAGCTAATGTTTTATGCATGAAGATGCTTAGTTTGTAAAATAGTTGTAACAAACATGTAGGATTGTAGATGCACATGAAAATGCACAGTGTTAATAGATAGTATGATGTGATGTTAACAGCAGAATGTGTTAATGATGTTACATTCTGTCATTTTGACAGCTTCTTGAAATGTGTTTGTTGTTCGTGGCAGTAGTTTTCTACACGTATAGTGTTTGTATGGCGTGTGTTGTGAACGTAATTGCTGTTGAAGTGCATCACAAGTTCCATTTTGTTATTATTTGCTGCATGTTGTAACAGAGCAATCTTATCGGAGCTGCGTGAACATTCAGAAGCATGGCCATTTTTGACTCCAGTCAACACAAAGCAGTTTCCAACGTACCGTAAAGTCATTCGATGCCCTGTTGACTTCCAGACGATCGGTCGCAAGCTGAAGACTAACGTGTAAGAATGAGTCGACAGATACGTTATTGAATGTTATTTCTGCAGTTAATTCAGTTTTCGTTTCTTGTTGTAAAACCGTTTTCTGTTAGTAGATGCTATAGATGGAACATCTATAGTAGATGATATAAATGTGTTTATTTCTGCTGTATGTTCTAATCGTTCTTAAACTGTGTATTTTTTTCTTTTTTTATATTTTTTTGCATTGTGTTATAGTGTTTGCTAGCTTTTTTAAATTCTGTACTTCGTGTACGATTCTTATAATTATAATAATAATAATGACAGATAATGAATAACTTATGGTGCTGAATGTGATGAATTCAACATTTTTCTGTTGTTTCACTATTCTGACATTATTTACCACATGACGTCAGTAACAGTGCAGTCGATCGCTTGGAAAGGTTCCTTTCTGAAACGACCCGTTATCTGTTGAGTGAGATGTTAAACCATACTCACTCACTCAGTGACGTCTGAATCTTTAGCTAACAGATATGTTTTTAATAGAAAACGCCTTTAACACCCCTTTATTTTATGAAGAATGCTAACTCTGTAACGGATAGTTTTATCGTAGTTGCAGTTGATTGGTTGAGTCCATTTCATTGTCATTCTTCAGTCAAATTAGAAGAATTGGCAATGATTCGAATGGGTGCGTTTCTTTACAAGTCAGATGCCCACTCTGTCAGTTGTCAGCAAAGCACTGA
>Ga0209562_1001097_pt1 | contig 10132 bp, 7 predicted proteins | sample WorMetvacBELIZE2_FD_187399 | JGI IMG/M metagenome (GOLD analysis project Ga0209562, IMG submission 187399) | Marine gutless worms symbiont microbial communities from Max Planck institute for Marine Microbiology, Germany - Olavius vacuus BELIZE.2... | ecosystem: Host-associated > Annelida >...
TATATATATATATATCTTCCATGAGTATTATTTTGTTATTACCATTATTAAAAATGTACTGATTAAATTGACAAGTGGTTGCGTAGCACAGTTGTAGAACGCCGGTCTTAGCCGACAAACTTTTCCTGTCCTGTGCTTGACCTGCAACTGACGGGTGACCACTTATGTGGGTAAACGGTCCACTGCAGGTCAACCAACTAGGTCAGCTCAGCCTTTCATCTCTTTGGGGTCGATAAATGAGTAGTAAGCTGTTTATCGGATGTTTGTCCGTTGCTCAGGTGGTGCCATCTGTAGTGGCCGGGGTTACCTGATCGGATTGTCGTCAGCTTAGCACATATGCATTTGGCTGCTCTCCGCCGTGCTAAACCTGGTTGTTGCTGTCCTTTGTGACAGTATAGTCATTAGATATATCATCGCTGTCTTGCATGACAGATTGTTGTGAGGTTGAGCGTTATCTCTTAACCATAATAAAGAGGATTATTATTGTTATAATATCATTATTACACTTGCGAAGACGCTATGGGGACGACTTAGTGGTTGGAGACGTACTGTTTTGAGAAGGGTGTTCAGTTTAGTCCTTGCATTCTTTTATCTGTGGCATTTTTCTCCGGTGTAGTTTGTGTCCAAGGTCGCCACATAATTGTCTGTGCATGATGGCTGTTGTTTGTCTGTCTGATGTCCAGTATGAATTTACGAGAAGTCCTCAAGAAGTACGGCAAAGACATTGGTCTTCACATCAAGGCGGTCCGCTCGTACACACAACAGTTGTTCTTGGCTCTTAAACTGATGAAGCGTTGCAGCGTTCTGCACGCCGACATTAAACCCGACAACATTCTGGTGAGAGCTGGTTGATATATGTAAACTCCCGTCAGCTTTTGTTGCATATGTAACAGTTAAATGTTACTGTATTATAGAAGTAGCTTATGAAATAGCAAAATTTGTACATGATGCCTCAAAAATGTAACTACACACCACAACCTCTATCAGACAGGTGTATTTTCAGCAGACACCTAAACCATGTGTGATTATCCTCCAAATATCTAAGGTCATAAGTGGCAGCAGTGTGAACTGTACAATCTAATTCTGCTTTTATGAGGTAAACGGATTTAAAAATGCATTTTTATTCTGAACTTACTTACATAAGAGATGCTAGTTTATGGTTAATTGTGACAGTTGTGCATCCGTTTCTGGCTTGGCATTTTTTGCTTGTTATATCGTCAGTCTGTTGTTATGATGACATAGCCATTTCATAGCCACAGAGGGAAACATGGCTGTTGCTGCTTAATTTCTGCAATAAAACTTCTGGGCAAACTCTTGTTGTATTCTTAGTGTGTGGTAGGACAGAACCGATGTGCTCTGATGTTTTGATTGAATGTTGGAAACATGCGGACCACAGTGAAGAGATTAAATTTGATGTTGACTTGGCAGTACGGAGGTCAAAGTCAACTTAATGGTCGCTGAAGCTTGTTCTGTGCAGGAATGTCGTCAGTTGTTGGTGGAAGGTGGCCATTGAAGCTGCGCCCCAAACTGGCACTAGTAGACTTCGACTGCAGATTCTTTCCGATGTCGGCACTCACATTCTGCACTTGTAATACCATTAGCAAGACAGTGATGATGCTACATTGTACGTTTTCAGATTAACGAGTCGAAGCTGATGCTGAAGCTGTGTGACTTTGGTTCCGCATCACACGTCTCAGAGATGGACATCACGCCGTACCTCGTCAGTCGATTCTACCGTGCTCCTGAAATCAGTAAGTAAATGGATGTAGTTTACCGGGAATATTACTTTAAATCTACATACGGTAATTGTTTTATGTGTTATGGTTAAAAACCCAAACAGTTTGTCTGCTTTGTATACCATTATATGCTGATTACATTAATTAACAGCAAATGGTAATAAATGTTTAAAGTGTGTATTTGTCAGATTTCTATGTAACGTATCTATGAAATTTTGCGACAGCTTTAAAGTGAGGAATTCTGCGAACTACAAGCACTGTAGCATGCTTGAAGTGTTTATGGAGTTACGCTGTATTGTTGTCGAAGTGAAGTATGTTGCAAATGAAGCATGTTGCAACAACTCCTTCCTCCTAAAATAGAAAAGCACTACTCCATTCTAGCTCGCCTACGAGATTACCAGCTCCCCAGAAAGACTTCTCTTGTTGAATGCAATTTTATCTATCGTATTTTGTATCGTGACATTTTACCTTTTTTTGCACTAAATTTGTTTTTTAACAGCGTTTGTCTGTTTTTCAATAAAGAATTGATTGATTAATATAATAATAACAATGGCAAAAACAGCAGCAATAATAATAATACTCGGGACCTTGTTTATGGTGCTATCATCATAACAAAGTGTTTGTAAGATGTCACCTGATTCATCTGATGAAGGTAGGTCAGTAAATAAGTAAGAAGATTTCTAGTTAGCGCCCTTAACGTTCAGACACAGGGCGCCGCGGCCCAACTAACCAAACAACCGTTTTCTGCGATCGTTTGAATTATCTGAAGGTGATGTCCGGTTGCCGAGCTGTTCAGGTAGACAGTGCCAAGCGGCTACCAACCTTTAGACCAAGACGACCGATTTGGCTGTGATTCTGCCTGTAGGCTGCTGTTATCACCATGTAGTATTATTCAGCCCCAAAACTTGTACTCATTTCACCAGGATTCTGTTAGGAGGGTAGAAGGCTGTGTCGGTGAAATGCTTCGATTGTGTGGTTGCAGTAATTGGTATGGGCTACGATCATGGCATAGACCTGTGGTCGACTGCCGTCACGGTCTATGAACTCTACACTGGCCGTATTATGTTCCCTGGAAAGTCGAACAACGAGATGCTCAAGTTGATAATGGACCTGAAGGGCAAGCTGCCAAACCGACTCATCCGCAAGGGAACGTTCCGCGAGCTTCACTTCGACGCAAACTTCAACTTTCTCTACCACGAAGTGGACAAAGTCACACAGAGGGTACGTTTGTCTTATGTACCGAAAGTGATCAAGAGTTATCTGTTATATTGATGTCAAAAGGTTGAAGGTTAAGGATACGGCAAGTCAAAATATATTCAGAAAAGGCACTTTGAGCATGTTGAAGGTCATGGCTTGAAAGCTAACTACCGGCGAATGCACACTGGTCAGCAGTTTACTGTTGAAGATCGTCTAGTTGTTTAAAGTTGTTGAAAGTATTTTGTGCTGTATTTGTAGTAATAATGGGAGTAATTGTAGTAGTAATTTGTAGCAGAAGTAGCAGCAACGGTATTCATCACAGTCATCATTGTAGTGTAGTTATAATCTTGTTAGTTGTAATAGTAGTAGTAATAGTAGTAGTAGTAGTAGTAGTTGTTGTTGTTGTTGCAGCTGGTGGCAGTAGTAGTATAGTTGTAGTCATGGTGGTGTTGGAAAATATTGTAACAAAGTTACACGTAATTTTTAGATCTGTAGCAGCTGTCTGACAATGCTAACGTTGGATATGTGGTAAAGATATATTTCTGTTTATGTTTTACTAGCACGCGATGTCGTTGCGAGTTTATAGCAAACTGTGTGCAGGAGAAAGTGACGGTAATGAGTACAATTAGTCCGAGCAAGGACCTGCTGGCGGACATGGTCGGTGGACAGCGGATGCCAGAAGATCAGCTCCGCAAGGTCTCACAGCTCAAGGACTTCCTGGAGAAGATCCTCGTGTTGGATCCGGCAAAGCGGTTGTCCATCAACCACGCTCTGGCCCACCCGTTTATCCAGGAGAGAGTTTAGCGGACACTGGCCACGTGCATATGTATGAGACAGAGACATCGATTGATTTCATTGGCTGATAGCAGCTCGCTGACTATGTATATATACTCCATAAATATTCTGAGCAAACTTAAGCTGTCTGACCACTTTGAGCTTTAGTTTTCTGTTTGTGCATTAGTTTTTGAGGCATACTGTAGTGTCACAGAACTTTGAATCCGACAGTGCATTTTCGGTTCTCACTTTGGCAGTCTTTGCACTGGAGGAGGCGGCTTGGATTAAGTGTAGATATAGTACTGTTGAACTGTGTGGTCTTTGCTTTGTACGATGGATATTGTTTTAGGTGGTGCTAGTATTGAGATTGCCACTGAGTTGAGAGACCAACTTCGGCAATATCTCTCAGTGCTTGCGGTATGAATACTACGCATCGATATCATTTAATTCTATTCTTTACTACTCCTTTATAGTAGCCCTTTCGTTACTGCATGCAACGATATAGCATCGGATGTACTGTCATTGCTGTTTGAATGTTCGAAAGTATTTCTTTGTGAAAGTGTGTTTTGTGGGTTTATTATTAATTTAATTAAAATTTTATTATCAACTTAGGCATGCATTGATTGAATGGTTATTGAACCATAGCAAATGCAAATATTAACATAATTTGCTGTAAATAGGGCAAAATAACCAAAATACAGTATCTTTGAGATGTTTTGTTTAAAAATAGCTTTCTGCTTTTGTTCTGATGTCTTTTTATTTTCTTTCGCAAATGGTAATTCGCTGTCGAAGAATATTTGTATGTAAGTAAGAAAGTAAATAACTTAACATCGTTAACTCGTGCGACATCGGGCAACATACATCCAGAAATCTTGTTCTTAAGATTTGGTCTTATACGCCAGTCAGCTCTGCATTTGGTTAATTGTTACATCAGTGTTTTATCTCTGTAGAGACATCAGTGTATGAAAATGACACTGAGTAACAGAAAAAGAACGTACGTGACACCCTTCAAACTGAACTGCTCAATAATGAATACAAGGAAAAATGTTCCTTGCATTGCACGAAAATCTGTTAGTATTTCCACGGTTGTCTTTCGGATCCTTGAGCAGAGTAGTTTTCTCTAAATATTTAGACAAGTTTTTTTTGTGCCACAGCTGCAGAAATATGTCTAGGGTTTTTCCGATATTAAAATATCTCCTTGATGCCAGTTGTTATTTGACTTGTGGTCTTGTGTGTGACGCACTGGTGACACGTGGTGATGGTGAAACGGAGGATCGGTCCGTCACCGAACGTAACGTCACTTACAGCAGTCACGCCAGTCTGTAACGAGTCGAGTCACTTTCACGTATGACGCTGACTAGCATTGCATTACTCCATTGCATCTGTCAACCTAAACAGCTCTGCCTAATATGTGAAAGATGTAATTGCATTTGGAAAAGCAGAAGCACCAAAGCATAGTGTGTGCTTAATTACCAGTAACTGCTGCATGCAAAACTTCAAGCCAGTTTTTAATAACCACCAGTTCCAGTCGTGGTACATGTCAAGACAAGAGTTTAGCTATTGCTAAGATGGCTGCACAGTGTTACACAAGTCAAATTTCTGCTTTCAAGTGGGTGTACCTGTCTTTAATGCACTCTTTCTCAGTAGTTTTATAAATCATATATTGCTGAAAACCAGATCTTTATGCTAAATGTTTGTCTAAAATGGTGTTGTCTAACTTCAACCAGTGTGATGTAATTGGCCCCCAGTGCTGCCAGATCTGTGAAATAACGCAAAGTAGCGGCCGCTAAGCCATTCATGTCGTTCAAGGTCTCCACTTTTGGCACTAATTGAAAGCACGTATGTGACTTCCTATTAGCGAATGGTAGTAACTTACATACTATCTTCACCATTTCCGAGATGTCGCAGATTATTGGTCATATTTTTGCCATCATCAGATGGGTGCCTCTCTTTAATGCACTGGTTACGGTGTAAACCCATGAAAATCAGGATTGCGAAATTTGTCCTCCAGGAACTGGAAGCATCATTCTGTTGTATTGTGTGAAAAGTATTTTAATAGCTCAAACGATTTAGGCATGGACGGACATAGCAAATTTGTTCTTCACTATGTTGCGTGGCCATTTATCATTATGACATGGCATAAGCCAGGGGTGAGCAAACTGTGTCCATCGGGCCACATGCTGTCTACAAGGTTTATGGTGCGGCCCTTAAGGTCAATTTATGCGGCCAGTAAATGGTTTTGCAGGATTCCCTTAAAAAGATTACAATTAGATTTTGTGGCCATTTTGTTACTTTTTTGTGTACCAAATGATATGGTCATATGAATATGTTGTGTGAGAATAAGTGTCGTATTTAATAAAGTCAGTTTTCTTTGTTGAATGCGTTCCACTAGAGATTGTAGTGATATTCAATGTGGCTAGTGGGTGGAATAGTTTGCCTACTTCTGGTCTTGGCATTATGCAGTTTCGAAATGATAGAATGTGAATCTATGAGTGTTGGCCTGATTCAGTGGCATCATAGCACTGAAGTGAAACAATTTTATTTTACATACTACTACCTGCCGCTTTTTGCTAATGGCTTTTTGAGTGTAAACAAATGAGAACAGTCTCGAGTTCGACATCTTGTGAGAAAGTTTTTTTTGGGGGACTCCTTGACTGCATATATTATTGGATAGTACCATGGTTAGAATAGCCGTCTGATGGTGAGCAGTAGTAATTACATGTGGATGCCATGCATTTATGCTTTTATAAACATTTAGTTTGTGTGAGATTCCTCAACGTAAAGGCATGTTGACAGTTGCAAGGTGACCATACTTCACATCGAATTCACTTCTAACCACTTCGGTACATTCATGTGGAACCTTTAAACAATGTATTTTTTTTGCACAGAAGTATAATCAGACGTGACAATAACATGTATAAATTATGGTGCATGCACTGTATTCAGCAGAACAAAACGAACCTAATGCGCTATAATAATAGGTATAATAAGGTACAAACCTAATGCACTCTCCAGACTGATGGTATTATGTATTTCTTGTGTTCTAGATGTCTTGCCTGGAGTACTGCTATCATATTCTATCAGCAGTCATTGGTTACCTGAAACCACTAAAGGTTCACATTTCTAGTCGCTTTCTTTGCATCACGGTGTTTTTCACCGTCTTGCACACCTTAAGTAGAATTCTGTCGACTCATTAACTGTTCATAGTTCAGAAGTTTTATTATTTGACAGTCGAAGCTAGGTGAGGTATAATAAGGTATGTATTGATTCCATGCGTCAGCAGCAGGTTTGGATGCACCGTTATTATTTTTACATTAATGTTAACTATATCAGTGAAGACAACGATGGCAACATTAATGATGATGATGTGATGATAACTTAACAGCAACAATAATTTTATAACATTAGTACTATAGCTCCGGTTCTTTTTGCTAGCTATCATTATGTCGTACAAGTTAGTCTTAGCAATTTTTTGTTGTCACTCGTAGCCTCGAGATTATAGAGGTAATTTGAAGAGCTCATAATTATGACGTTACTGGCAGTAAGGTTTGCATGCTTAGCTGAATTTGGTTGATGTTTGTTTTCGATATGATGCTCTCGGGTGTTTTAATGATGTGTTGTAGGTATGTATTGCTATTTGCCGTTTCGGTGCATTCGTCACGATAAGTTACGATGTTTACTACAGTGACCTGACGTGTAGTAGTTCCTCATCACCAGTTACTGCAAACTTTCCGGACTGCTTAAATGAGTTTCTTTAGTTTAAAGGTGCTGTCACACAGCCGATAAAAATTGGCTAAGTTTACCATGCAGTTTATTCAAATGACTTGATTGTGCATCGTTGGAAAACTGGCCAGTCATTTTTATCGACCTTGTGGTATTGCAGATTTTTCACTTTGAAATCATTCTGTGTATTTTACATGGAAGTGATGCACAGTTTTGTGTTAATTTTTTGAAACAGTTACTTTAGGTTGATGTTAAAAATGTTATTAATTGCATGCTTATAGCTGAAACTGTATGTTAAGTAATGTCTGTGTTGCATGTATATGTAATTTAAGGTCATTGGGAAATATGTACAGATCTAAGAATTCCTCTGGGTATTTTCTTGTTCTATGCCTGAATTGTTCCTCCTAATGGGACATACTGTAAAACACTATTTTTTCGCTGCATCTTAATTTCGTGATGTACTAATGTAGAAAATTTGCTGCATTTTAATTTGGCGAATTTTCCAGTTAACTTTATTAAGCAATTTGTTTCTCGTTTCTTTTGGTGTCTCTACCAAATTTTATTATTAATATTCCTATTATATTATTGTTTACATTACGTATTACCAAGAATATTGCATATCATTGCATTGTTAATGATTGCAGTCCATTTACATATTTCTTAGCTGATCATGCATGGGTTGTGTAAACTAACGTTGTTCATTTCCAGCCAGATATTTGAATTGACCCCAGATCAAGTTTTCAGTATTGTTAAGTTTAGGTACCTTTGACTGCTGAAATCTGTTACAGTTAGGCAACAGCGGAAATGTTTGTGTCAATAAAAGTTTGTTATTTTTGTCTGTCCTTAAACTGTATATTTATTGGGAATCGGTGAATTTATAAGCGATTATTACCCAGCAGATCATTTGCAATCAGGGGTGTCAAGTTGTCAATGGTTGTAGAACATTGGGGGACGAGGATCGCGAGGAACAGGATTAAAATTTTAGCTCGAGTGGGTCTTAAAATTAAGGGGCAGGGAGAGGCCTGAAAGCCAGAGAGCGGGGTGAGATTTTCCCAGCCTCCAAGCGTTTTTGTGGATTTTATAGACATCAAATGGCATTTCAAAAGCTTCTGACCTGCTCTAAGGGTCGTCAACGCTGCTCAAACGTCGCACTGCATAATTTGCCTCTGTGATTTGTCCACCATGCCTACTTTCAGTGAAAGTTGTGAAACTAAGCCTTATTAGCCTTACAGTTGGTAACAATTTTGACAGACTTTGGGGGCTGATGGATATCAGACACTTGTCCCCGGCTCACCAAATGGCATCCCCAGCAGCATTGACGCCTATATTTGCAATTTGTGTTTAAGCTATTCTGCTTTGCGTACATGTTAGCTGTTTACATTTCCAGTCTAGTTTCTCAGATGCTGGTCATCTGAAAGTTGGCAAACAGATTGGTGACTAAATTCAACGGTGTGTGATGTAGGGGGTAGGGGAGGGTATAGTATTGTGACATCATGCAAGGTACACTGGCAACTGCTGGTATGTGCTATATACACTGGGATCACGTACAGCTGCTGTGATGCCTGTACTGCAACCAGCTGCACTACTGCAGATTGATGCACTGGCCACAGCACAGCACTCGGCAGCCAGTGTGTCACGTTCAGAGGCTGACGCAGGAATTAGGAAGCTGAAGTCACACTTGTTTATGCAGGCAATGATCGCTGCCTTTTTGAAGGGGAGCGGTTGTAACTTGCGACGTAATTTCGGTAGGGTGGTTCGAGATTTGTGAGTTATGACCAAGTGTGACAGGGGAGGGGTCAGTTTTACACTAAAATTGCGTGGTCATTTATGGACGTCCCCTGATCAACCCTGTAAATTTGCATGTGCCACTTGCACAGTATTTGAACAAACAGATAAGTACTGATGGATGCATGGCATTATCACAATGACATTTATGCTTCTTGAGTCGACATCATTACAGGATAAACCATGAAGTAAATTTAATGTACAATTTTGAATAAATTAAATGAGACAAGTTAATCTCATGTATCCAGTACCGTTGATCAAAAATTCGGTTCATCAGCAGTAATGACAGCTTGACCATAAACCGTAATAATTTACCATAAGAAGTTACGATGCCTTTTCAAGTGGTTAGCTACCAATTAAGTATTCTGATTTTGGTCTGTGAGTCCGTACATACATACGTCAAGTTTGTCACGATGTCTTATACAACTTAGGTGCACTGGACAAAGATGAAGCAATTAGACTCTGCAGTTAAAAGGTCAAGGTCACGAGAGAAAACGTTGCTAAAAAAGAAAAATGCATCTTTCCAGCGAAAGTATTTTTGTCGATGGTTCGCCATCAAAGATCTTGTTACTAGATGTTTTCTGGCACAAGATTTCTACGTCTGTTATTATGTACACAGAGGCAATAAAGAGCAAGAAAAGTAAGATTCACATATTTTTACATTTTCTTTCTACTTGATTGTTTCTATGAAACTATATGTATACGGTGTGCATGCAAATTGCAGATCCAGTGTAAATTATCATTGTGTACTTACTAGTACCATAGTTATTTAGTAACTACGTTTATTTTGCCAAACTTGCCAAACTTTGTTATCTGGTGACCTCTTTTCAACAGCCAGGCTACCTTGCTGATCTGATCAGCCCATACAGTCAGTCTCGTTCGCTGCGGTCGTCCACAAAGAAGCTTCTATCAGTTCC
>Ga0209562_1001098_pt1 | contig 10123 bp, 7 predicted proteins | sample WorMetvacBELIZE2_FD_187399 | JGI IMG/M metagenome (GOLD analysis project Ga0209562, IMG submission 187399) | Marine gutless worms symbiont microbial communities from Max Planck institute for Marine Microbiology, Germany - Olavius vacuus BELIZE.2... | ecosystem: Host-associated > Annelida >...
GCAGTAGCCACAGCGTTTACAGCGTCGCAGGAACGCGTCGACTCGTTTGAGGTCCGTCGCCGTTGCGAAGCCTCTCCAGGCGGGCGAGGCGTACATCAGCCTTGACACCACTACAGCTCTGAAGACAGTCTGCAGGCCGACATCGTTCATACCGTGATGCCGATGTGAATACAGAGAGCGAAGTGGACTGAATGGCGATGAAGCTGGATAGGTACAGGAGTGTCTTCACTCAGCTGTCGACAGAATGTGGTCACTCTAACCATCTCTAACCAACCACCTGGGTCAACTCAGTCTTGCATCCCTCCGAGGTCGCTAAATCGAGTACCAGCTTTGGCTGGGGTAAAGGCGGGAATGTCACCTCTGTCGGGTGGCAAGTAACACTGTGTGATCCCATATGGCATGTGAGTTCCTGTAGCGGTGATGGCAGGCTTGCCTGCAAACTGCTATACCATTCTTTACTTTACTTTTACTGGCCAGTGAGCCTAAACCAGAAACGTTTTTTTCACATAGTACTACTACTACTAAAAGATTTATATAGCGCACTGGGTCGCATAAAACACGAATCGGAGCGCTGCGATGGCGCTGAACTGTCCTAAATGGTGAAAGTAGATGCAAACAGTTCAAATTTAAGTCTATGTTTAGAGCTAGCAAAACTGTCCGCAGATCATTGGACTATACTCATTTTAAAACCCGTAACATACGAACATGAATATAAACAGTCCAGCCGTCACCACCAAGGTGGCGCTAGTGTGCCCCGTGTACACAGAATAACAGAGTGACCGGTCCCGCCGTAAGCCGAATTAATGTCTCTCGTAGGGCTGCGCCAAGTACTCGAGTACTACTCAAGTATTTTTTACTAATCGAGTACCCGAAACCGGTCATCGTCTGCAGTAATGTTCGTTTTTTGTGAAGTAAGTACAATCAATGTTAGCTGCTATACAGACTCGTTCAATTCAGCGTCTCTCTCTACATGCACGCTTCGCGGATCGGTACTTGATCGCAGTAGTGATGCACGCACAGTAACAAGGCGAGTACTCGAGTAGTTTTTTTTACTAATCGATAGTGTACTTGAAGCCGTTCCTTTCCGGTTACCATTTCCACTTCCGGTCATCGTCTCCAGTCATTTTCGGTTTTTGTGAAGTAACTAAACGATATCTTTGTTGTCGTCTTAGCTTGACAGATTGCAGACTTGAAGACTGCAGCCACTGCAGTACCACTGCCAGCTGCTAGCCATGACATGGGCTCTACCGCGAGCAGTAGCCAGCTTGGTAGTACGTCCATTTCCCTTGCTTACTACCTAATACTCGGAAAAGTACTCGATCGAGTACTCAACTAGCAAACTACTCGATAGCGCAGCCCTAGTCCTGATGTGACCAAATGATTGTGAATTGTAATGAAATTGAAATGTAGAAAAAGTTGTGCAGTTTGTGTACTGGCGACAGGAACACAACTACCGAAAATCACGTACGCCATTATTTTATCAAGCAAGCTATAAAAGATAAATTAACAATAGTTTATCAGGCATGCCTTAAAAACAAGCACTGCCCCCCAAACTTGCGCTGATGTCAATAGGAAACTTTTCTCTTCTGTAAATTAAAGTTATATGCAACATATGCATATTTGTATATGTGTATATTTATCATGTATTTCTCTGATGTGTGCAGGCGGATCGTCGGTCCGCGATCCGCACACCTCTGCTATGAGCTCGGTCGTTTCATTTCATCTTATCACACCTGTTGTTAACTATGCTGCTGCTGATGTTGATGACGTCACAGCCACACACACACGCACACACATACATGTACACAGACAGAGAGACAGAGAGACACAGAGTGAGAGAGACGGACAAGGAGCATGAGAGAGAGCAGAACATGCCAGCTGACTCAGTTAGCTGAGCTGTCAACTACTTCACACATCGACTTACACTTCCTGCCATCAACAGCGACTACAGCGTTCAACACTCGCGTCTGCAGTTCTAAGCGTGCCCTTCTATGGCAAGCGGAATTAACATTTATTCCGTTTTTGGGATATCCGAAATAATTATTTTGGATATCCAAAATAATTATTTCGTATATCTGAAATAACTTTTCTGGATATCCATAATGACTATTTCAGATATCCAAAATAAATGACCTGTCTCAAATCTATGTATTTCCAATTTCAAATGTGTAACTATTTGCGATATCCGAAATAAACGCTTTTTTCTGGATATCAGAAATAATAATTTTGGACATCAAAAGTAAGTATTTTGGATATCCAAAATAGTTTTTTTTCTGATATCCGAAATAATATTTTGTGATTTCCAGAAAAAAACGAGTATTTAAGATGTCAGGAAAATTGTTATCCGATATCTGAAATAATTATTTCTGATATCTAAAAATGTTTTTGGGATATCTCGAAAAAAATAAGGCAGCATTATGGATATCCAGAATACTTTTTCAGATATCAGAAATTGTTTTCTAGATATCCAGAATAATTATTTTGGATATCCAAAAAACGGAATAAATGTTAATTCCGCTTGCCATGCCATTCCGCCATTCCACTCATTTATGTAAAACGTTAAGAACGTAGAAATGTGGCGTTGATTTTAAAAAATGTTACATTATGACACTGCACTTGTATATCGCTACAAAACAAGTGCAAATCGCGATTTGTGAGATGCGATTACTAGGCAGGCAAAATAATGAACATTTTCAGCCAAGGTAAATGATGGGCAAATCTCGAATCGTTCTCAAATCCCAAATTTCTATGTGTACAGTTTTGAATCTAGGCCTATATAAGGTGTATTTCAAATCTTGAATCGAATTAAATTATCGAAGTATAAGGTAAGGTGGGCAAATGTACAAGCTATCGATGTTAAATTTTCTCAGGATTTCACATGCCAAAAATCATTAAAATTGGTCAATTTTTGACAGAGTTATTGGAAAAATAAAAGGTTGACGTTTTTTGGGACACAGTGTATGTTTCGACTTTTGACTGGTTGACATTTTTTGTCAAAACGCGTGTCTCTTAAATCATATCGGTAAAATTATGAAAAGAAAAATTCTGAGTCGAATCAGTGTCGACTTAAACAGTACCTGAATCGAATCGTAATCGAATCAGAGAGGGCTGTTCCAATGACAGCGTCACTTGCAAAGAAAATATACGATAGTAAAAGCTCTAATGTGTTGTATGCGTCCGTCGGATGCAAATAAAACTTCTTCAAACGTTGTCATTGTCTGTTTGTTTGTTTGTTTGTCTGTTCATACACGTCATAAGTATTTTAACACAGACAAGTCGCTTGCTTTGGAGTTTTCCGCCAAAACAAAACTCACTTCACTAAAAAGAGAGCGCATTTGATATTTTCTCGTGTCAGCGGTTATCTCGTACTGGCATTTCCCACAGTGGTTTTCCCCGCTGTAATACAGGGAACTGGATATTCCCCTGTACGTTTTCACACGGACATTTTCTTCATTGGCTTAAACGTAAAAGCCGGACTTCCGATACAAAGGTTTAGTAAGTTGTACGACCAGCCCAGCCTTACAGGCCGCGCGTGACGTCACGTCGGTCACGTGCCGCAGTGATCACGTGATGTTTGTCGGAGTAAACGCGATCCCGGAAATGACGTAAATAAGCCGGAAATTGACAGCTGAGGCGCGTGCGCAGAGCGCTCATTTCACATGCACGACGCACTGCCTGGCATCACTGGGTACAGTAGAGTACGATAAGTAAGTAACGTGAATGTCGCCAGCCGCACTACACGACATCTAACGTGGTAAGTAAGTAAGTAAGTAAATGATTTATATGGCGCCGAAGTCTTAAAAAGAATCAGGGCGCATAAGGAGGTGTGCTTCTCTCCTAATTTTGCCAGAAAACTGACCCAGCCCCACATTTTCACTGTTCGAGTTGTGCAACCAGCTCAGTTCAGCTTTAAGCTCTTGTTCATACAAGACAATACATCCAGTAGGTCTAATGCTTTCAGTGAAGTGAAGTGGAGAATCGTTCTAGACCAGTAGCGTTCACAAGAGGTTGACGTTTACAGCCAATAAAAGACATTTTGTTTCGGAGTCACAAACATCGTTACATGCAGAGTGAAAGCTCATTATTGTGTCGGTCTAACCGTCATTGATTAACTATGCACTTAACAGCTACATCGCGATGAAACGAAACGAAGACCAGTTTTTTTTCGCTTATAATGTACGAGTGGCCCAGAAAAAAATTCACAAAGTATAATGCACTATCATCTTGCAACCGTTTGAAGTAGAATCACACGGTTTTCAGGAAAGATCACCGTCTACCAGTTGATGTCAAATTTGCATCAGCTGGTTAAATATTCTTTGACGAACAGCCAGAATTGGATATATGTCATAAGCGACGTCACACCGTGTATGTGAATATGACGCCTCTTACAGTTGACGATCGGCTGCTGATAAAGAATTGCAAATTGAAAAGGCTGAACTGTTGAAAAAGTGATGGTTGAGTTTCCAGTAAGACAATGGAAATGTCATTATGCCGTTTCATCTCGTACAAATGCTGAGTCTACTGGCGTCGTTAAAAAGCTGAGTAGTAGCAATCGACGTACAGTGACTCAAAAAAGTAGCCCCCAAAAACTTTTTGCGGTATTATCTCTCCCGGTGAACCTGTGTAATTGAAAATTACCTTGCTTATTGCCCAAACATATTCCTATGTCTACACCAATTTTCGTCCATTTATCTGAATATTTGTGTGAAGTATATCATTTTTACGGGTGTGACCCCTCAAATTTTAAGAATTCAATTTAGTTTGTTAAGAAATTCATGAATTTTTCGTAAAAACACAAGTCACATCAAGTGACATTTAATTAAATATAACAAGTAGTATCTGTCATACGAACTGTCACATTACATGTTCAAAATTTCCACCGCTGGCTGACACACATGCCTTCAGTCAATCGCGGTTGTCTTTCACAGCGTTGTCAATGGCTTTCTCCGGCAAGGCAGACCAAATCAGCTAAAGTGCATCTGTAAACTTGAGAACTGTTTTTAGCTTCGGTAATTTTTGCAGCTAATAATAAGACTCCAGCATTTCCCCCAAGCCTGATAATCCAGTGGATTGGGGTCGGATGAACTGGTGGCCACTCATTATTAGCGATGAAGTTACGGCGATTTAACTTGAGGAAACTTGAAACTGAAAACGTTAAAAACGATGGGTACTCATAGAAGAATTAACGCCATTTTGTTAAATATTAAGATAAATCCACCAAAATTGGTACATATGTGTAGATATGAACTGACAACATACTGGCAAAATTTCATGGAAATATACTTAATCTGAGTGAAAATATCGCTAAAAAGTTTTAGGGGGCTACTTTTTTGACTCACACTGTATAGTTGAGGTGAACTAATTCAAATATCAAGTTGACTAATAACCTATACTGAAGCAAAGACGGGCAACCAGGTCACTCATTCTTAGGGTAAAAATGTTTTCTGTTAATTTTGTAATGTTCGCTTTTTGCAAACTCTTCTTCTGTCATGACAGCCTTGAAAATGTCGCCGGTATTAATGCTTTTAAGTGGTTCGCTTTCCAGCTGTCAAACAAAGAATATATAATCACAATATTCGAAATTTGCCCAATTTCGGGTTACCAGTTAATTTCTGAGCATTTTTTGGTGAAAACAGTAATTCTACTGCAAACGGTTGCAAATGACGGTGCATTAAGCTTCGTGCATTTTTTCTGGATCACCTTGTAGTTTGCTTTTTACCGCGAATGTGCAAAACTAGTTAAATCCAGAGACGAGACCAATAGGTCGTCAAATTACACAGCAGTATGATAGTGTACACTGGGCTGCTGCTGCTGCTGTGAGTGATGAGGATGAGACGTGGATGAGAGTATGGCGACAACGCAGATAAGATATCAGCCAACTGAGTTGACCGACATCGCACTGTAACAATGACTACTACTCGGTCAATGTCACTACAGCACGCACTGTGCGCTGTCATAGTCCGTGTTCGTATGGGTTTTTAAAATTCTGGTCGGTCTCGATTATGAGATGCATATTTCATTTACTTTAGAAGTTACGATAGTCTAAAAATTTTTTTGATTGATATGGTGAGTATTGGTGCATTCTGGGTGGTATTTTTTACAGTTCAGCTACCTGTTTTACACGCAAAACGGTATAATTTGGTGCTCTTCCCCATCATTTTTATTTTATTTCTTTCGCTTCAAATAGGACTTGGTTCAAATAAAAGGAAGTTGAACAAAACAGTTGTTGTGACGCATCTGCTGTTTATGTTAACAAACAGATCACCTCAACTGATGGGAAAATAAGTAACCACAACCGGTTATAATGATATACTTACAATAACTGTGAACAACGTGGAATATTATTTTAAAACAAGAAATTTAAAGTGTCATTTGAAGATATATTGTCAAATTGCCAATTGCACATTTCACTGACTAGAACTGCGCAAATTTATGCAGAACTGCACTTTTGTGTAGAACTGTACTCTAAAAAAGCCCTATAATATGATTTGGCAGAAATGTCCGCAAAACTGTAGAAACGCTCCTGTAAGTTTGAAAAAAATATGAGAATACAATTTTATGTGAAATTATGTCAGGTGGCGTTCTGTCGCATGGCATTACGTATGCACTATGTAATGCATTATGCACTATCTCTCATATCCTGACTTACCTCGACAGGGCACAGTGAGCTCGTCCAGTCGGCGTTGCCATGACGATAACGTCACAGCGGGCCACGTGATCATCACCATGACGACGACAACGAGGCGCAGCATCAGCAACATGACGGATGATGTGACGTATTATCTACAGCGTGAATGAACATCAACCAGTTACTTGACTACTGCAACTCACTGCTGCAGAAAACAGTGACCGACTTGAACTATGCATATAGCAAAACAACAAAATGTGGAAGCATAGACGAGACCCTATCATAGGCCTATATTGAATAACCGAAACATCTTCATAGCTACCTGTAGGCTGACCTACCCAGAAGCCAATTAATTTTTTTTTAAACCAATAGTTTTACCTGCCACCCACGCACGAACCATATATCATACCTGCTATTACTCCCAGCCACCACAAGGCGTCATGCACCGCCGTTTGGCTATGCCATGGTACAAACTACTAAGTCGTTTTGCATGTGTTCTACGACATCGCGCTTTGATGTAACTTTCATATTGGGTCAATATGGGCCAATATGTGTCGTAGAACACATGCAAAACGACTTACCGGGTGGCCCAAAGAATTGCACAGTTTTTTTTGTACGCCTTAACTTCATCAAATTGTTGCTTTTAAGACACTTGACATTTCACAAGATAGTGTAGCGACACACTTGAGGTGTGGTGGGATCTTTAGTGATAATACTATTACAAATTTTCGCCTGATTCTGGCAGTGAAATAATTTTGAAAATAGGTTAATATTTGATGAAGTTAAGGCGTCCCAAAACACTGTGCCATTTTTGGGCCACCCTGTAGTAGTTTGTACCATGCAGCCAAACGGCGGTGACGCCTTGTGTCTGTGATTAATAGCAGGTAGGCCTATGGTATAATGTTTCGAATGTGGGTGGCAGGTAAAACTGTGTGATCCTTTTGTTACACACGGGCAATATCTGAGTACAGTAGAAATATTTCATGATAAAGAGTCATATAAATTCACATCTACTTTGCTTTACTTTAGATAGTCTTACTTTAACTTGCACTGAACACACAGAAATCCATCTCATACAATGTGTTTCAGTAAAAAACGTACGTTTGTTTTCTTATATATCTTCGGGGAAAATAATCAGGTTAGCAAAAATTTAAAGAGACTGTAGCTGAGTAAATTCTGATTTCAACTACGTAAAAATTGAGCTGGTATATAAGTATTCTTTGGTATCGATGATGTAGTTCTGGCATCATTTAGATCTGTTCTACAACAACGGGATTTATCGCTGAAGACAGATATTTGAAAAAAAGGTTGTGAGACAGCAAAGATTATGAAGCATTATGTTTGTATAAGATGTTATCTGAGAAAACATAGAACGTTAATGGACTGAAAACGCTGATACTTTGATATTGACATTGACAACACGGACAATATTGATCAACTTCCAGGTAGTGAGCGCCTGCCACGGACCACGATCGCAGATCACTCTTGATAATTCTATTGACTGAAGTCAGAGATATGTTGATACATCGTGTAATGTGGCATTTGCTGCTGTCAGTTCGTGGTTTTTCTGTTTGGATAACTGCAAGACCTTCAACGTTGTCGATGTTGGCAGTTGATGGTCGATCGAAAACATAGCCTATTTATGTAACTTCAGAAACTGTCGTCGATACCAAAAATATATTTATTAACCAGTTCAATAACTACCTAAAATCTGAATTTATTCAGCTATAACTGCTGATTTTTTTGTGCAAATGTGATCATTTTCCTTGGAGACACAGAAGAAAACAAAAGTATGCGTCTTTTATTGAGACACACTGTACATGTACACCGGATGATACTGGCATTATTTGCTAATAACTTCCTACAGTCATGTTGACGAAGCCATCTTATATCACTCCTTGTTTCATCATTCGGTCGATCCACCGTTGGACGGCGCTCGTTTCCTGTTGCAGCATCCGTTCTCTGGAACTCTCTGCCACTGGACATCCAGTCATCACCCTCTTTGACTGTTTTTCGTCAACGCCTTAAAACATTTCTATTTCGTAAATCGCTTCCTTACATTTTACTGTAGTTTCACCGTTCACGCTTTCGTGGTCTCCGTAATAGTCTTTATTTGAGCCACGCTAAACAATCTCCGTCCACTCCGTTCTGTGAATCTCGTAAGGAGACTTGTCGATGTCTAACGACTTAAAGTTGTCAGTATATCGCTGTCGACCGGAGTCTGATAATCCGCTAACGTAATCCATCTCTATTATCTTCCGATTACAATGCCATACAACGTGGCGACCACTGATACAGCCATATAGATAGAGTCGAATTTAGTGACGCCACTTCACTCCATGTATAGGCCTACATAGATTGGCTCTCATAAAAAAACTTCAATTCCTAGGAATCGCGGGACAGTATGGCACTGTGCCGTGTGCCGTACAGTATGACGCTATCACTACGCATCCAATCTGCAATCATTTGTTCTAAGTATTTATTTCCACTCCTTTTCGCGTTATTTTGTTGCTGTTTACTCAAAAAAACTGCGCCACTATATATTTGTTCATACCTTTGACAACAGTCGGCTGATTTTCAAAACTCTTTCACCGTAAGTAAAGTAAGTAAGTAAGTATACTTCAAGAAATTTACAAGAAAACTCACGCCACATTTCCCACCACACATTAGATTGTCCGTGAAAGAATCTTGAAAATTGGTCTTTGTCAAAGTTAGCTTTTTTGTCTCACTGTGTATATTTGGATTGACCAAGTCATCGACCTTCAGCAATGAAGATGATCCAGTCCAGTCCAGTCCAGTGTATATTACTCGTGATGATGACAACAATGATAATATCCTCGCTGATTCAGGCGGATTATCGACGAGATTATCTCTAAGTTTAACCTTTTAACGCTCCATCGCGCTACCTACAATACAGATCTGGGGCCGATTTTCAAAGATTTTCAAAGATTTTCTAAGTCGAACTTAGGCAAAGCTTAGGAAAATGAACGAACTTAGGCAATAGTTGAGAAAGAGTCAATTTTCCAAAATTCCTAGTCAGAACTTACGCCAAACTTGTGCAGTACTTAGGCAGTCCTAAGTCGATAATTTAGCTGACCTAGGAACAACTTACGCAATCCTTGACAACTTAGGCAAAACTGAGGAAATCCTAAATCCTTAACTTAGGAAAAACTTAGGAATCTTTGAAAATTGGCCCCCTGATCAGTGCTGTGATGTTTATCGTATGTATTGCGTGGTGGTTGTGTTCATCTGCTTGACAGTCGCGCGGCATGCTGAGACTGTTTAAAGGTTACATAAGGTCGTTGTCAGTGACGTCATTCGATATATAACTTGCGATTAGTGTTCTGTAATGTATATTGCTGAGATTTAACCCGATGTTGATAAAAAGTGGCAGTTTTTTTTCAATATCGCTCCTGTAGGCCTATTTAACGCTTATTCTGCAGTTGATCACGTCTGTATTTTGGCAGCATGTTTGGTACCGGAGAAGTAGAATGG
>Ga0209562_1001099_pt1 | contig 10118 bp, 7 predicted proteins | sample WorMetvacBELIZE2_FD_187399 | JGI IMG/M metagenome (GOLD analysis project Ga0209562, IMG submission 187399) | Marine gutless worms symbiont microbial communities from Max Planck institute for Marine Microbiology, Germany - Olavius vacuus BELIZE.2... | ecosystem: Host-associated > Annelida >...
CATTAGTACAGTGTAACACATCATTGAGCAAAAACTATGTTGCACATTCATATGTTATTGCAGTTTGTGTGATAGGTTGAAGTTGAGAAAAGAAACTGGTTTGTCTGCGCTCTCTGGCTCTCTGTGCACATGAAATCAGTCATAGAACAAGGATTTTTCCATGAATTGATACTCGACAACGGAGCGATTAAAACATCTGTCGAATTTCGAATCTGTTGAAAACGTTTGAAGTTCGAATGTTGTCGAATTTGAATTCGAACTTTGTCACATTCCTATAAATAGCCTCCAACTGTGTTTGTTGCCATGCAACAAAACAAACCCCCTTTCGGTGTAACTGTCAGTATGTAATCAACTGTGTTGTCATACGGTAGAGAAAACAATGTTTACAGACATCATATTTCAGAAAGCAAAAGTCGAACTCATGTTTTTATTTAAAACCATTAACAATTTAACAACGTCACTCTTCACAAATGTAACCAATACACTTTTTCTAAAATATTTCATAAGCCAAGACAACATATGACAAACACAGAATAGACAGAAAATACATGTTTCTTACTGTATGCCAAACAGAACTGTGGTTCTGGCGCAAAACTTTGGCTTCAATGCTCAGAACATCTTTGAATTCCTGCATTCAAGCACATATCACTCACAACATGGTTTAAGGCTGCATAGTTAGAGTAGCTCAAGAGAAAATACTTGTGTAAATGGCACCAAAAATTTTAAATAACAATAATGTTCGAGCATAGTATTGTGCAAATTCACATTATTCGCTGGCAGAAAATAAAATACAACTGCACTCAATCATAAGTGTTTTGGTCATTAGTTTAATTTTATGTTTTTTTTTAAATTTATGACTGAATCAACTAGAATTTCTGAATTTTGGTTTTAGTTGTAGTCACAGTTGTCACTGTTGATGGTCTTTCAAGAAAAGTCGACAAAAATACTTGAATTTCATCACTGTCACCATCTCTCTGACAAAGGACTGCAAGTTTTCATCAACACCAGCATTTGTTACCATATTACGAGAATATTAAAACCAGCAGTTGCAATAACAACGGTATCTAACTAAATGTGGGTACAACTCAAGCAAAAATCTAACAGCTTTATCGTCGATACGACAGAACTGGATTATACAAGGAAATATTCACGACACACGCAAAAATGGGTGGACTTCAGTCACAATTCATCATCATACTCATCACAGATTTATTTTAAAACTCTGTCATCATCATTCTCATAAAAATACACGAGTGTTAGTCTATGCCAATTTTCATCTCATGATTATCAAGAGCAAGATGCTGCTATCAGTCTTTATCAAAAGCCGAAATGCAATATCATTGTAACTGTGCATAACAAAGCATACCTGCTGTACAAGACGGCTTAACTCAGAGACCCTGTCTTGCACTTGAGACTGCAGCACAAGTTCGTAACGCACAGCGGTTACTATCGTCATTGTCCACGTTCTGAAATACACACAAGAAGAATGAGCACAGTAAAAACAAAATTTGAAAAATTTAATGTTCCATCTTAAAAGTTAACATCTATGCAACAGCATACTTATATGAAGATTTTCTGCATAATATCAGTGATTACCATCACTACTGCAATTCGACAACTCAATACACAAAGAGAAAAAATGCATCAATTTGAAAACAAACTAAACAGATGACTGTACTTTTAGTATATTTCACACAAATGCTCACATGCTGGCTTTAACGTTAATGCCAGCAGGCAGCTTCAAGCTAGCAATCACAATAGCGTAGGACCACAACTTGTCCACTGAAGCAGTGCCAGTTGTTAGCGTGTATTCGATGTCAGATGCCCTCGCCGTGCTGATGCTGAAACAAAAGCAGTAAAAACTGAAGCTTTATCTTTCTCAAGACTGCAATTCTCACATGCAACGACAGCAGTTCATAAACTCTATAACACTGTACAGATACAATCGCCAATAAACACAGAAGGAAAATATGGGATAATGACTGCTGAATTACAAGAACCTGTGGCCAAACAAGGTTCAAGGTTGGTTAACACTACCTATAGTAAGTTAAGACTCACCAGTTTTCCTTGACATTCATGAAATAAAATGAAATCACAATAATTATGATAATAATAATTATTATTACTATTAATGCAAAAAAACAACTCTCTAATAAATAAATAAATATCAAAGTCTGGATACAGAACATTGTGTATATATTATGAACTATTAATAGTTACATGTAATGCGATATATAAAAGCCAATAAATAATGTCTGACCTAGACTGATATAGACATAAATATAATATGTGACACTGCATAGACAGTAACTAATATTAACCGTTTGTTGCGTGTTGTGACACCAGACCAATCAGACACTCCGATCTGCCGCAGGTCTACTGCCAGTGAATAGTCCTACACATTGCACAAAACAGCACTGCACAGTCAATGTCTAGAAATACAGTTCATTGTGCATAATGGTGCACCTTATGTAGATAACTTTAGTCGTTGATCAAACAGTAGAAAAGCAACCATGAACATTGTGCATTAGGTCTGCTATGTCAATTTATTACAGAAAATATGAGAAAGTTGAAACTATATCCAGACTATTTTCACATTTACCATTACTAGAGAATACAGAAAACGTTTCAAGTCTGCACTTCGGTTCAGATGTGGTCATAAGCTGTCTAATTTCTGACAGATAACATATTCAGTGCTTAAATCATTAGGCACTATAGCCTATTATGTGCTGATGTGCCGTTAAGAAACTACTCACTCACTCACATGTAACTGTGGCCAAGGTTGCTTACTGCTATGTTCAGAATATATTTTGCTACCATCCCCAACTAACAATCAAATATGATACGTCAATTTTTACAAAAGAAAAAAGTCAGCAACATTTATATGTCAGCAGACATTGAAGTATAGCATTGTTTATCATACATACATGCTGTACATAGCACACACATCCTAACAATCAGTACACTTCATACACTGTAGCAAGAATATAACAGTGTGCTGTACTATCATGAACACCAATTAGTACTTCTGCCAGAGCAAATTGTCAGCACGTAATACAATATTACATACCATGTAATCATGAAGACAACTGACAAACAACATAACACTTCAATCAAATATCAAGACTTTCCTGGCATGAAATGAGAAATATCGACTTCACAGTCACACGGTAAACCACTCAGCACGCCATAAAATGTTATGTGACATTTGCTACAGAATAGAGTCAGCAGCTGACAGTATTCATACAAAGAAACTCTGTAGCAGACTTTCTTCAAGTGAAGTACAATCTTACACAGAAATGGCCATTTTGCGTTTCTGAGCCCGCCTTTATCTGGTATTTGCTACCGAATATAGTCAACAGCACAGCAGCTGAAATTAACAGAAACAAGATTGTTCAGAGAACCAGCAAATGACAGTGCATTTAATAATGCAATGCTGTAGGATCTGGGTTACTGATAATGCAACCACACAACATACCGTTGGGTTGTGAATACGAAGTTCCTGAATCAGTACCGAAGAATGTTTGCGGTGTACATAATAAATACTGCTTGCAGTTGCACATACATCATTCTGTCAACAAACACACATAACAAATACGTGGGTATGTATTAACTATGCTATGCTTAGTGCTTATGCTCATTCCAATATCCATCTGTTACAACCACTGCCAGCACAAGAGTCAATAGCCTGAGATTTTAATTAATTTTTACTTTAACAGCACTTGCTCACTGCTGAATTCTAAGTCATCTACTCATTGGAGATTGTGAAAAATACTTGGCAGTACTTTGTATTACTGAATTTTTCCCACGATATTATATTAATGCTAACTGATATCATTTTGTGGCATACACTAATGTAAATGAACGACATCTAATTCGCGGAGAGAATAAAATGAACACTGACCACCAAGAAACACTGTACACGATGCACGAGACCATCAACAATGTGAATGACGTGAGCTTCTAAAACAACAATGACAATGAACTCAGATCATCATTTCACCATCTGACTCATGAAAACACAATAACACACTCTACCAGAGTCCTGACTGCTACCAAGCCATCATGCAATGTACTGATGCATCACGTTTGCTCTGTCAATGAGTTACAGACAATGTCAATGGTGAACACTGAAAGTATCTCTGATTCTACATTAACTGTGAACACCGATTATAGAAATAACAGTTAAAAGCCTGCACTTTGGTTCACATGTTGTAACAACTTGTCTGTAACTTCCGTAGACTAATGAATAAGTAGACTGCATAATGACTGTGCATAACATCTACCCAATAATCAGGTTTGAACTTCTACATATTACAGTAAACCACATGTTATTCTTGAAATGTTAAATAACATGTATGAAAATGCAAGCACAGTTTCCCACATTTTACAAACAAATACACGTTATTTACATGTTTAAATTCATGCAACCAACATACTGGTGGTATCACATCTAAGCAATTCTGATATGATGCAAGTTCTACAATTATATCAGTATACATGTCGTATGCTGTAATGCTTCTGGTATCAGTTAATAGTGCCACCAGATCACTGCAGCTAATACAAAAACTACAGAAATCAGCACTGTTGTGGTTACAGATTACCAAACTGTGTACCACTGCCTTGAACGTTCTGAGCTATCAGTCTACCATGACAGCTACAAGTTTACTGGCTGGTGGTTAGACTTAGCAGACATTCAGCAGGCATAATAACTGACAACGACTGAAGCCAGGTATGTCAGCATCATATATGTACAACTAAGGCTACAGTCTGCTTGCATCCACTTGGACTGCATCTTCATTGATCAGTTCCCGACAAGAGCTGAAAACTTTCTTACACACATCGAGATTCGATAACCACAGAGTCGCCTGCATTCCCATCTTAACACTAACATCTCAAGACGCATATTAATTCCGAATTTGAAAAGCAATGCTGGAGCATTTTTGCAACAGTTTCACTGTAATATGTACATTTCTTCTGCATCTTCTAACAACAACAACAAAATACTACTGATACCTGACATACGATAGCCCTCAAGGCTTATTTCCACGATTGGGTAAAATCTAACAGGGAATGATAATGTACGACCATTCTTTATGTACAACTGACTTGCTGGCGTCACTTCCACTCCAATATAACCGTTTCCTGCAAACATTAATTCATCGCTCACGTAACTCGCAGTGATAATAAATGCCCGGTACACGTCGAGACTGAAAGATGCTAGTTAACATGATGCACACTCCCATTCAAGAGCCTATTTGGTGGGATTTTTCTAGGGCGACAATAAACTTTGGGCTTAATGCTGTTCCTGATGCTATCAATAACTTATACTGATCTCAGCAGCAACTAAGATGAGTCAACACTGTAAGAATCCACAACTCGACGCTCAGCCACAGCTGCTCTCCCACAACATTTCAGGTTACAGCATGCAAACTTCAGCTATTATACCGACCCTGAATGTTAAATTATTAAAACCCACCACATTACATTTGCATGTATGAAAATAATATCAATAAATCACTCTTAACAATATAGTTTTAACAATAACTGGTACATTGGACAATCATGCTTAATACAAATTTATATAGCATGACATTTATAAGTGGAAATCTACTGCATAATATCACATAACATTTCGAACAATTACTATTGGCATTCTGCCATTTACTATAACTGCACAGTACCGTATGATCTTACAAAGCAACTTAGTGTGTAACACAATTACATACCAACATAAGGTAGATAGTATTTTTCAAGAGGAAAAACTGGGGAATGGTTAATAATAACGTCAAACGTTTCAATGCCATGACCAAATTGTTCCAGTTTGGCTTCTAAGCACAAATCAGCTTCATCTACAATTATCACAGATATATATCAATCAATGTTTATGAATATGTATACAACCGATGTAATGGTATATTCAGTAACTTATAAGTATAGCTGTGATATACCAGAACAAAATGTACAACAGAAGTAAATATCCCTAGATTATGGGTTAATTGAGCAGTCCCAATCTGCCAGCTGCTCTACTGATCTTGACATGCAGTGTCCTTTCAACCTTTCTGATCTTGACATGCAGCGTCCTTTCAACCTTAAAATATGGTAATATAAATAGTTTACAATTCCTACAGATAACCTGTTATCTCTTAACTTCATTCTTGCAAAGTAAGTCCTGATGTCACACAGAAATGGACAATACAATGTTTACTACTTACAGCGCTAGGTAAGCTCCATACTCCTACCAAGTCTGAAGTCTGATGGCCTTCATTTACAGTTTATGTTTTCTTATCTACTGTATTTATATCTACTTTTACTTTTCTGTTTGCTCTCATGCAACTGACTAAGCTGGCTATACATTAGCATTCCATGCATACAGTAACATTCTGTATCAAGCTGTAATCAATATTGCATTTCAAACCGAGAGGATGAGATGTAGCAGAAAGCCATTTGTGAGGCATCAGGAACTGCTGGCCACTGCTCCTGCTGAACATTAACCTCGACGGCCATAGATACAGCAAAATAAAAAGCACTATCAGAGCAATAATTATACATTTCCGTGTTCTACAAAGCAAACAAAACATGTGGAAGAAAAACAAATTCATGCATATAACGACATTTAGCAAACTAACAGTAAGTAAAATCAATTCATTATGATGATAAGTACAAAAATCAGGACTGTTAATGTCTAAAAAAATTTTAACAGCAAACATGACAAAAATTAACGATTATTTAGTAATAAATTTACACTAATAACCAAAAACTACAAAATGGCCACAAAAAACTTTTTTTCTGTTAATCTCTTAACAGCTCTTGCAATAAGACATAATTAGTGAGTGTTTTTTCTTTCCAGTCTCTTACCAAACTCAAATGTTGACAGTTGTTGTTTGGGTAAATGTTTCCAATAGGTCCGGTGGTCTGTTCTGCCGTACCTCCACTATCGCGGAAGTATGGCAGAACAGGCCGAATGGTAGTCAAGTAGTTCACATTTGACGGCTGTTCGGCCATGTAAGTGTGGCAACCTTAGTTGCAAAATTGACATCCACGCCTAACAGGCTAGTGGTAATGCAACAAACATGCTTGGCCATCGAGTTGACGGGTTATGTGGTACTGGTAATTGTCAACGAAATACTGGTATGTGAACATGTGACAGAATGTAATGTGGTGCCACCTGGTGTACATAAACTGAATAAGCAAGCAGTGGATTTTGGATATGTAGTCATTGTGAAACTGAATAGTGGTGTACAGATTCAAAGGCACTAGATGTAGGCACTACCTAGTGAATTGTGTGGTAATGCTATTGTTGATCAAGTTCAAGTTTTATTCTGTATTGAAGTTTAACTTTGTACAGTATTAAACAACGTTATGGTAGCGAAATAGTCCATACGAAATAAGGATAAAATCATTTAACAGTGCACATTGTCGACTTTCCAGTAAGAAATTAAGTCTTTTCTGCCTTTTTAACATCGTTTGCTGTCCATTGTAAGTGGCAAAAATGGTGGTTTCTACCACCGGATGTGACGGTAACAATTAGCCTACAGTTGTTTGTGTCAATATACTCAGCTGAGATTACGAATCATTCACAATATTCTCTTAGTGATGTAATTCTACTTGAAATTTTATGATTAAATTTTTTAACTGTTAAATTTCTTAATGACAAATTGCGAGAATAATCAATAATCTGCCAATGCCTGATGTAAATTGTTACTAGCATAAAATTATGAATAAATTGTTAACAATATATTAAAGCTAGTGTGCTTCTTTTATCTTCTACAGACTTCTGCAGTCAAACTGAAGTTTGGCACCATAATCAACTAGAAGATAAGCTGCCATCAATCGATTAATACAAAATGACTGACTCGTACAATGGAAAATGTCACTGGCAGCAGTAAGATCAAATGTTTTCCTGACTAACAGCAGTTGCTACATCAGTTAAGTTCCTGTACATAAAAGCAGTGGTGTCATTAGGGTTGGTGTCAGCCGGGGCGGCAACTCATGGTGACGACCATTTTTTGCTCATCGCTGTCACTTTTATTGCTTTCACTCAGGTGTCACCCCTGAAGGGTATCACCCCACACCTTTTTTACCTGTCCGACCTCGTTTGTGCACTGTTCTTTGTAAATTCAGCCACAAAATAATTTTTCCTTCGGGTGTCACCCCCCCTGAATGGTGATTTACCTTGTGATTTACCTTGTGTAGCCCCACCAGCAGATCAACCAACCAGTGAGGCCTACGGCCTAGCGGACTAGTCCATGAAGAAGCCCATCCGACTGTCCCTAATACATGCTAATCGAGACTTAAAAATGTTGATGCTAAAAGCATCCACCGTCAGCTGATCCAGCAAATTCCATTTACTAATAACTTTATTAGAAATAAAATACTTGACAACATCCCTAGTGCACCGGGTCTTCAGCAACCTACACGAGTGCCCTCTAGTGCCCTTAATATTTTCATCCATAGTAAAGAGTTCATGCAACGAAACACTACTGAAACCCTTGAGCATTTTAAAAACCTCAAAAAGATCTTGCCTATTCCTCCTCTCTTCAAGAGTCCATAACCCTAAACGGTGTCACCCGGGGCGGTCCTCCCCCCCCCCGTAGTGACGCCACTGTGCAAAAGTGAATAGTGACTGTTGCACTGGTCAGCAGTCAGTATCAGAAGTCGTTATCATCTCTCACTATAAGCATCATCAACCGCGTTGTCATTCCTGTAAATCGCACGCTCCGCATTTTATACTACACATTCTCGTCGCAGCTCACCTGCTGAGAGAATGGACCGACTCAGTGAGTGACTGTATTGGAGCTTTATACCACATCTGCATAAATACTGCTCTGCATACTCTCGCGGCCGCAACTGACATATAATACAACAGTTTTATTGTGGTTACCATTAAACATTTTATCCTATAAACAACACGTAAACGCATCACAACAATATGCCATTTCCGGTTTTGAAGTAAACACTGAACACATAGTATGTAAATCAAAGCTACAGGGTGGCCCAAAAATAGCACCATTTTTGTACGCCTTAACTTTACCACATATTAACCCATTTTCAAAACCATTTCACTGTCGGAATCAGGAGAAATTAAGTGGAGAAAATGTGTAATAATACTATCACTAAAGATCCCACCACACCGCAAGTGTGTGGCTACACTACTTTGTGAAATATCAATTGTCTTCAAAGCAATAATTGCAAACATCACGACTTCTGTAACAACACATTTTGAGAAATTAACAACCGGAAACAACGTGTTTATTGTTTCACTTATTAATAACTGTCACATTCTGCAGTTTTACATCAAATGTTCAATGTGTCCGCTTTGCTGCTGGACGACGCACGACACTCAATTCGGCGACGCCACTGACTAATGAATCAGTGAAACGCTGCGACAGTTTGCCCCACTCAATGACGATCGCCTGCTTCAGCTGGTTGATTGTCGTAAATCGTCGACGTTGATAGACCGTCTGTAAATGGCACCCCAAACCTGCGTAATCAGCTGGATTCAAGTCCGAGCTGTTTGGGGATTGACCCAAAATTTCACGTAGAAGGGGTACGTCACTCCCACCAACGATTCCTTTTTCAGAAAACTAGGCTAAATGGTCTTTCGTGTGGTATAAAGAAATATGGACAGATCTTTTCATCCGTAAAAAAACTTTTGTTACAATGCACGCGTTTGACAGACAGACAGACAGACGTACAGACAGACAAACCGTAGGCTACCTTTCTCATCGATTCGCTAGACCGCGCTGGCATTACATGCAGCGCGGGAAAAATCTAAACAACTACTAGCCTATTAGCAGAGTCAACAAGCTAAGTAAACTTAAACTGCTAGCAGTGGGCTTGCCTAATACAAACATTTCAGAACTTGCACTTACGTACGGCCTAAGTCGCCTAACAATACTCTTTATCTATCTATCTATCTATCTATCTATCGGAATGAGGACCGACTGGATTCATGGGCGTAGATCACGGGGAAACAGGGGGGACACGTCCCCCAGAATTTGGAGTAAAGGACGATAATGCAAATTGTCCCCCGCAGATTTTGTCATATAAGTACAACAAGAAACTCATCAGGAGATGAGATAGCGAACGTGAACTTTCTTTACGACGGCATTGTA
>Ga0209562_1001100_pt1 | contig 10118 bp, 5 predicted proteins | sample WorMetvacBELIZE2_FD_187399 | JGI IMG/M metagenome (GOLD analysis project Ga0209562, IMG submission 187399) | Marine gutless worms symbiont microbial communities from Max Planck institute for Marine Microbiology, Germany - Olavius vacuus BELIZE.2... | ecosystem: Host-associated > Annelida >...
GAATTGGTTTATCACATGCTGCCAACAAAGATCCTGGTGAGGGGAATGATATCAGCGGTTTGTCTGTAGCGCTTGATAATGTTACCAACTTTCCGATTGGGAGCTTTGATGATCTATATGTTTCCAAATGGTATGACCAAAGCGGAAATGTTGAAGACCTAACCTCTAACAATACACCAAAGATTTTTGAAGAAGGTAGAGTAATCACAGAGCGTGGTGTTCCAGCAATTCGTTTTGATGGTAACGGCTACTTTTACAAAGATAATATGGCGACCAGCTTCACAGCAGATATACATGCTTTCACAGTCGCCCGGCAATACAATATTGGTCACGAGGCATTGTATGAACTAACTGATAATTCCAGGACGAATAGGATCGGATTGCTATTTTCCGCTGGTAATAACTATTATGCCAGAATGGCAAACTCTACTGGTAGTGCTGCCAGCAAGGACATCCGTTCAGCGGGAGGTGCGGATCAACATCAGTTTACGCACCTGATGGGTGATACACACACCTTGTGGATAGACGGAACACAAGTAGGAACTAATACTTCTACTGCAACTACGCGTACTGCAAATGATCTGATGCTTGGGCGACTACGGAGCTCATCTAGTTATATTTTGAATGGAACGATGCAAGAGGTAATCTTTTACAATTCTGACCAGACGACAAATCGGACAGATATTGAAAGCAATCAAAACAACTATTATATATGAATGAAGAACGACGACAACTGAATAGAATTTTATTAGACAAGATAGAAAATCTTGAAAAGGAAGTAAAAGAAATTGATCGCAAATGCGACTCTATTAACGAACAAGCAAAAATCGCCAATGGCAGAACAAAAAGTTTAGAGTTTTCACGAGATAGGATAATTGATCGTCTGGATGATGTATCCAAAATCCAGCGTGAGGATATGAGCTGGGTTAATACTCAAATCACAAACTTGTGGATAAAAATCTCAATCATATCTGCTGGAATTGGAACAGGGGGAGCATTTTTATTAGATAAATTACCACTATGATTACAGTAGCAGAAATAAAAAGTATATTAAGCGGAAAATTGAATGGCAGACCTATTGATAAGATTCCAGACCTGTATTCAACTATGTTTGAGGCGATGATTGCATTAAAAGCAAAGGTGGACTTGCCATCAGCGATTGTGGTATCAGAATTGGCACAACCAATTTATTCTAACAGAAAGATTTATCCATTACCAGCAGATTGCGCAAATGACGCTATTGTAGCAGTCCGACCTATTATTCCAAATACACAAGGTATCTATGACTTTGAACGCAGGACATCACGACAATATGATTTAGAAACGGCGTATGATAGTAGTATTACTGATATTCACGCAGTGCGACATAAAGACGGAGAGCAGTATCTAGCATTGGCAGAGGGGACGACTGAACCACTTGTCATCCATGATTGCGAAAGTGTGTCAGAAAATGGCACATGGACTGGTGTTGGTGGATTAACAGATATAGAATTGGAAAAGCGGTATATAAAAGCGGGATCAAATGCTTTACGCTTTACTATAAATCCGAATGCTGGTGTGAATGGTATTGAAAACATCTCACTAGAAGCACAGAATCTATCTACATATAAAAATGTGTTGTTATACTTATACATTCCTAACACAATCCTAGACGCAGACCTATTTACAGGAATAGATATCCGTATAGGGACAGACGCAAATAATTATTTTTCCTTTACTGTTACACAGGACTTTTTTGGTAATAATTTGCAGAAAGGACGATATAATCTGCTATCAGTAGTATTAGAAACACCAACAACAACAATCGGGACACCCAGTTTATCTAATACACAATATGTTGCTGTGTTAGCCAACATTGACAGCGCGGTTACAGAGCGTAAATGGTTTATTTTGGACAGTATACAAGCAGACACGGGGTCTATTTATGAAGTTGAGTATTATAGTAACCTACAATTTTTAGACACTAGCACAAATACACGACTGCGTATGCCCACAAAAGACGCCGATTCGGTCGTATTGAACGATGAAGAGTTCAATCTGTATAAAATGGTGTTAGTAGATATTCTAGCAACAGATTTACGACAAGCGAGTGCTGGTGTAGATATACAACAATATGGCGGTGAAATGCTACAAAATGCTATCAACGAGTTTACATTTCTCTATCCAAGTAAAAGGCAAGTAAAGGTTACAGAATACGGGCATTATCGTAGTAAAGATATTTATTAAATTATGGCGAATTATTTTGATTTCAAAAAACTAATATATCCACAAGGTTATGTAAACAAACTGGATGATTCTATTTTGGACGGATATTTTCTAGTCAATGGAAGTAAAAATGTGTTTATAAATGACGAGGGGCGTATTGCAAAAAGAAAGGGGTTTACTATATACGGCGAAGCAGATCCGAGTGGCACAGGTATAGACAAGTCATACAGTTGGAAAACAAACTCAAATGAGATACTGGTGCGAACAATATACGATAAGTTACAAGCATATTATCAAGGATCGTGGAAAGATATTTTAACGGGAATCAAAAGTAAAACAAAGTTTAGATTTACAACATGGTGGAATAAGACAGAGATTCGGGATATATTGATAACATGTAATGGAGAACCTGATTTTTATACTTGGATCGGTGGAATGACAGAAGTTGCTAGTGTTACATCAAACTCAATCACAAAAAAATATGCGCTACAAACAGCATTTACTTTTACAGCGAGTGATAGGACGATTACAACAGGAGGTGGTGATTTTCTCGCGTTAGGTTTCAAAGCTGGTGATTATATCAGTGTGCGTGGGTCAGCCAGCAATGATGGGAGATATAAAGTAGGATCAGTTGAGACGGGCAAGATCACCCTCGTAACGCAAGATATTATCATAGATGAGACATCCCCTGCGACAACGATTGTAGGGGTGTTAGGACGCGAAACATGGCGTGAAGAACGCTTTTTTCAACAGAGTGGTAAAAAACTATTGATAAATGGCACAGAATATACATATACGGCGGGCTGGGACACACCAACATTGACTATTTCCAGTAACCCTGTTGGGTCAGTAAACGCAGATGATTTTGTGTCGCAAGTGGTGGAAACAGAGGCAATTGTAACAAGAGGAGATGTGCCTGCAGAGTTTCCGATTGATATTGTGGAAACACACTTGAATCAGATAATAATAGCGTCAGAAACGCACAGATTGGTATTTATGGCAAAACAAGAAGATTATTTGGACTTTTCATATAATGTAACAGTTAGAAAGGTCGCAGAGGGAGCAACAGCGTCATTGGACGCCAATGTGAAAGCAGTTACAGCCGACCACGAAAACATTTATGTATCATGTGGGCAGAATGATATTTACAGATTATGGCTAGAACCATACGAGCAAGCGAGTTCGCAAGGTGAGATATTACGCGTCAAGAAGTTGAAAACAGCAACGGGACAAGGTGCAGTATCACATGAGGGTTTCATTACTATAAAAAACGGATTATTATTCGTATCAAACGAGCCAGCAATAGATTTTTTGGGAAATGTTGAATTGGTGCAAGGAGTGCAAACAAAACCTATTAGCGACGATATAAAACGCTTATTATATTCGTTAGACAGAACAGATGTGTCAGGGTTATATTTTCAAAACTATGCGATATTTTTGTTTCCACATTCTTATACCATGCTATTTTATGACTTTACAAGGCAGATATGGCAACCGCCACAAACAATATCAGCCAGTAGTATGGATATACACGAAAATCAGTTGATAATACATTCCAACACCCACAATGAGAGTTATGTATTTTTGGAGGGGCATAGTGATGACGGCGCTCCTATTAGCGCAGAAATATATACGAACGCCGATAATATGGGGCGAACACGCAATTTGGTCTATGATGAATTATATATAGAAATAATTGTGAATAGTGAAGTGGAAAACCTAGAATTACTCACAATTTTGGGGTATAATGGTGCAGACGGGGAAAGGGTGTTTTCCGTTAGTTATGACGAAAAAAATAAAAATGCTATACAGCAAGTCATAACAGCGGGGAATATCGGAGGAGTTCCATTTGGTAATGCACCAGTTGGATCACTCGGAGGCGATCAAAACAATTTAGCAGAAACAGAAAACTTGCGAATGATACGCAAGATATACACATTAAACAAAGGAGAAACATACCTGACACAATTAGGATTAAGGGAGGACAGAGCAAATAGTTATTTTGAACTATTGTGTTGGGGAGTAAACCTACGAGAACCGGAGGCAAATCTCGGTGATATAAAAGTTATTTAATTCAATCGTCTTTATTTTTATGAAAACAAAAGCCCTACAAATCCTACCAGCATACACAAGAACACCTATTGGTGCTACACAAACCACTATTCCATTGCGTGAGTTCAAAGATACGCGTGGAAATACCATTACAACAATGCCTACAGATGTTGAAATCTTATATGGCACATTAGAACGCACAAGTTCTAACAATCAAGAAATCATATCATTTACAGGTATTACAGATGACGGAGACGGACAAGTAACATTGACGGGAGTAACACGAAACCTAGATCCACAAGACGCTGGAGCGCCACTAACGGCGACAGTAGCACATAGTAATGGCGTGGAGTTGATTGTGTCAAACAATCCACAATTTTTACAATCGTTTGCTTCACGATATAACGACCAGACCATAGACGGGCAATATACATTTACGGCAGGAAATCGCCCAAGAGTTGATACAGACGCAGATACAGCAACATCAGAGGCGTTTGTAACATACGGACAATTATTGCGGACAGCATTAGGTGGAACATTCTTTATTTCGGGAATTGTTGTTGAGGGAACGGCAGGGGAAAACCTAACACTATTGGACGCAGTATATCTGAATGAAACAGACGGCAAATGGTATAAAGCAAAAGCAAATGACACATCAACATATACAGGTAAAAAACTTGGTATTGTAAAAACATCCACGAACGCTGACAATACTATTGCAGAGGGTGTATTGATTGACGGCTATATTGACGGATTTACGGGATTATCAATAGGTAAGGTATATATAAGTGATACAGGTGCTATAAGTTCAACAGCAGGGACGAATACTGTTGCAATAGGTCGTGCGACATCAGCGACGGAGGTGTTGTTTGATGGGGTGGACGAATTAACGACAGATCAAAAGGAGGCAATGGACACAACAACACCTCCGTCCAGCACAAACAAGTTTTTGACGGAGAATAGTATATCGTCATATTCTGATGGAGTGGAACTTGATATAGGACAATCTAACACATCGTTGGCATTTGGATTGACAGACGGAGCAGGTAAAAATAACAAAATAGCACAGACATTTCTTGCGAGCGATACTGGATTGACAGGAATTGTCATTCAGAAAAAAGCAAATACAGGATCGCCAACAAGTGATGTTATATGGAATATCTATGCAGTGGACGCGGACGGCTATCCAACAGGTGCATCTATTGAGAATGGCACAATCACAAATGCAGAATGGCTAGGGTATACAGATGACGGAGAAGTCAATCTGACTATTACGCCTGCTAATTATACAAAAGGAACAAAATATGCACTGGAACTGACTACATCAATACCTTCTGACACAAACTATATGAATGTTGGGCTATATAGCACATCAGACAATTATATTTATGGCAAAGCGAGTAAGAATAATACAGCAGACGGCTGGGTAGATGTGAATTACAATCTGTATTTCAAAATCAACGAGGATAAGATTGATAAATACCTCAAAACAAAAGATGATGGTAGTATTGATATCAATTTAATACCTCCACAAAAATTGTTCCAAGCGGGGTATGTATACCCATATTCTAATAACGCAAATCGGTATACAACCTATTTATCACCAAATAAGAAGTGGATGGTGATTAGTGTTATGCGAGGTTCAGATGGTAATGCACGCCACATAGCGGTCTTTGAACGGGTCAATGGTTTTCTAGTAAATAGAAAAACTTTTAATACTTATGATGTGTCTGTCAGTCTTGAGTATGAGGAAAAAAAGGTCATGATAGATAACAACGGGGAAATCATTTATATCGTAAAAGAATCATCTCCGAATACAAATTGTCGTATTTACAAGATACCAAAAACAACATGGGAGGGAGTGGTTATGTCTCAGCAGTTATTACTAAATACAATGACCGAACAGATACAAATTACAGGCACGAACTCTAGTAGGGTATCAAAAAATGAATATCAGAATAGGAATACTGTGCATTTAGGAAATGATAAGTTTTTGTATATTGGCACATGGGACGAGTTTGGGACACTAAGTGAAAATACAACAGGTTTATCTTATGGCACGGAAATAGATGATCACGCTGTTTGTTTTCTTGGTGATGACTATTATGTCAGAGCAAAACTCTATGGTGATGACGCAGTGTATGATTTTAATCATACATTATTAGCAGAAATCGCAACTAGCTCTCTTAGTAACACCCTAGATCAGTTGGAGGTATTTGTGTTGACACACGGCACAAATAACCAAGCTGGTATGAGTAATCATCAGTTGATGTATTACGATAAAGAAACTGATTCGGGGCTTGCATTTGTATCGTCCTATAATCCATATCAGACGAGTGCAGGAGGTATGGTCTGGGAATTGATCGCAGTTGGAGGTCAAAGAATATAATTATATGTCATATTTCAAATCAAAAAAAAATCCAAAAGAATATCGCAAGAGTCGTTTTAACTTGAAAAAGAAGTTTACGAAAACACGATCAAGTAGTAGCGACAGTAGTCGTTCCAGCGGTAGTAGTGGATTGAGTGATAAACAAAAGTCATATCTAAAAAAAGTCAATCCAACAGCATACGCAAACTATACAAAAAATCGGTCTAACAGGATAGGTGTTAGTAATGCAACGCGTAGTGATAGGAGTGTCAATACACAGACACAAACACGAACACAATCATATTCAGGTGGTGGAGAATCACGAGCAGAACAATATAACAAACTATATAATCGTAAGGGATATTTGAAACACGGCTCGCGTGGGGCAGAAGTATCTGATTTACAGCGCTTTTTGAACTCGCAAGGGGCAGGATTGAAAGAGGACGGCATTTTTGGGAAAAATACAGCAAGAGCATTGAAAAATTATCAATCTGCACAAGGTTTAAGAGCCGATTCTATTGTCGGTGATAGAACACATGCCAAGATATTCGGAAATGGAGGAGGAAGTCGGGGTATACAGACCACAGACGCCATAAGAAATGACTATGAGAGAGCGCAATTGCGCTACAACGACGCTATAAATGGGCTTGCAACAGGTGCAACAGCGGGTATTACTGGTATTGGAAGTGAAGTTATAGGTGCGGGCAGTGCAATATCGCCTGATGTAAAAAGTGATGTAGATAAGTTGTTTTCACAAGGATATTCTGATCCAAAGGAAATTGCAAAAATGCTTGGCGGAGAAGCCCCTATAAAACAGATTGAATCTCGTGTAAAAGAATTGAATAGTGGGACAACTGGTCTTTATGGTGAATATGCAGAGGAATATCGTAAGGAAATTGACGACATAGATAGAGAACAAGATAAGTTTAGACAAGACCTAGATAAAGCAAGAGCAAAACTAGACGAGATTGGACAGGCACAGATTGATGGCATACAAGCCAATTATGATAGTGCGAGAGAAGTATTAAAAGGGTCGTATGACGATTTAGCACGCCAAAGAGAGAAATTTGGGTATCAGACAGATAGTTATCGCTATACACCAATGCAACAGGAGGGTATAATGGTGGCAGATCAGCAGGAGTTTATAATCAAAATGGCACAGATAGACGCAGACGAAACTAATGCTCTTGCAAAAGCAAAGACCGCTATTGCAGATAAGGATTATGATATTTTATTACAAAGTATGGACGCGTTTGATAATGCCAAAAAGCGTAAAAGCGACCTATTGCAACACATGCTAGACGCGTCATTAGAAACAATGAAAGCAGTCAATGAATCATCAATGAGTGTAAAATATGGCGAGGGAACGGACTTTAAGGACATTATAGAAATATTGGAACAACAAGCACCAGCAATCCAACAAGATTTAGAGAATATGTCAGAGGGTGAAAGATATTTGTATAAACAGGAATTAGCAAGTCAATTAGGAGTGCCAGCGTCCACAATAGAATCCGAATTGATTCGTTGGGGCATGATAAAAGACAAAAAAAGTGCAGATTTGAAAAATGTTTACAGCACAATACACAAGCGTAACAGTAGTAGTAGCCGTAGTAGTAGCCGTAGTAGTAGTAGTGGTGGAAGCGGATACACTGGAACAAAGACACAGCAACAAGGACAGATAATTACTGATTTTGTAGACATGTTAGAGCAAAAGAAAATAGATTTGCAATGGGCGGGATTGAATCCAAATGAATACAAAGAAGCGCGAGATATAATTGTGGATGAATATGGCACATCTGCTGGTAATGCGTTTGACAAAGAACTGAAGCGCCGATATCTATATGTAGATAATAAAAAATATGAGTAGAATAGATGAATATAAAAAAAAAGTAATGGCATACAAGACGGAGGGTAAGACACCCACCGAACAATCATCTCCTACACAGAAAAAGACAAATGGTAAAACAGACAAAATCAATGACTATAAAAAGCGTGTGATGGCGTATAAGGCAGAGCCAAAAATAGAAAAACCAGCACCAGAGGAGGATAAAAAAGAAAGTAAAGAGTTAGCGGGGCAGACGCAATACTGGGACAAAAAAAGTAATTCATGGGTGGATGAAAAACCAAAACCAGATCCGACTGATTTTTGGAAAGAACTAGGTATAAAACCGAAATCAGAAAAAGAAAAATGGCGTTTAGGTTTAACAAAGAAACAAAATATCAGTGGAATATCAACACAAATATCAGATAAACTAGATTCACGAATCCAACAGCCATTGGGTATATGGGGTGATAATAATTTGCGTGCGTCAACCCAATTAGATGATAAAACAAAACAGATAATCAGTAATGCAATGAAAGACACAGAGGAAGTGTTTGATGATATAGCTATCACAAACGATCCTGAATCAAAATCAGAATGGGGACAGAAAAAAGGTATTCTCAAATTTATGCCAGTAGTAGCAGGCGGATTTGTGAGAGATGTAACCAGTATGGCAGTAGAAGCACCGCGTTCAATAAGACATCTGAGCCATGAAATGGATGTTTTAATGGCGAAAGGAGCGCGTGCGGTATTTGGTGATGATAGCGTGTGGAGCGATATTGTGGAAATGAAACAGAAACAATACGACGAGTTTTTAGATACCCGTTTTGATGAGAACTCGTGGACGAATCGTGCATTAGATTCAATAGAAAACAAATATGACGAGTTTTTAACAGAGGATTTAGGATTGTCAGAGGAGGATAAACAATCTTATGGTGTTAGTTTAGCAGAGGGTTTTGGATCAGCAATATCATTCTTTTTACCATCCACGATAGTTGCCAAAATAGCAGGAATTGCAATGAAAGCAGGAAAAATTATGAAAGGTATCAAGGAAGCACAGAAACTTGGTAAGATTGCAGAAGTGGACAAATTGAAACAGAAAATGGAAACGATTAACAAAGTTGTGGGACATGTCGGAACAGCAACAATGACGGCATTAGAGGCGTCTATGGAAGCCAACGATGTCATGGATCAAGTATACGAACAAACAAATGATAAACAGAAAGCATTAGACGCAGGGAGAAAAGCAGGAGTATTAAACTTGCTATTACTAGGTGTTACGAACAGATTGGAGGGTCTCTTTTATGGTATAAAACAAAAAGGATTGTTTCAATTATTAAAAAAAACAGCCAATGCGGGTTTATGGGAAGGAACACAGGAGTTTGGGCAATCTGTTATTTCAAACTATTTTACAGGACGACCATTATTTGAGGGAGTAAAAGAATCTTTTGAGATGGGAGGTATCGTTGGTTCAACTATGTATGTTGTTTCTAGGGGGTTTTTTGGACGAGCGGGTCGGAATATATCAATATCAGACAAGATTAAGCAAATTGACAACGCTAAAAATAAAATGGTGGAAGCATTTGTGGGTGATATAAAAGACGCGAAAAATGCAGTAGCAATAGAACAGATTGAGGCACATACCAATACCACAAAAGCACAAGTTATAGC
>Ga0209562_1001101_pt1 | contig 10114 bp, 9 predicted proteins | sample WorMetvacBELIZE2_FD_187399 | JGI IMG/M metagenome (GOLD analysis project Ga0209562, IMG submission 187399) | Marine gutless worms symbiont microbial communities from Max Planck institute for Marine Microbiology, Germany - Olavius vacuus BELIZE.2... | ecosystem: Host-associated > Annelida >...
TTAATCGATAACTTGAAGTATTTTCAATTATTGGGGAGTTACGATTATTAGCATTTTGATATCCGTAAAGCGCATAGATTGGAAATCCATCTGCAGCCCAGCCAATAATTGGAGAATGTTTATCATTTGAATGAATAAGACTTGATGCAAGTAAACTTGGCATACCATGATAATGATAAGCACCATTAGGTTGAACATGGGCATGATTTTCGTCAAGTCCTAGTGGAATTGCTCCAGACATAGCTTCATATTGCCAGCCGCTATCTCGATCTCCTAAATACCATTCAGCAGCCAATGGATCAAATGGTATTCCATTTATTCCTAAACCAAATTTATGCAACCCAAGTGGAGTAATTTTATTGGCAATTTCAGGATTAGCAGGAATTCTAAATGTATAGCTTTGCTCTTTAATTGAATTGGGATTAGCTCGATTAGGAAAGTTACCGGTTAAATGGCGAGAAATACCATTAGATATTAGAATTCTCTGGTTACCTTGAACCCTAATATCGATTTTATTTTCAGTTATCGGTTGGGTATTTGCTTTTACAGTTGATATTTGATTATTTGTTTGTGTAATTGTATGCCGTCTTGTTCTTGGGGTTTGGCCGCCTCTCGCATCCGATTGAGATCGGTTTTGCATTCCTTGAGGACGACTATCCATTCTTGGAGATCGATTATTATTCCTATTAGGAACACAAACAAGTTGCTGCTGTGCAGGTGGGTGCTCACATGTTCCTTCAACTTTTCCATGGGGGGCATTGAAACTACAATTACTTCCCTGGTCTGCATATTTACAAGAATCAATCGCCATTTGAGGTGGTTGAGCTTTTGCAATATTCGATATGCAAAGTATCACTATTAAAATTATTATCTTCATATTGTTTTAAATGTTTTGATAAATTGAAAGAATTATACTTTTAAATTAAAAAACTTTTGTTTTGATTAATCAAGAAACAATAAATACTTTTAGTTAGCAAATAACCTTTATCTAGATATTTAGCTTGTTTAAAAAATATGCTGGCATTAGTTTTACTAGTAGCATAATAAACCACCATTTTTTGGGAATATATAGATTAGTTTTTTTGCAATCAATTGCTTGAACAATTTCAGGGGCGATTTCCTCAGGTGTTGACCATAAAAACCCTTTTTGAATCATATTTGCAGTCATAGGAGTTTTGATATATCCGGGTTTGATTAAAGTAATTGAAACCGCGGTTTCAAAAAATCTTCCTTGTAATGCTTCTGCAGTTCGATCAATCGCAGTTTTAGCCGCACTATAAGTTGTCATTTTTGCTCGTCCCCGATCGGCAGCAACTGAGCTGATAACCACTAACTTTCCATGACCTTGTTGTTCAAATACATTTGCCCATCGCATCAATAAACTTAATACTGAAGTTGCATTAGTATGAAAATTTGCCAGAGCTTGATCGGGATTTTTATTTAATGGTTGTTGATCTAATAATACCCCATGAGCAATTATTACAATATTAATTATCTGTTTAAATTGTTTTTGGATTTTTGCGATAATTTTCTGATGCAAATTGCAATCATCTAAATTAACAATTTCGCTATAAACATTTTTGGCTCCTCTTACTAAGATGTCTTTAATTATCGGCTTTAATTTTTCATTATTTCTTGCTACCAAAAAAAAATAATTATCATAGTTTTGATTATTAGCATACTCTTGAATAATCGCTTCGGCAATTGCCGATGTTGCACCAAAAACTACAATATTTCTGGTTGGTTGCATATTAATTGTTGAGAGGATTTAAAGAAATATGTTCAGGTAAATTAAATCTTTCCTTTAGCGGTTTAGGATTTTGATTATTATCATTTGGTTTGGGAATATTTTTTGAGTCTTTAACATTAGGGATTTTTAAATCTTGAACATCTGAATTTGTCGGGAATAATTCAACTCTTGCTACCGGTAAGCTTTCTTGATCAAAATTATCACCTTGTTGTTTATGAACATGTATCTGCCATCTTTGAATTGAACCATCAAGCCCTCCGGTTGCAATTTCTTGATTTGATTTAGCCACTGCAATAGAGGTAATGGGGCTAAATTGCCCTTGATATGAGCGACCTAGATTATTGCCAGTTTGCATATTGTAAACAAATAATTGCTGGTCTTCTCCTCCCGAAATTAATATTTTGTCACCGACAAAAGCCATAGATAATACCCGACCCTGATGAGCAGTTAGTTGATATTGCAAACTCCAGGTATTATTTTGTTTAGGTTTATCTAGACTTTGATAATACAAATTTCGATAGATTTTGATATCACCTTGATCATCAGCACTTGCAAGCCATTGTTCGTTTTGACTTAGAGCTAAAACTTTAACAGGCTTATTGCTTTTATTAATGGGTAAATAAGAAAGCAATTTCCCGCTAATAGCACTAAAAACTGCAAATTGCCCTTGATAGTTTCCTGCTGCAATTACATTATCATTTGGCGAATAAGTAATAGCACTCCAATTTGAATCGATTTTTTTTCTGTTTATTGTAATACTTTTTCTTAACTTATTGGTTTTGGCAATATATTGTTCAATTTTATTATCTGAAGCTATCGCCCAATATGCCCCATCATGACTTCGAGCAAAAACTGCACTGCTTTTAAATATTTGATTTATTTTATTAGCATAGTTGGTTGTAGTATTTTTTCGATATTCATTAGCTAGTGAAAGTTTTTTTTCACTTTCCGGTGAAATTAAAGCATTAGAAGTTGGTTTTGCTGGTGCGCGCCAAAATCTAATTGAATTATCCGAACTTGCAGAAATTAAATATGTCCCCGAATGATCATAAGCTATTGAACTTATCCAACCGTTATGACCTTTAACAGGACTTGCAGGATTAGGTTTATCGCCTAATTCATCCCATATCCAAATTACTTTATCATAACCGCCTGCAGCAATTTGCTGACTGTCTGGACTTATGGCTAATGAAAACATAGGATATCCATTGGTATAAAGTGATTCTTTCATTGGCTTACCATCAGCAACATTCCATAAAAATACATGAGAATTGCTGCCAGTTGATGCCAATATTTCACTCTTAGGATCAAAGGCTAAGGCATAAATATTTCCTTCAATATTAGTAATATTTTGAATTTTTTGATAATTACCAAGTTGCCAAATATTTATTTGATTATCAGCCCCGGCTGAAGCTAAATATTTTCCATTGTTTGAAATATCGATAGCATAAATTGCTTTGTGGTGACCCTCTAAAGTATTGATTTTTACCCCGGTATTCACATCCCAGATATTTATTTTTCCATCAGCACCTCCCGAATAAAGTCTTTTACTGTCATTGGAAAAATGAAGAGAATAAATATCTCCTTGATAACCAGTAATTGGAGGTAAAACTTGCGAACCGGAATATGCATTCCAGAGTCTAATTCCGCCATCATTACCGGCAGAAGCTAATAAAGTAGCATCTGGACTAACTGCTACTGCATATATTAATCCACTATGACCTTCAATAGGACGGCCAATTTGTCGATTTGTGGAAAAATCCCAAACTCGCACATATCCATCACCACCGCCACTGACAATCCTACTTGAATCGGGGTAATAAGCCAGATCATAAATTAAATTTTGATGCCCCAATAATGGATTTCCAATTGCCAAGGTAGATATTTGAGGTGGTTTATCGAGATCTACACTACTTAGAGCTGCTGCTAATTCCGGATTAATCGGGTATACAAGTTCTGAATTTTTATTTTGGTTAGGAATTATGTTGTTTTGTGATCGGTTAAAATTTGAATTAATATCGCTAAAAATCCGATTTGATATTAAATTGGGATTATTACTTACCGATAAATTATTGGTTTGAAATATTGAAAGCCAATCTTCATCAGCTAACGAAATAAATTCATCACGGCCAAATTGGTTTTTATGCAAATTGTAGATTTGAGCACCTAGTCCTAGAGGAAAAGCTAGCATGTTTCCTGAAGGTGAATAATCTAACCAAGTAACCTTTTCATTACTAGCTATGGGACTACCTTTAATAATTAGCTGAACCTCGCCTTGGGGATTTATCGTTCTTTTTGAACTGGATACAAACGCTCGGGATATATCCTGAACCTTAGATTCAATTTTGAGATTATAGTTTTGCTGATAATAATTTAATAACTGCTTTTTTTTATTTAATAAATCACTATTGTTGATTTCCAGATCCTTAACTCTTAAATAACTATCGATGATATCTTGATTTTTAATAGGTAACTTTCTAGCACTTTGGGGACTGCCTTCGAGAAACTCTCGCTCCCAATATCTGCGATCTTGATTGGTAACTTTCTAGCACTTTGGGGACTGCCTTCGAGAAACTCTCGCTCCCAATATCTGCGATCTTGATTAATCGGCATTGCGGATCTTTGATCAACATTTGATTTTGGAAATAAAGCTCCCGGTGGCGGTAAGGAATTCTGGGCAAATAAAATTGTAGTAAAACCTAGGTATCCAAGAAATAGTTTTACAAAAATATTTAATGTATTATTCATTTACCTTGAGAAAAATTGATTGATGAAAAATAATTTTAACTGATTAATGATTTATAAATGATTAATGCCATTTTATTTAGAAAACTTTCAGGTTTTTAGTCTCTGCTTTCAAAGTTAAAACTTTGAAATATATTCTGATATATTGATGTTGATGCAATTTCTTTTAGCCATAGGGAATTGCAAAGAAAATAATATTAAAATTCAATATCTTGAATATTAAAGTTTTAACTTTTAATATTTGAATAATTGATACCGAATTTAATGAGTATTTGCATGCTTTAGTTTTGAGCAACCCATTGGTATTTTTCCATTATCGGTTTTAATTAATAGTTTTTTCTAGTATTTGATTAAGTGATCTTAGATTTTTTGGAATCGGGGCAATATCACCAATTTCAATCCCATTCATAGTATTGTCATCGGTATGAAAATCCGAGCCACCGCTGGCACTAAGGTTATAGCGACGTGCAATATCGGCAATATATTCAATTTGTCTGCTACTGTTTTTTGCATAAACTACTTCGATTCCATCTCCACCGGCTTTAATAAAATCCTTTATCAAATCGATTAATTCAAATTCAGGGGGAAAACGGTATCGCAATGGATGTGCTAAAAAGGCTACCCCTCCGGCATTATTAATCCAATCAATTGCAGTATTTATACTAACCCATTTATTCACTTTTTCCGACAGAATACTATCTGCTAAAAATTTATTCATTGCTTCAGCGAAGTTCTTACAATAACCGTTCATAATTAAAAACCTGGCAAAATGGGTGCGACTAAGTGGCTCGTGTCGTTGGGCAATTTTTTGAGCCCCTTGAATTGCATTTACAATTCCTTTTTCTCTCAATATTTGATCAATAATTATCGCTCTTTGATTTCGTAGCTGACGAATATCTGCCAAATTATTTATAAATTGTTGATTTTCCGGATCAAAACCGTATCCAAGAATATGAATAGTTTTTTTATGCCAGGTTGTCGAAATCTCCACCCCACTAATTAAGTATATTCCAACATTTTCCGAAGTTTTTTTGGCCTCCTGCCAGGATCCAATATCATCGTGATCAGTAATTGCAAGTGACTTAACTTTTTGGTGATGAGCCTGTAAAACCAACTGAGAAGGAGTTAAGGTTCCATCTGAAATTGTTGAATGGCAGTGATAATCATATTTTAACATAGTAAATTTATTTATGATTTTTTTGAATTTTGAAGATATATTTTTATAAATTAATTTATATCGATAATATTAAATAACAAGTATTTTTAAATTTAAGTTGAAATATCAATTTTTAATATTGTATTAGCAAATATTTATACCTGGTAAAAGCTTCAATAAAAAATTCATAAAAGAGTTTTTATTATATAATCCGCCAATTAGATTGATTTCATTTATTATCAAAAAATCAAAATATGGACTTTACCTCATTTAAAGCTGCCATCATTAAAAAAGCTAGGTCGGTTACTAATCTAGAAGGTGGACGAATAGTTATCTATCAAAATATGACTTTTATGTATCCTGATGGTAAATCAACATTAATGCGCAATATTTTAACTTCAGAATATATCAATTCAAAATTAGAAAATAAAAAGCCTTATTTTTTATTTTTTGTTCCCATCACCATTCCCGTTGCATTTATTCAAAATGGTTTTTTTATAGCTAGAAAAGTCCAATGTATGTTTGGATTCTATGATGGCAAAGATATGCGCGAGGATGTCCATAATACTCTAAAACTTGTAAGTCAATATCGCCGCACAGTATTATTGACAGCAGCAACATTCATTTTTATTGGGGTAATTCTGACGATAATTGGGAATTTGTGGATGTTCTTAGGAATTGCGATTATTGCCTGGTTTGCATTAGTTTTATTATTTTCCCTGATGCTCAGCATTTCCGATTTAGAAGATGATATGCTAGCCGCAGTTGATCTTGATCGAATTAATTTTGATGATCCTAAAAATAATTAGAATATTTTCAAACTAGATTAAGTTTGTTCGCAGCTAAATTTGTAAATTCCTTAGCAATAGATTATGGAACAAAACGTTCTGGCACCGCAATTGGTGAAGTTTATTTATTAGATCAACAAAAAAAAATAAATATTTTTCCATACAAAACCTTTGATTCTAAAAACCGAAAAACTTTAATTGATGAATTGATAAATGTTATTCAACTCTACCAAATATCTCAACTGGTAGTTGGGGTATTGCCAAATAAGAATAATCAAAAAAGACAAACAACTATCCTATCTCAAAAAATTGCCCGACAAATATTTGGGCAAACGCATCTTCCCTATTTTTTTGTTGATGAGTCTTATACTTCAGTTGATGCAAAATTAGATGCGATAAAACAAGAAAATGTTGATGCTTATGCGGCTAAAATAATCTTAGAGATTTTTTTTGCTAATATAATTCCCTAGTTATATTCTTTAGGTAAATATTATCAAAAAGTAGTTTTTAATTATGTCAACTGTAATTGTTTTTTCAAATTTTCCCGATTATCAAGTTGCTCGTGAATGTGCCGATAAAATCCTAAAAAAAAAGTTAGCTGCTTGTGTAAATATTTTTGATGGTTGCACCTCAGTATTTCGATGGCAAGGGAAGGTTGAGATTGCCAGTGAAATTCCGGTTTTTTTTAAAACTACGACTGAAGTTTACAATCAGCTAGAAATTGAGCTTGCCAATTTACATCCCTATGATGTTCCAGAAATAATCTCTTGGCCTATTGAATTTGGATTTCAACCTTATTTGGATTGGATAGTCGAAAATGTTGAAATACCTAAAAGCAATAAATAATTAATATTTAAATTTATCTCCAAAAAATGTTAATAATATATATCTAATGAATCGTCTTTGGTTAGTTTTAGTAATAGGAATTTTTAATTTTATCAATTTCGCAGTTAGTTCAAATGAAATACTTCCCGAGCCTCTGCCCCCAGAAAAGGCTTTTAGATTAAGTGCCAATTACGATTCCCTAAAAAAACAAGTAGAAGTTAGTTATCAAATTGAAAAGGGATATTATTTATATCGGCATAAAATTTCGGTAAAAACCAAAAATTCTGCTGATGCCGATAAAATCCAGCAAATTGTTTTACCTAAAGGGATTGCATATTTTGATAAATTTTTTGGTGATGTTGAAATTTATCGCTATCAATTATTTTTTACAGCTCCGATAACTTCACTAGATTCTGATATAAATTTATTAGTTACAGTTCAAGGCTGTGCCGATTTTGGAATCTGCTATCCGCCATTCGAACAAATTCTTACTATCAAACAAGATGGCAACATTAGCAAAGCCATTTTCGATGATTCATTACTTATTGAACAAAGCGATATTACCAATAGCCAAAGTTTACTTCAAAGCACAGAGAGTAGCTCAAAAATTTTAGAGTTTGAAAAAACAAAACCTAATAATTCACGCAAAGATGAGTCGAAATCTATTTATCAAATCGAGGCTGAAGATTTAGCAAACAGAATTGGTGAACTAAATATTTTATCGACGATAATTATTTTTTTTCTACTTGGATTAGCGCTATCACTTACCCCGTGCGTTCTACCAATGATTCCAATATTAGGAGCTTTAATTACCAGTAAAACTAACCGAAGTCAAAATCTTGACCAACAAGAATTTCAAAGAAATACTTCTGAAAAAGAGTTTAAAGCTTATAAATTCAAGAATTTATTTTTAGCAACAGCTTTTGTATTAGGTACTTCGATTACCTATACGATTGTCGGAGTAGTTGCCGGTTATACCGGGGGATTATTTACCAATACTATCCAAATGCCCTTAGTTCAGGTAATTTCAGCAATAATAATAATTTTGTTAGCGTTGACTTGTTTCGGATTATTGCAAATCCAAATGCCGATATTTTTACAAAATATTTTGCAAAAATATGCCAATAAGCAATCTAATAATTGGTTCGGGCTAATAATTGCCGGAGCAATTACAGCATTAATTATTGGACCTTGCGTTGCTGCACCTTTAATTGCAGTATTAATTTATATAAGTCAAACTGGTGATGCTTTAATCGGTGGCAGTTTATTATTTGTTTTAGCTTGGGGGCAGGGAATTCCGTTACTTTTATTTGGATTTTTTACCGATAAAGCTTTACCTAAAATGGGAAATTGGATGGTTTCGATAAATCATCTGTTCGGTTTTTTATTATTATTATTGGCAATTTGGATGATATCGCCTTTGATAACCGATTTTTGGGAATTGCTGATTTATGGTTGTTTTTTTATTTTTACTTCAGTATTTTTAGACATATTTGCTCCGCTTCCAAAAAATGCAAATTTTTTTAATAAAATTGTGAAATCTATTGCAATCTTATTATTGATATATGGGGTCTCATTATTAATTGGAGCTTTTTCTGGCGGCAACAATTTATTTAAACCTTTAAGTAATTTTACGATGGTAAACAATCAAAATTTTACCTCTGAAAATTCTAAAACATTAAATAGCCAAACTTATTGGGAAGTAATAACCAATCCTCAAGAATTTGAATCTGAAATTAGCAAAACCTTAGCTAACGATAAACCCACAATTATCAAATATAGTGCTGATTGGTGTATATCTTGTAAAGAGTTTGAAACTTTTACTTTATCTGATCAACGAGTTCAAAAATTATTAACCGAATTTAATCTAATTTATGCAGATGTAACCGAAAGTAATGCAAAAACCAATAGCTTACTAAAGCAATTTAATCTTTATGGACCACCGGCATTGATATTTATTTATGGTAATTCTGAACTCAGGCAATTTCGGTTGATCGGAGTTGAATCGGCAGAAGATTTTAGCCAAAGATTAAAATCAGTGTTAGCAAAATTACCAAATGACTAAAATCATCTTTTGTTTTAACTCGTCTGAAATCGATGATTTGATCAATGAAATTTATTTAAAAAATTTAAAAGCTAACATTGGGGGAATTTTACTTACCCCTAATAATTTTGAAAATACCCTGGATAGACATTTATGGCATAAACCTCAATTAGCTTTTATCCTTCATAGCACCCCTAATTATCCCCAAGTAAATAATATTGCCTTGATAATTTGTGAAGAAAATAGTTATAAAAAAAATCTGAAAGAATTCATCAACTACACTCCAATAAATTCAGAAAACATTAAATCTCCACAATCCCAAAAGCGGCAATATTTAATTAATCTGGGAGCAGATCCCTTAGAACATTTAGCTTTATTTGATGAAGTATATGAAATTGTGCCGGTAAAGGATTTACCAACCTATCCAACATTTCCTAATATTAATCAGGCGATTACTTCTGCTCGCAATCGGTATCGCTATTATAATGAACAGGGTTATCAAATTGTAAATGATGATCAATCTCAAAAAGTTAGAGAATATGCAACAAATTAATCCTCATAACTATCCAGTATTGACTGAAATTATTGGTCATCATCAACCCAAATTTTTATTTGAGATTAAACATCAACAAAATGATCCGGAAATAATAGCTTTACTATCTAAAATCTCTACAGATAATATTTCTGAAAGTGATAAAAATGCTGAAAAAGAAGTTCTTTTTCGAGCAGAAAATTTAAACGAAATTAAAGAACAAATAAAATTCTTTAATAAAGCAGATAATTACAGATCTAAAAATATTAAAAAT
>Ga0209562_1001103_pt1 | contig 10110 bp, 4 predicted proteins | sample WorMetvacBELIZE2_FD_187399 | JGI IMG/M metagenome (GOLD analysis project Ga0209562, IMG submission 187399) | Marine gutless worms symbiont microbial communities from Max Planck institute for Marine Microbiology, Germany - Olavius vacuus BELIZE.2... | ecosystem: Host-associated > Annelida >...
TGAGCACAAACTGTAACTGATGGTATTGCATACGAACTGCTAAGGCGACTTTTCCATATTGGAAACTTCTGTTTTTGAGTTCCATTTTTTAAACAGCTGTTGCTCAAACACTGTGCAGTGGATTTTATTGAAATTTGCAACGCTTGCACCAGAAAGATGATAATTAAAGCTGCTAAGAGGATATTTAATTCTGATAAGATTTGTCGCAGTTATTGTGATTTCTATTTTGGCGTCACTTTTTTTGGAACACACTGTAGAAACTTGTGAAGTGTGGAGATGAACACATTGGGATGCTACCGATCACTATCATGACAAGGCAGACATATTAACAGAAACTGACAGGCAATTGTAGTTTAGTTTCTATCATCTAGTAAGCCATATGTGCCTGACAAGCTGTCAGTGTCAGTCACCATTCCAATAATATAACACACATCAATCAATCAGTAAAAAAGTTCACACATACAATATGTATACTGCAGATATGTCAACACCAGTGCTGTAGCTATCTGTGTGTGTGCTGCATTGTTACCATTTGTACGTAATACATATGATGACATATTGTCATCACGCTGTTATTACGTGTAATAGCACGTGCCATGTGCAGCTACATCTCTCAGCTTTGTCTAACCAGGGCCGGATTAAGGCACAGGCCAACTAGGCCATGGCCTAGGGCCCCGAGGTTTTAGGGGCCCCGCGCTAAGCAAAGTAAAAAATTGTGGTGCTGAATAAAACGGGGAAGTGGCAATTACCTTACAACTAATACACCATAGGAAACTAGTTAACAAGTAGTTGGTAAAATCTTAGGTTTGTGAATGTGGTCGGCAATATCGCCTCCTTCCATCGACTCTGACCATAGCCTAAGCCTTGGACAAATTTTGCTAGGGGCAACGTACACTGTTCATCTTAAGGCTCATTGGAAAGCTTTTAGTGGACTTCTTATTCGTGTTAATTAAACTCATTTAAAACCAAATTTTCACAAAGAAGGGACGTCTGCCACGAACCACTATTGCACGGATATGCCAGTGAATGCCTTACAACTTTGTTGCTGACAAAGAAACTTTGTAGCAGACTTTCTTCAAGTATAGTACAGTTGTAGACGGATATGGTCGTTTTGCGTTTTTAGCCCCCTTTGGGGGAGCTTAGCGGCAACGAACGATGTTCATATACAGGCTCATTGGAAAGCGTGTAGAGGACTTCCTATTAGTGCTAACTGGACTTTTTTCGCTAGATGTTATAGCTGAAGCGCTACAAGTGAATACTGATTGAAAATCGGCATTTTCGCTCCAACAGGGCCAGTTTGCCCCAAAATTTCAGCTAGAAGGGGTCGCCCCCACCAACCATTCTTCTTGTCAGTAAACTAGTATGAAAGATTTTTCATGTGGTATAACAATATGGGTACAAGTTTCTTTCGTTTTGTAACAATCAACGCGTTTGACAGACAGACAGAGAGATGGACAGATTGAAAGGCCTTGCAATAGCCTACCGTGCACTGCCTTGCATGCAGTTGCACGGTAAATGTGAGCAGCTTTAATACAATCAATGATGTTTTGATTGTCGACGCTTTCAAACTGATTGACTGATTGTACTGTATGCTGTATGTGAAGTGAGGCCCCACAAAATATTTTTGGCGTAGGGCCCCTCAAAGCCTTAATCTGGCCCTGTGTCTAACTGTTCTGCTTTTTGTGCTTATCACAGCTTAGGTCAGCTGTCCAAGGAAACATTCTAACACTTTCCTACAGAGAGCAGCAGCAGATAGTCATCAGCCACTGAAGGCATACAGCTGCTCCTGTGCTGAAACCGAGATTCAATCCTGATGCACTTTTTCACTTGGAGCTAGGCAGTGTACAGGGTGGGCCAAAAAAACCGGACCATTTTTTAAGCGCATAACTTTTTTATATAATGACGTAGTAAGGCATTCTATATATCAAAATGTTCAGCTCTTTATCAGGAGTAAGAATGATATTCTGAATGCCGCCGTATTTAAATATTCTTTGCATAATGCAAGAGAAACGATACTACACTGAAAATACCAATTAATTTAAGCATGACGTTCAATTATTACACACAGATGCCTCAAAATTGACAATCATTGTTGACTGTGAACATCAGCAGGTCAACAGCAATTCATCATGTCTACTGTGTACCCTAAACACCATCGCCGCTCCTTTCAGCAGTTTGTCTGGCACCTCTTCAATTGCGTCTGACTTATCGGACCCATCAGTGTAACAGAACGCGAGTCAGACGATCAACGACTCGGAAGTCTTGACGATAAAATTTTTGCTGTAAAGCTCTCTAGAGTGGAGAATTGACCAGACTGAGGTCCTAACTACTCGGTGGCAAGTTTTTCTTGCTTCCATGAACTTCAGTGCACAGGAAACAGGTATCACGTGTGCTGTGAATTTTCGTTTTAACCACAGTATCGTTTCATTGCACTTGTTCAAACTGCAGTAAAATTAAAAGCACTGTTCTTACTCCAAATAAAGTACTGAACGTTTTGATGTATGGATTACTCCGCTCTGATCAAATTCAATACGTTGGAGAACGCTTGAAATGGTCGTAACATGTAAACGGTGAATAACGGGTGAGTCGTCATTTTAGTGAAGTACTGTTTTATCACATTGTTGCAAAGAATATTTAACTGTGACAAAATGCATGACATCAGTATTACTCCAGATAAAGCACTGATCAGTTTGGTATATGGATCACCTTTCTGCGTCATCATACACACGAGTTACAAATTGTCAAACATGGTCAGATTTTTCATGGCTTAAATTAATTGGTATTTTCGGCGCAGTATCGTTTCTCCAAACTTATGCCAAGAATATTTAAATATGGCGACATTCCGAATATCAGTTTTACTCCTGATAAAGAGCTCAACATTTTGATATATAGATCGCCTTCCTACCTCATCATATACATGAGTCATGCACTTTTAAAAATGGTCCAGTTTTTTTTGGCCCACCCTGTATATTACTAGGTGTTGCATGATCATGTTAATTACTACAAGGTTTCAGTAAGATGATGTGTTATTATGTCTGAGGTAATGTGGGACTTGGTGCAGTGATGTTGGGGGCACTGATAGTACATCAGCATGCAGTTTCTTAGATCCAGACCACCCAAAGCTGCACGCCTTAGCCACACTATGGCATAACTGTTTATCAGCTGGGTCATGACATTCTTCATAGTCTGAGTAAGTGCCTAGGCATCCTACCGAGGTCAGGCTAAATCACACCAGTAGACCAGCCTTGATAACTTGTCCTAGTCCAATAACCTGCCACACGCAGTGAACCAAACCGACAAACAAATCTCTGTATCACTGGTTACAAGTGAGGTCAAGCTGGATGGCAACAGTTACTCAGTTGAGATGTCATCAGGCATCATCCGACTGCAATGTATCAGCGACGTTATCGAGCTGCAAGTACGGACCAGCCGACGTGTCAACCCCTGGTGGCCGCACTGCTGTAGACGGACTACTGCCACATAACACACAACAATCAAACTACAGTTACTGACATCCAATACATCAGCAACATTCAGCGTCACCATATTTACAATTCACAAAAGCTATTCAGACAATTCTTATGTGGCCACATGCTTCTTGTAAAATATTTGCTGCATCACAAGATATGGCAATCAGTACTGCTGGTGATGTTTATCAAAGTGATTTACCTAACAAGTCATCAGTGATGTTAGCTCACACAATGACACGAGCTAACCTCACTAATGACTCTTCTCTGTGTTAGCACGGTATATATACACATAAGTGGCATCACTGAAGTACGTTGATCCAAATGTCAAAATAAATGCATAAGGGGAAGCCACATACATTTTGCTGCTGTGGAATATAGCAGTCCATATTTCTTTTAAGCTTACCACATGACGATCCAACTGGAGACTTCCCAGTACCAGTATCTTTTCCCACTAATTAACCATCTGTATACTGCAAACATTCACCAAATACGTAAACTGGAAGACGGGCATACTAAACAAACACTGAAAACCTTTGACGTTTTTGTTTAGCTGCAAATTTCTGAATAAAAACAAATAAAAAGTTTACTAATGTCACTCCACATATTTTCTTCTTAGAATACTGCAAACACTGCGAGAAAAAATCAGCAATCTTGATGCTAATGGGTTCTATACTGACACACTGGCTCAGAACCAATGAGATGGTGTATGTGGCAAACTAAACCGTAGATCTGGTTACAGGTCACGAACATGATCATGACCAATGGCAGCTGCACATTTCAGTTCAAGTTTCAATAATTATATCCATCATACCACGAACTTAAGGGAGTAAATGTGACTGGTTAAAATCACACTTTGCAGTATGTAATAATATCTGCAGTTGAGATGAACATCCGTTCACAGTAACAGTTAGCTGGTACCTGATTTTTAAACACTTCAGTGACTCTAACATTTGACCAACCAATTCTGTGCCAGGTATACAAGGCTAATTGCAATTGCAACAACAGTGAATGTGATGAGAATGAGACGAACTCTTACAACATGCAGCAGCTGCCACACAGACCAGTAACACATTAAGTACACTGTGAACCAGAAAGACTAATTTCAACTGAACATAGTGCAACAGACCGGAGAAACTGGAGATATTTTTCATTGTCCTCGACTATGTTTTTCAGTGCTGCCATCTGCTGACTGTTCATCGCTAGTCTGCAAATGCAAACTCGTATGTACAACATACAAATAACAATCATTACAACACCACGAACCTAAGTTATTACACTGTACTGCCAATGCCATCACAAAGTTTACAATTTGGTTAAACTTCAGGTAGCTTTTGACTGGAAATTTCACTCCAATTTTATCCCATTTCCACCCAAACATCTGACATCAGCCATTCGATTTTTCAACTCAATTTACTGAAACACCTTGTAACTTTTGGTAATCATTTTGTCAAAGCAGATAAGAAAAATGGCCATATTTCTTACTACAAAAAAAACAGTGTTTGGATATAAATGATCCTTAAAAAATCTTTATAGGCTGCAGACAACAAAATGAATTGAGAAAGACGTTTCAAGTGCATTCAGTTTTGGATCAAAGACAGCCGAAGGCAGCACCTAACATAACATGCCTCCCAAGTGCGCTTGTGCTTCCGAATAAAAAACATGCCTGCAAGTACGAAATTCTGTTCTTAGGCATATGTGCCCACTTTGTGGTTTTTTAAACATAAATTGTTCAGTATTGTTACCCATCGCTCATCAGACTGTTATATCAGTTGGTGGTAGGAGTTGAGAGAAAGAATAGGAAAGAGGCAAGGAAGGGGACTAGGGGACAGTAGCAAAAACATGATCATGACCAAGAGAGAGAGGAGGAACGGGAAAGAAAGATACAAGACAAGAAAACGTGCTTTGATAAATTTCCGTCAAGTAAGGACCTGGCTGAAGGTAAGGCTGGGCAATAAATAATGTTACAAATGCTATATTTCATACAATTTTTGCAGAAGTCTGCATGGGGTGATTTCCATGAACACTGGTCGGATGATTGATTTTGATGTTGCTGCTATTTCCTACTGACTAGGGGCCGATTTTCAAAGATTCCTAAGTTTTTCCTAAGTTTTTTCATAAGTTTTACCTAAGTTTTTCATAAGTTAAGGATTTAGGATTTCCTAAGTTTTGCCTAAGTTTTTCCTAAGTTAATTTTCAATACATATCTCAGCAAATCCTAACTTTTTCCTAAGTATTGCCTAAGTAAATGTTGACTAAAAATAGCAACTAATCATAAGCTAAGTTTTACTGTCACTTTACATTGAGGTTTACTGACTTATATTGTGTTGAAGTCACTGTGTGCTGCATTTAACCAACGAAGACATTGTAAAGTTTTGCGGCACGCAAGTTACTGTCTGGATGACTGGTTGTCATTAGAAACTGCGTGCAAACGAGTGGTACTTCGCGACAAGTCTTTCTCAATCATTTCGCACAGCTCTTCCATTCCCGAGTCCCGACCTTGTAAAACGAGTACGCTGATAAATCTCATTGTCCCACTCAGAACTAAACGCTTAATATTACTTTGTCGCCGATTATGAAATAAAGAATAGCTGCCATTGTTTGGTAATTATTTAAATATTTCCAGTATTTTGGTAATTTTCTGACACATTTGAGTGTAACAATTTGTAAATTAATAGCAAACAACAAGTTCGTTTATGCTTGTGCCCAGGTACCAGCCGTGCTGAAAAGAGGAAGTTGCACTTGGTTGCCATGGTCACTGCTATACACAAAATGACATTTTTCCGTAAGAAATTGCAAATTACTGAAAAACGCCAATGACAATCAGGGTGGATTTTGGCAACAGCACATCACATGACATATTGCATGAGCAGAGATACAGAACTCTCTACTTTAATGAACTTCGACCCAAAGAAACTTCATTTTTTACTGTTTCGACTAGTTGTCAACGATTGCGTAAGTTGTTCCTAAGTCACGTAATGTGTCGACTTATGATTTTGCCTAAGTATTGCACAACTTTGGCGTAAGTTTTGACTAGGAATTTTTGAAAATTGACTCTTCTCAACTTTTTCCTAAGTATTGCTAAGTTTTCCTAAGTTCGTTCATTTTCCTAAGATTTGCCTAAGTTCGACTCAGGAATCTTTGAAAATCGGCCCCTAGGTTACTGCCATTAATAATAGTGGTTTATCTGGTTTGGGTGAGTGAGTAGATTCTTAACGGCACATCAGCACATAATAGGCTATTTCAGTGCCTTACAATGGCGTGAAGTTATCTGGTTTGGCAGCAAAAAGCTAGATTAATACAATGAATGAAATATAAACGAGACTAGTATCTAAGTGCTATCATAGCTCTATGTTAATTTTGTAACTGTAAAACTGCACACTGCAAAGAACAAACACTACTGTTTTATTTTCATTATTAAACTATCAAATATTAATGACCTGCGAATCAAACACTAACAATTACTAACAATACCTGTGAGTTAACTTCTGTATCATTTTGTGGTGTCGAGTGCGAAACACAAACTCTCCATTTGCTGTCACAACGCGTGCATTGCGAGCAGATGACGATGACATAACAGAGTCACAGGTCGACACTGGTTTCACTGTGATGCTGAGCTGCTGTAGAGATGACTGCAGCTTCACCAGGCACTCTGCTTGCATCTATCACACACACACACACACACAGGTTGTTATCAGGTTGTGAGGAAGTAGAAAATCACACCTCGCAACTTGTTAAAACCTTGCAACTTCCTACAACCTTGTAACAACACTCTCCTGCACGAATGTGACCCCTCGCAACCACACAAATATTAGAGTACACGCCCATACAGTGCCTACCCACAACGTATGCTAACAGTGGAGCAAGGTTTTTGCTAATACTTTGCATCTAAGTCACTGGCCGTCTCAACATTCATTAGCGAGGGCCTAGTTGCGAGGAAGTAGGAAATCGCACATCAAAACTTCCCACAACCTTGCAACACCAAAGACCTGCAGGAATTTGACCTTACAACTCTACGAATACAAGAGCACATATACAATGCACAGTTCTCGCATTCTGTCAATGTTCTTTGTGATGTGCCAGTCTCATGTTTATATTTTCTGCAATATTACAAATGGCATTAACTGACTATTATTATTATTATTACTATTATTAATGTTATGTTCTTGTTTTACACACAGACTGACAGACACAGACACAGTGTAACACAACATACAAGCAACAACTCAGTTTAACTGACACCACAGCACACTGCACAGCATGTTAAATTCATTCAGTGGCATAACATTTATATAAAGTGATGAATGAACCGTGATCAAATATAAAACAGTCACCTCATCCAGACTTTCAGTAAAGACTTCTTGTTCTGGTACAATGAGTTCGATCTTGTTCTTGAGTTGTGCCAGCTGCACCTGTACTTTCTGCATCAGTCTGTCACACACAAATACAATGATATCACTTCACCACTGGCTGCAGTTCTGTGCACAACTCACCTCCACACACACCCTTACAGCCTAAGCAGTCACGCGCCTCGTGACTGCTTAGGCTGTAAGGGTTGCGCGATATAAATCTACATACATACATACATACATACATACATATACACACCAGTGTTAGGGATCATATCAGCGCCGCAGTACAGCAATGACCTGTGCACAATGAACACATCATACAACTCTGAACGTACCTCTATGCCTCTCACAGCACAGCTTACATGCACTGTAATTCAGAAACCACACTAGGCAAGTGTACAGTCTACTCACTTGTACCATGCAGTGAATCTGTCAAACATCTGTCGTGTGTTTGGCAGACAGTGTTCTTGTACGAGTGATGTAGACTTTGACGTGTTCTGTTTAGCTTTGTGCCTGTGACAACATCATGCTCACAGTGCAGAGTAAGACACAACATGCCTATTACTGTAGTGCACTCACTCATTTGACATCTCAGTCATCCCCGAGGTACTTCCCAATCAAATCAACTGACTCCTCTATAGACAAGAGTGCAAACTGAACCAGCTGACAGTCACTGAGTGCTGGCTGCTCTGACATTCAACTACTGCTTGACAGTCACAGCTGACAGGCATTGTAGTTACAACACAGCACACAGCCTTCCACCTCGCAGGTATCAGCAATGCACTGTGTTGAATTCATAGATAAACATCTAAGTGTAGAGGTAGGCTGTATCATCCCTGGACAAAAATACCTTAGACACTGTTACACTACTGAGTGGCAGCATTAGTCTACACGAGCCGTCATGTAAACAGAATGATACAGACAAGAAACATGTGGATGCAGTAATAAAACTTAACAGGCAGACACAGCGCAGGGCATGAGACATGCTTGATCAATACTCACTTGTCAAACTTGTGAATCTGCTCCTCGTTAAATGACAACCGTTTGAGAGATCGATCACGAGAGAAATCAGATAAAGTCTTGCGCAGAGCTTTCACTAACATCTCGGCCTTCTTTGTACTGCAACGTACAGACGTACCAACACACAGACACTATTACTGCCAGCAAATCAAATCACAGTCATTAGCCAATAACATGCCTCCAAAACCAAGATATCAAGAATATCAAAATTTGGCCTTTTACATGCTCCAGTTCAAAATAAAGCAACATGTCAGATATCTAAAATAAATTGGGAAGCGCCTATGATAGTCCTCTGACCTCGCCAGGATTGGCCTACGTCCAGTCCAAATTTGTGTTAAAACTTAATAGGCCTACTCTGGTGCACTATGCACCTCATATTTAAACGCACAGCGACGCACGTAGCATCAGGCGGCCTTTAAGTGGCAATGCATCACAACTGCCATCTTTTCTAGTTAAAACTGATGCTGCTGTTCATAATACAACTCTCAACTCTGGTGCATATGAAACTGGCCATTAACACATTATGCATTATTACAATGTCATGCACTGACCAGTTGTCAGTCTGTGGACATCTGTAGCTGTGAAGTGACGAAGCACTGCATTCAGACGGCAGCTGCAGCAGCTCACTGACCTCAGTCATCTCTTTGTTAATGCACACAACTTGATGATCCAACTAAAAATACATGATAACATTGATCAACAGTATGAACCAAACTGTGCCAACAGCTAACCACTATTTTGCAAATGACAACAAATAGCTCGGCTCAAAATTCCATCAAAACTGACAGTTAGGACTGAAGCAAACCTTGACGTAGTGTTCATTGAGTCGTGTGAAGTCATCTGTAAGAGAAGTCAGAGTCTCAGGCATTGTAATGTGTTTGAGTGATGACAGCTCTGTGATCAAAGCCAGCTGCATGTTGCAGCTGCATGATAACAAGCTCAGTCTGTTGCCAATCTCTCTAACGAGTGCTCCAAAACCTTTGATATCGTCACAAACCCGCGCCACTTCATGCTCCAACACTAACCTACAACCAGTGTTTCAGCTGCACTTTCATCACACACAACACACAACGGTGCAAAGACCGTGCCACTTCGTGCTCCAACACTAACCTACAACCAGTGTTTCAGCTGCACTTTCATCACACACAACACACAACGGTGCAAAGAACCGCGCCACTTCGTGCTCCAACACTAACCTACAACCAGTGTTTCAGCTGCACTTTCATCACACACAACACACAACGGTGCAAAGACCGCGCCACTTCGTGCTC
>Ga0209562_1001104_pt1 | contig 10109 bp, 7 predicted proteins | sample WorMetvacBELIZE2_FD_187399 | JGI IMG/M metagenome (GOLD analysis project Ga0209562, IMG submission 187399) | Marine gutless worms symbiont microbial communities from Max Planck institute for Marine Microbiology, Germany - Olavius vacuus BELIZE.2... | ecosystem: Host-associated > Annelida >...
CTGTATATCTAGCCGACCCTCGATTTCGATGCCCTCGGGATAATAATCCCCAAAGGCCGCTACTTCAAAAGTAACAAAAACATTTTCTGGCGGAATTATACCCAAGCCCCCCTCGCCACCGCAAACCGAAGGACGAATATATAATTTCCCATTGTTTTTTGGGATGTATTTTTTATTTATTTGCACTACTTTTTGGATCATTTCTAGGAAAAAATCTCTTGGAAAAGGGGGTAAGTGAAGTGCTTCACAGCTTTTTTGGAAACGATCAGCGAGGTCGGAAATTCGAAAAATTGAAAACCATTCATTGGTATCGGTTTTGGTGTAAGTGGCACAACCCCCCTCAAAGGCTCCCTGTCCGTATTGAATCCCCGTAGTATTTACCTGCTGAAAGCCAATACGACTGCTGGGCAAAAAAATCGGTGCGTGATAAAAATCGGGGTTTTTTTGTTCACCATAAGTCAGTCCCATGCCGATGGTGGGGACAAATTTCAGACCCGGTTCCGCAGTTTTTGGGGCTTGGGGCTTTTCGGATATGATCGGAAACCCAACATAAACTACTCGAATTTTTTCAATGTCTTCGCCTTCTATTCCCCATCCAAGGGTTTTTTGATCTTCTGATATTTCGGCGCAAAAAATTCCATCGGGAAATTTTTTTGTAACCGCACTTACCGAAAATCCCTCCGCCTCCAAGAAACGAATGGTTTTTTTCCAGTTTTCCGGGTTTTCTATTACTTCGTGTGGTAAAAATTCCCTCGAATCACCAAATGACCAATGTTCTTTCGTCAGCTGTTCCAGGGGATTTTTCATTTTTATACAATTTGAATCATGATAAAAAAATTTAAATTTTCAATGTTTATTTTATAATCTTTGAACATCATGAAAATTTCTGAGGCAATTTTTTGGGGAAAAACACAGCTTTTGACACTAGAAAATCCAAAACTGGAAGCAGAAGTTTTACTATCTGAAGCGATGAAAAAAAATCGGACTTTTTTATTTTCTCGCCCAGAAAATTCTCTTTCTGAATCTGAGGAAATTTTGTATAAAAAATTTGTACAAAAAAGAAAGAAAAAATTTCCTGTAGCCTATATTATCGGTTATAAAAAATGGAATGATTTGAAAATCTCCGTTGACAAATCGGTCTTAATTCCCCGCGATGAAACCGAAGTTTTGGCACAAAAGATTATTGTCAATACCTCAAATCCTCAGAAAATTTTAGACTTGGGCACTGGAAGCGGTGCATTGGCAATCTTTTTCCAAAAAAAATTTCCCCATGCCATGATCTACGCTTCTGATAGTAGTCAAAAGGCATTAAAAATAGCCAAAAAAAATGCGAAAAAAAATAATATTTCTGGTATCCATTTTGTACGTAGTAATTTTTTTTCTAACTCAGCATTACCTAGAAAATATGGTCTCATTGTGGCAAACCTCCCTTACGTACCTCAAAATATTCCAGTGTCAGCTGAAGTTTTTAGGGAACCCAAGACCGCGATTTTTTCGGGTACTGACGGATTGTGTCACTACAAAAAATTGGCTTTAGAATTAAAAAAGAGAGACATTCAATTTAATGATCTATGGATCGAGTTTCTCCCTATACAAAAAGAAAAGATTCGAAAAATTTTCATAGATTACCAAACGAATTTTCAAACCAATTGTTCTGAGGAAATTTTTTTTGCACACATTCGAATTAAAAACTTCACTGGTATTTTCTTGTGAAACATAAAATTTACCAAAATCCGTTGTCCGGTTAGCTTTTTAATAATTTATTGGCCCACTTGGAGGCAATGGTGATATTCTTAGTCCTGGCATATCGCCAAAGAAATTTTTTAATCTATAAAGAAGGGATTTTAACTTAGACCACAGGTTTTCGGGAAGTGTTTGTGGATTATCCTTTGTTATTGACTTCTCGGGTTCTCTTTGCTGGGTTTTTTTCGCTGGGCTATTAAAACTCTCCTTACCCTTCTTAGCATTTTCTTTCTGTATTGTCGCCACCACTTCCACTAGTTTTGATTGCGGTACTCCTTTCTTCTCAATACCAAAATTGTTAACAATACTGTATTTTTCTGTGGTATTGGCTTGGCGTTCAAGTTTTTCTTGTTGTTTCTTGCGATTTTTTTCTGCAGCTTTCATGGCTAAAAACCATTGTTCTGAAGAGAAAGTCCTTGCTTTTCGTCTCCCGTTAATTCTTTGGAAATCTTTAAATTCTTCCTGTCTTAATCTCATCACTTTTTCCCATGTTCTGCTTATAATTACACTCCTTCTTAAATTATAGATTTGCCTTGGGGTGAGGTTATAAAATCTTCCAACCTCTTCCATTGCGGATTTTTTATCCATACCGATTAGGTCAAAAATTTCCAATTTATTGCAATTCTTATGTGAACAGCCATTGGTGACTGTTACAATATTAGGCGAAGTAAGTTGCTCCTCTACGGCAGAAACAATCTGTTGCCGTATGCCCGCCATTTGTGCGCGAGCTATTAATCTTTCCGACGTTCTCAATCTTTCCCAATTAGTCTTTTCGGGTAAGTTGAATTCATTGATCAAATTTTCTAGATTCAATTTTTCTATTTCACCCAAAGAGCCAGATCTTATCGATTTTAAAATTTTTTGAATATACTCAGCGCATTTCGTTTCTTGGTGGGAAGAATCTGACAATGCCAGCTCTTTTTTCTGAAAAGATGGGAATGGTTTCTCTAGTGATTTATTTGTATGTGACAGTGAGTATAACGTCATCGTTCGCGACCTTAATAGTAAATAATTTTAATTTGAAGTGTCAAATTTTTTCAAAAAAGTATTGCAACGGAACTAGTTTATGCCATTTGTCGTATTAACAAGACTAAGATCCAAAAACTTTATAATAAATTTAACTTTTACATCAAATTTTATATCTTTAGAATAATGTTATCAGAATGGCAAGAGACGGGAAATTGGAATATAGATGCACAAGAATTTATTCGATGATTGAGGAAGAATAATTTATCAAACAATCCGACTGTTTTAGAAGTCGGATTTGGCGCGGGAGCCTTTATAGATGAATGTTTAAATGCTGGATTGAATATTTGTGGAATTGATTTCAAACCACGATTACAAAGTTCAGTAACATTGATGCACATAAAGTTCTATCCAAAAACGAGTACGGGAAGTAAGTCTTTTTGACTTTTCTCGTAATCATACGAATACTTTTGATGCTGTCTTCTCTAAGGCCATATTCGATCCAAACCTCTATCGCATTATAGAGATGCTGGAAAATATCGGTGAATTATTAAAACCAAATGGATATTATTATGCTCTAGAAAATTACTTTTATCTTTTTCGCCAAGACATACTGAGTCAATTGAGCAAATTGGCGCCAGTAATTTATTGGGATATTGACAAGGAGACGGTTTTTGAAAAAATATAGAAAGGTTTTGCCTTAAGTGTTGTTTTTGCTACATTTTTCGCGAAAAATGAATAATTACATCCGTATTTTTGATACCACACTACGTGATGGAGAGCAGTCTCCAGGCTTTTCGATGAGTTCGCAAGAAAAGTTACGCCTAGCAGTACAACTCGAAGCACTACAGGTAGACGTGATCGAAGCGGGTTTTCCGGCGGCATCGCCCGATGACTTTTCATCGGTCGAAACGATTGCCAAGACCCTCAAACATCCAGAAATTTGCGGACTTACTCGCGCCATCGAATCCGAAATCAGGCTCACTTGGGATGCCGTAAAATCCGCGGAAAAACCACGCATTCACACTTTTTTGGCGACCAGTCCCGTACATATGGAATATAAGCTTAAAAAAACACCCGAAGAAGTGCTAAAAATGTCGGTAAAGGCAGTAAAATGCGCAAAAAGCCTATGCGATCGAGTGGATTTTTCTCCCGAAGATGCGGGTAGATCCGATCGAGATTTTTTGGTAAAAGTACTAGAAGCGGCTATTGAAGCGGGGGCTGATGTGCTCAATATCCCCGATACGGTTGGTTACAATCAACCCACAGAATATGGTGAACTTATCGCTTATCTTATCAAACATACCCGCGGATCCGATCGAGTTATTTGGTCAATACATTGTCATGACGATTTGGGTTTGGCGGTGGCCAATTCTTTGGCTGGTATTAATAACGGTGCCCGCCAGGTAGAGGGTACTATAAACGGCATTGGAGAGCGCGCAGGGAATGCATCGATCGAAGAAGTGGTGATGAATTTAGAAATCCGAAAAGATTTTTTTCACCTTGATCACGGTATAAAAACCACTGAAATTTTGCCCACTTCTCGACTATTACAGCAAATCACGGGACAACGCGTACAGGCTAATAAAGCCATTGTAGGACGCAACGCCTTCGCACACGAATCGGGTATTCATCAAGATGGATTGCTAAAAAATCGCGAAACCTACGAAATCATGACGCCACAAATGGTGGGCGCGGAAAAAACCGAAATTGTGCTGGGCAAACATTCTGGCAGGGCGGCACTCAAAAACCGATTGCAAGAAATGGGCTACCAAATTTCCGACGACGCTATGCCCAAAATTTTCGCGAACTTTAAGGCATTGGCCGACCAAAAAAAAGAAATTACCAATGCCGACCTCGATATGCTCATGTTGCATGGCGAAGCAAAAAAAACCGCAAAGTGGTCACTCGAAAATATGGAGGTTAGCTCGGGCGCTGGTCAGCCATTTGCTCGCCTTTCGGTAAAAAATAATATTACTAGAGAAATTTTTTCCGCGGAAAAAAAGGGCGACGGTATGGTCGATGCAGCATACCAATGCCTAGCCGAAATAGTTGGTTCGCCGGGTACACTCACCAATTTTGTTATCGAAAACGTGACCGATGGTATCGATTCGCAAGCAGTAGTGGTGGTACAGTTCGAACAAGAAAATGGCCAAATAGTTAGCAGTCGCCAGGGAGATACCGATATTGTCCGAGCCGCTATTTTAGCCTATTTAAACGTTGTTAATACTTAATTTTTTAAAATGATTGGTGCTGATGCGTTACTAAAAAGCCTAGAAAATCACGGAGTAACCGAAATGTTTTCTTATCCGGGTGGGGCCGTATTGCCGATTTTTAACAGCATGCCAAAATCAAAAATCCGCAGAATTTTAGTACGACACGAACAAGGTGCTGGATTTGCCGCAGCGGGATTCTCTCGAGCGACCAAAAGGGTGGGCGTTTGTCTGGCGACTTCGGGTCCAGGGGCAACTAATTTAGTAACCGCCATCGCCGACGCCAAAATGGATTCGATTCCTTTGGTGGTTGTTACTGGCAATGTATTCAAACGTCTTATTGGTTCTGATGCGTTTCAGGAAGTCGATATTGTGGGTATTTGTGATCCGATTGTAAAACATTCTTACTTTGTTCATCAGGCCGATGATATTCCGCGGATTATTTCCGAGGCATTTCATTTGGCCACCACAGGGCGCCCAGGACCGGTACTGATTGATATTCCTAAATGCGTACAAATCGAGGAAATCGACAAAAAAATCGCGGAAAAAATTTCTAACAACCAACCCTTTGCCTTGGAATTGCCGGGCTACAAAAGTGTGTCGGAATCAGGCCAAAAAGCATCCACCACAAAACCAGTAGAAATTATCCGCAACGCCAAACGGCCAGTAGTTATTTACGGTCATGGGGTGGTGCTGGGCAATGCCGAAGCGGAATTGAAAAAATTTTTATCTATTACCAAAATTCCCAGTGTGTGGACACTACATGGTATTGGCGCAGGAAATGCGACTGAAAAATTATCACTCGGTATGCTTGGGATGCACGGCACAGCCACGGCCAATTTTGCAGTACACAATGCGGATGTCATTATTGGTATTGGGATTCGTTTTGACGATCGCATCACGGGGGTGCTCGATATATTTCAGCGCGGAAAAAAAATCATCCATTTTGACATTGATCACTCAGAATTTAATAAAAATGTAGCGATTGATTTTGCGGTTTATGGCGATGTGAAAGAAACACTGCCACCCATCACCGAAGCGCTTAATACGGAAAAGCTGGATTTTTCTGCGTGGCATTCTACGCTTTTAGAACGAAAAGAACGCTGGCCACTCGACATGGAAACCACGGAAAAATTTACGGAAATTTCGGTATTCAACACGCTGTATAAAACACTCGGAAAAGATGATGTGGTCGTAGTCGACGTAGGACAACATCAGATGTGGGGAGCACAGCGATTTTTTCCAAAAAAATGCCGAAAATTCCTCACTTCTGGGGGACTAGGTAGTATGGGATTTTCATTACCCACCGCTATGGGAGCAGCGTTTTCTGGTTTTCCCGTGTGGTCTATTTCGGGCGATGGGGGCTTTCAAATGAACAGCCAAGAACTTATGACAATCGTGCAGGATCAAATTCCCGTGAAAATTATCATCCTCAATAATGGATTTTTGGGAATGGTGCGTCAGTGGCAAGACCTTTTTTACAATAAAAATTACGTCGATACGCCGCTCAAAAATCCCGATTTTGTAAAACTTGGAGAGGCATATGGTATTCCATCTTTTCGCGCCAAAAATCAGGCAGAAGCTACCGAATTAGCTCAACGCATGAAAAATCACAAAGGCCCCATTCTCGCGGAATTTGTAGTAGAAAAAGAAGAAAGTGTTTTTCCTATGGTGCCACAAGGCAAAAGTCTGGGCGACACCATGCTCAATAAAACCGAACAAATCGATAATCCTATTTTTGAATAATGGATCGACATATTTTAATCGTTTTTTCCCAAAATTCTCCCGGTGTGCTCAGTCGCATTGCGGGATTGCTTCGCCGAAAATTATTTAACATCGATTCCCTCACCGTGGGACCCACAAAAAATTCCGCGGTTTCTCAATTTACCATCGTCATCACTGGAGAAAAATCAAATGCCCAAAAGGCGGTTTGCATGATTCAAAACGTTGTAGAAGTGCTTTCGGTTACTCTGTGTGATCCAGATTCACTTTGGATTCGAGAAGTAGTACTTACTCGTGTTGAAATAAAAAATGAAGCCCAATATCACCAATTACTTAGTGACGAAAAACGTATTTTATCGCGGGAAATTTTTAGAGACGAACGCGAGGTCATAATTGAATTGGTCGACACTTCACATCAATTAGACAGCTTTTTGGCTCGACTTCAAAAACACAAAATTCACGTCATCGATTGGGTACGATCGGGAATTATTGCTATGCAAAAGAGTTCATAAAGTTTACAAAGTTCGTAAAGTTATAAAGTTTCTACTATATACCATGCTCAACAAATTTAGTTCCCGCCTTACGCAAGATCCGTCACAGCCTGCATCACAAGCCATGTTGCATGGCGTGGGGTTTACCCGTGACGATATGAATAAACCGCAGGTCGGTATTGTTTCTACTGGATACGATGGCAACACCTGCAATATGCATTTAAACGAATTGGCCGAGTGGATAAAAAAAGGCGCGGTTTCTGCTGGTTTAGTAGGGTTAAAATTTAACACCATTGGTGTTAGTGACGGCATGTCGATGGGAACCGAAGGAATGCGTTACTCGCTCGTTTCCCGCGATATTATCGCCGATAGTATCGAAACGGTAGCCAACGCCCAGTGGTACGATGGCATCGTTGCCGTAGCGGGATGTGATAAAAACATGCCCGGCGTCATTATGGGGATTGGTCGACTCAATCGTCCAGGATTAATGGTATATGGTGGTACGATTCGTACGGGAAATTGGAAAGGACAAAGTCTTGATGTTGTTTCAGCCTTTGAGGCGTATGGGAAAAAAGTTTCTGGCAACATTTCTGATGAAGATTACCAAGGTATTATCGAAAATGCGATCCCCGATGCGGGTGCGTGTGGTGGTATGTATACGGCCAATACTATGGCATCGGCTATCGAAGCATTGGGAATGAGCCTGCCCTATTCCGCTTCATACCCAGCAAAATCTGCAGAAAAAATTTCCGAGTGTCGAGAAGTAGGAAAATTTATGCGACTACTGCTCGAAAAAGATATTACTCCGCGGAAAATTATGACCAAAAAAGCATTTGAAAATGCTATCCGAATCATCATAGTTTTGGGCGGCTCTACCAATGCGGTGATGCATCTTATCGCTATGGCTGCATCGGTCGGAGTGAATGTGTCTATCGATGACTTTGCGTGCCTGGCCGAAAGTACCCCCGTGCTGGCCGATTTCAAACCCAGTGGAAAATTTTATATGGAGGATTTACAAGCCGTGGGAGGTATTCCCGGTGTGATGAAATTAATGCTTTCCGAAGGCATGTTGCACGGCGATTGCTTGACCGTGACGGGAAAAACCATTGCAGAAAATTTAGCCGATTTGCCCGATTTGTCGCCTGACCAAAAAATCATCCAGCCTGTTTTGGCACCTATCAAAAAAACCGGACACCTGCGAATTCTCCGCGGAAATATTGCATCGGGTGGTGCCGTGGCAAAAATCACGGGAAAAGAAGGAGAACTGTTTGAGGGTCCAGCACAGGTTTTTGATAACGAGCCCGATTTCATTACTGCCTTAGAACAACAAAAAATAAACGAAGGATCGGTCATCGTCATCCGCCACATCGGTCCCAAGGGGGCACCCGGTATGCCTGAAATGCTCAAGCCAACTTCCGCACTTATGGGAGTAGGACTGGGAGGAAAAGTGGCGCTTATTACCGATGGTCGATTTAGTGGTGGCACACATGGTTTTGTGGTCGGACATATCACTCCCGAGGCGTACTGCGGTGGGACGATTGGACTGATTCAGGATGGTGATCGGATAAAAATTGACGCGATAAATAATCGCCTCGATCTTTTGGTCGATGATGCCGAGATTGAAAAACGGCGGGGAAATTCTTTCCATTCCCCGGCACCTGCTACGGGAGTATTGGCCAAATATCGCCACTGTGTCAGCTCCGCTTCAGATGGAGCGGTAACGGATCAACTCTAAAAATGCAAAATGTAAAAATCAAAGATTAAAATTATGGAAGACTTTATTAGTCCTGAGTTGTACACTCTAAATCTACATAATTGATAAAAAGAGCTAGCTGCTAATAACTTTTACTTTTAATTTGCAACTGATAACTTGTCCAAATGTCTCACTTAAAAGTTTTATACAACACCGGGGCTCAAATTTTAGGAAAAATCCTTGGTATTTTTGCGAGTCTGGTGGTGGTAAAAATCGTATCCGGATTTGGGGCTGCTTTTTATGGAGAATATGTGACTGCTTACGAGTATTTAGCCTTTTTTGGCATCATTGCTGATGCTGGACTTTTTACGATTGCAGTCCATCATATTGCTGCACTAGAAACAAAAATTCTCAACAAAAAAGAACGGCAAAAAGAAACCGAGAAAATCATGGGGAATATTTTGAGCATGCGCCTGGTACTTTTACTAATTATTGTGTTAATTGCGGGAATTTCGGCGCAGTTTCTCCCCTATTCTAATATGGTAAAAATGGGGATTTGGATCACGGGTATTTCGATGGCGCTCACGGTCATTTCGGGCACCTTGAGTGCTATCTTGCAAGCTCGACATAAAGTGTACTTTTTTTCTATCGCAGGACTTTTGGGAAAAATTTTTCTCGCTGTTTTTGTGTATTTTTTGGCAAAAAATCCAGGAATTTTTCAGCCGTTTTTCTTTGAACTTTTATGGGCTGGAGTCATATCAAATCTAATCTTCTTCGTCATTGTTTGGTTTTTTTCGGCTCGAGAGGTGCGGCTTTTTTTGTTTTTTGATTGGGAGTACTGGAAAAATATTTTTACGGTTTCGCTTCCCTTTGGCTTGGCACTAATTTTACAAACCCTCTATCTTCGCTCCAATCTGATTCTGGTTTCCATTGTGCTAGGGAGTTATCTCACGGGAATTTATGGGCTCTCTTCTCGCATCATGGAATCGATATTGGTTTGTGGTGTTTTTTTTGGACAAGCAATACTCGCAAAAATTTCCGCTGACGAAAATCTCGAAACCGTTGCCAAAAGTGTAGGTTGGGGCATAGAAAAAATCCTCCTTATTGCTCTTCCGATTATGATCGGTGGATTTATATATGCTTCCGATCTCGTTCTCCTGGTCGGTTCTTCGGAATTTTTACAAAACGTGAAAAATATTGGATCCGATCAAGTGCTAAGTTTTTTGATTTTAATAACGGGCTTTGCCTTTTTAAATCAGCTTTTTACCACTGCGATCGTTT
>Ga0209562_1001105_pt1 | contig 10103 bp, 4 predicted proteins | sample WorMetvacBELIZE2_FD_187399 | JGI IMG/M metagenome (GOLD analysis project Ga0209562, IMG submission 187399) | Marine gutless worms symbiont microbial communities from Max Planck institute for Marine Microbiology, Germany - Olavius vacuus BELIZE.2... | ecosystem: Host-associated > Annelida >...
TTGTAACAGCGGGTTATTCATCTCATCACTTTACTGCAGCTGTGCATTGTAGCAGCGGGTTATTCATCTCATCACTTTACTGCAGCTGTGCATTGTAGCAGCGGGTTATTCATCTCATCACTTTACTGCAGCTGTGCATTGTATCAACTCACATTTATACAGCTAGTATTGTTCTCATCTTATAATCTTATATTGCTATGTGGCATATACATTCACATCACTTTCTAAATTTATTCAAAAACAGTATGGCGATTATTGGAGCCTTTTTCACAGGGAGTTTTGCTATAGTTGTTTTTACAAAATGGCAGTGTTCTGGAAGTGCAAAGGGCAGACAGTCACATACGACATTGCTATAGTGAGCAAGTTTGTTACAGGTGACACTAATGGTCAGAGAGCGAGGTCAATTGCATCAAGTTTGTTACAGGTGACACTAACGGTCGGAGAGCAAGGTCAGTTACGTCAAGTTTGTTACAGGTGACACTAACGGTCAGAGAGCGAGGTCAATTACGTCAAGTCTGTTACAGGTGACACTAACGGTCGGAGAGCGAGGTCAATTACGTCAAGTCTGTTACAGGTGACACTAACGGTCGGAGAGCGAGGTCAGTTACATCAAGTCTGTTACGGGTGACACTAACGGTCTGAGAGCGAGGTCAGTTACGTCAAGTCTGTTACAGGTGACACTAACGGTCGGAGAGCGATGTCAGTTACATCAAGTGTGTTACAGGTGACACTAACGGTCGGAGAGCGATGTCAGTTACATCAAGTGTGTTACAGGTGACACTAATGGTCGGAGAGCGAGGTCAGTTACATCAAGTCTGTTACAGGTGACACTAACGGTCGGAGAGCGAGGTCAATTACGTCAAGTCTGTTACAGGTGACACTAACGGTCGGAGAGCGATGTCAGTTACATCAAGTGTGTTACAGGTGACACTAACGGTCGGAGAGCGAGGTCAGTTACAACAAGTGTGTTACAGGTGACACTAACGGTCCGAGAGCGAGGTCAGTTACATCAAGTCTGTTACAGGTGACACTAACGGTCCGAGAGCGATGTCAGTTACATCAAGTAAGTATGTTACAGGTGACACTAACGGTCCGAGAGCGAGGTCAGTTACATCAAGTCTGTTACAGGTGACACTAACGGTCAGAGAGCGAGGTCAGTTACATCAAGTAAGTATGTTACAGGTGACACTAACGGTCAGAGAGCGAGGTCAGTTACATCAAGTCTGTTACAGGTGACACTAACGGTCAGAGAGCGAGGTCAGTTACATCAAGTCTGTTACAGGTGACACTAACGGTCTGAGAGCGAGGTCTGTTACATCAAGTTTGTTACAGGTGACACTAACGGTCTGAGAGCGAGGTCAGTTACGTCAAGTTTGTTACAGGTGACACTAACGGTCGGAGAGCGAGGTCAGTTACGTCAAGTCTACAACATGTGACGACAGACACGATACCAACATCACAATATCCTAATAACCAGTCCTCTACGTACTTATCACGCCGACCGCTGGCTTCACACAATGGACCACAGATGTTGCCTGCCAGACAGCTTACACAGCGTGGTATGATGAATCTACTGATTAGGAAATGCGTTAGTTGCTAATGTCATTTATTCATTGTTTTCCTAATAAGCTAGTCTGTATCGTCTTCGACATTGGAGTTAGTATGAACCTAGCTGATGTCACTTTCTCATAGGATGAAGTCCATACCAAGATTCAAGTTGCTAGTAATACATTTAGGCTTATTGATTGGCAGGTGACTTGTTAACTGACAGGTGTCTTGTTAACTGGCAGGTGTCTTGCTAACTGACAGGTGACTTGTTGATTGGCAGGTGACTTGTTGATTGGCAGGTGACTTGTTGACTGACAGGTGACTTGTTGACTGGCAGGTGTCTTGTTAACTGACAGGTGTCTTGTTAACTGACAGGTGACTTGTTGACTGGCAGGTGACTTGTTGATTGGCAGGTGACTTGTTGATTGGCAGGTGACTTGTTGATTGACAGGTGACTTGTTGATTAGCAGGTGACTTGTTGATTGGCAGGTGTCTTGTTAATTGACAGGTGACTTGTTGATTGACAGGCGTCTTGTTGATTGGCAGGTGGTGTAGGAGGTCGGAGTCACAGTGATGGGCAAAGTCCAGTTTGTCAGTGTGGTGATGATGCACGCCTCATGACAGTACGCAAAGAAGGACCAAATACCGGTAGGTGTCAGTCGGTTGATCAAACGTTATAAAATATTAATTAACCAGTTAAAGTATTAGTTAGGTTTAAATGAAGGATGTCTGCACAAAGAGGAGAGGCAGAACTAGAGAACAGTGGATGAAGTGGGAGGGCAAGGTAGAGCGTGATTTCAGCATGTGTGGACAGTTTTGACATAGCATGTTGCAGCATATTCAGTGTGTTGTAGCAGTGAACTGTTTATCAGTCTGACAGTGACAGTAATGCTGGCTGCATGCAGCTGCAGTCTGTCTGTGGTGACTGTTGGATCTCACATACAAACACATACTGCACAGTGATCATGTCACAGCTGTCACGGCCCAGAGAGTTTCCTTTCTGAGCTACACTACAGGTAGGTAGCAGCCATAGCTGTGTTAGTCATGGTGAGTCAGATGAAACTGATGAATTGATCTTTATACACATAAACTTTCTGTTTCTCACTTTGTTTCAACAGTGTTTTGTGTGCTGTGTTAGTCGTGGTGTGCAGTGTACTACTACTGCTACTGCTACTACACTGTTACTGTTACTGCTGTTTGTGCACATTATCACATGTCCATACCATTATCTCATTAATATGACGTTGTACTGCATAGCAGTTTGACTGTGTGACGTATTGAACATTCTTTGTTATGAACTGCACTAGTAGACAACTGTTATGATGTAACAACGTAATCTGAAGTAAATGGTTAATGCAAATTCCCTTCTGTTGCAGCAGGGAGGGGAAGGTCCGATGTGGAAAAGGGAGAGGGAGGGGAGATTTTTGCCAGCTGTTTGCAGACATTCTTCATGGATGATCTCAAGGCATCTAGTTCAGTTGCTTATGTTTAATTGGTTGAGAAGCATGTCTCTGAACTTCTGCTGTCTACCGTCATATGCTTTTGTCTACATTTCATTCTCACAAATGAAGCAGGATAATTATGGTCAGATGTTTATTAGATAAGAAACTGGTAAGTGAGTGGACAGGTATTGATTTTCTACTTGATTTCTGATCCACATGTAACAATCTTTGCATGATCAGAATTGTGTTAGAGTTAACATTCTGAGTGTAACTTGAACAGGTCGTCAGTTTTATTCCTGTCCGCGGCCGTCAGACTCTCGCTGCGGTTTCTTTCTGTGGGCTGACACCGCAGATGATGGTGAAAGTTCATCTCGTCAAACTGGTTCATATTCACACAACTCTGGCTTCAGCAGCAGTCGGTATGACAATGTCGTTACATTGGTGTTGTTGCTCGTGGTAGTGTCTGTGCCTGGCAGCCACTTGCTAGCAGTAGTTTGGCTGTGTGTAAACCTTGGCATCAGTAACGTGAGGCAACTGGCAGCCACTTGCTAGCAGTAGTTTGGCTGTATGTAAACCTTGGCATCAGTAACGTGAGGCAACTGTGGCGGGCATTTTATGAAGACTTAAACTAAGATGACAACAGCTCAACAGTACAATAAAGAATCAGCACCTTTGAGATCCGAAGTCTTTCAACCATTAAAACTAACAATAATTTGTGAAGGTCCAAATTTGGCAAAAACACTCTGAGCTCGTAGTGCTGTAGTACATGTACTGAGTAAGCATTCGAGTTGGGCTCAGTACTGACTGCATCTAGAGGCCTGGCTGATGCTGTGTTTCTCATAAACACGACACATGACGTGGGAATGATAGAAACGAGGTATGAATTAGTAGTTTGTAGCGGCAAGTTGCGGTTGAGTAGGAATGGTTGCACGTCATTGTATTGCAAGTCTTGCTGTAAGTGATCTGTCTGATCAGTCTCTCTGACATGACACAACACTGTATACATCTTACCATAGACACACCATTGACAATTTTCTGTTGTTTGTGTCTTTGGAAAGTGGCGAACCCAGGTTTCAGGTTTAGAAACCACTCTTTGACTGTACTGCACCGAGCGATATTCCAAGCCACTTGTCGGTTTTTTGCTGGACATTGGTCATGACTGGATACCAGTGCAGATGGCTGGCAGCAATGCAATGTGAGAGTGTCTGTGAAGTCTATGATAAGCATTGTGAAGTCTATGACTAGCATTGATAAAATGACAAAAAGGTGCACTGAAATTTTTCATAGCATAAAGATTTTTAGTTTGCCATAATGTTGTACATTTATGTCATTGGTTTTATGGCTGTAGTAGTTCTGTGCTAGGAAGTAAGCCAGTGATCTACATGTTGACGTGTTATTGCAGTAATCAGACGCCAACGGCACCTTTGCACAACTCAATGACAGCTTCAGAAACAATGTGTCACTGTCATGCAGCTGCAAAACTGTAAGAAAACTGCAGTTTCACTGATTGCTTAAATGCACAAAATGAATCAAGAGCTGTTTGGATGTTGCTGTGTCAAAGGATGAAAGGAATGTCATATGACATTCAGTTTTTGACCTATATCTAGGCTGCCCGACGATAGCCACAGGCTCTTATATTTTGCTATTGTCCTATTTTGCTTTTTACCGGGCCTGTAATCTTGCAGACTGTGGAGGTGCCCCATGTCAAAAGTATATGAGAGTCTGAGGTCTGGGAAGAAAAGTCACCAGACATTTAGCTCATCCTGCACCTAAATTTTACAGGGTGAAAAATTGTGAAATTTGGCCTCAATTTTCAGCTGCGGTCACCTTTGGGTCATCCTGGTTTGAAACAGCAATCTTAAACACATGGGTTAAGCACTGATGATTGGCCTGAGTGCCTGCCATAGTTGGTATGGTTCAGTCCACTTATCTGTCGGAAAAGGTGGTGGGAAGGGCTCACTGGGAAGTAGGCCTAGCTAAATTGATGAATCACTTTAATTCAGCTGTGCTTCATTGCCTGACTGTGCTAAAATTTGATGCATCATGGGCCCGCAGAGGCCACAGAATGGTTCAAATCCACTTCCGGCCAAATCTAAGATGGCAGATGGTGCCCAAATTGGAAATAGTTAAATCACTATATCTCATCCATGTAGACCTGGCACTGACTAGCTTGTGATTGATAGATTGATTGATTGATTGATTGAGATTGATCAATCGATCGATCGGCCGACCGACTGATTGACTGAAGATGAAGGCAAAACTGTTTTGGTTCATTTTTCCTGAACAGAGTTAAAAGATTTCTGTTATCAGTTGTTTGATAACTGTCCATTGTGTTTCACTGCTAACAGACTGACAGTGGCTAAGGAAGGTGCCAACAAGGGTCGACAGTTCTATGCTTGTGCAAAGCCTAAAGGTCAAGGCTGTAACTACTTCGTCTGGGCCAGTGAAAACTCTGCTGGACAAAATGGTAACACATGGAGATAGTAATGTAGTGTAGAGCAGTGACTGTTATTACAATGTGTGCAGTTTGGAGTTCAGACATCACCAGTCTACCTTAGCTTGGTTTTGGTTTTCTAAAACCTGGTTTTAGGGGCCCAGGCCGAAACAGCCCACTACAAAGCCTATAAAATTAGCGGATTCTGACAGTTGGATAGACAGACAAGGCAGCAGGGGCCCATGAAATGGGTAAAGCCTTGGGCCTGCTGGCTGGTTAGTCCAACACTGACCATTGCTTAGACTGGCAATGGCAATATGTGCCTTCTGCATGGTTAGTTAGCAGCACTGATGGCTGAAGAAGTTAAACGTGGCTAGATTTACAGTATTTTATGTTCTGTGTCTACTGCTGTGTGTCTGTGTGTGCTGTGTCCATGTGTGTGTCTATGTGTGTCTGTGTATTAGGTCCTCCTGTTGTCCATGTGCGTCTGTGTGTGTCTGTGTGTCTGTGTATTAGGTCCTCCTGTTGTCCATGTGTGTCTGTGTGTGTCCATGTGTGTCTGTGTATTAGGTCCTCCTGTTGTCCGTGTGCGTCTGTGTGTGTCTGTGTGTCTGTGTATTAGGTCCTCCTGTTGTCCATGTGTGTCTGTGTGTCTGTGTATTAGGTCCTCCTGTTGTCCATGTGTGTCTGTGTGTCTGTGTATTAGGTCCTCCTGTTGTCCATGCTGCTGCATCTGGCAACAGAAAACGAGCACGGTCAAATGATATGAATACATCACAAATGCCGCGGGGAAAACGGAAATGTGGCTTGTGTGGTGAAGAAGGCAAGTGTTCTCAGATATTTGTAGTCATGCAAGTGAAGTCTTGATACATCGCAGATTGTCAGTTATCACAGATGTATTATAAAATGTTATTTCTAACTTCATCAGGTACAATGTTAGCTAAGAAAATGACTGTAACAGTGCTGTTAACATTACCGTAAAAATCTGAATATAATATGCACACTTGTGTAATATGCACCCCAAACCTTGACGGGAAAATTGTGGGAAAATGTGAGTTTAGCTCTATAATACGCACCTGTTCTGTGCCACCTGATACAGATTTGTTCACTGATGTAAATTGCTTTACGTAGCGAGTTTAACTTATTCTGTTGTACACTTTTTTCATACAAACTGGCAAAAATTTACCAAATTATTTACATTTCACTTCCATTAAAGCAGTGTTTATTGTGTTTGTAAGCAAAACAGTAGGCCATCCAGCATTTTCTGCCTAGCTTATCGGCAGGCCTAAATGTCAGAACTTACCAAATTCTTAATACAGACATGTTGGATGTAGGCTACTCAGTCCATTCCGGTGTTAATGCAGATCTACTATTGTAAGCACCATGCTGTTTGGCCAGATATAGATATTTATGCAATGAATTATGCATTTTTTAGTTTACATTTATTATACTCCCCCAGCTACCGCCTTAGAGGTGAGGTGTGTTCACGACGAGATGCTATACAAATTCACGTTTACCTTTACCTTTGAACACAGACTTATCCATTAGTCAAGCCTAAGCTGTTGCCTAGACAGTTACTTGGCTTATTCAATAATTTTCTACATCTCCGGCATTTATTGTTGATTTTCATTGCAACTGTCATCTGTTTCTGTGATCAACTTGATTTTTGATAGAGTTGATTTTGATTTTAGTCTTCTTAAGGATGTGATGTGAAATTTTATGGGCCTAGCCCTTATTATATCATAGCCTAACACTGAACCTATAGTTCTCCATAAATTTTTGTCACTGTCTATTTATTCAAAGGGATGACTGACCATGACGCCATCACCCTGACACAGAGAGTTGCTTAGTAAAGGCAGTACAAGTTGGCGACTGGTAGCAACAGCATTATATCCCACTTCAGCTTGGGAATTTTTGTGTAAATAAACTACGTATATACATATGACGAAGATATGCCACTAAAAGCTAGAGGTGCTGGGAATTATGGTGTGTAGTAGATGCTGACTGTCTTAATGAAGTCATTGGCATTATATTTGTTAGTTAAAACTTTTACCACTTATTTAACATTTGGCATTGATTTTCATTATTTTTTAAGCAATTATTTGACAATTATCTTAACCGGGTAGGAGGCGACCGAACCTGGGTTTAGTTTGTTTTTTTTGTTATTGTTTTTTTGTGTGTGTGTAATTTGTGTTATCTGTATTCCTTAGTTAAGATGCATTGTGGTGTTTTGTTCTATTTGGTTTACTTTTGTGTGTTCCTTCAGTGCTTTGACACTGTTGGTTGGGTCATCTGACCCGTAAAAATCCGTCCCCGATATGACCTATAATGTGTTTGGTGGGACGTTAAGCCTTACTCAATCAATCTATCAAAAATTGCTCACTTCATCACTTACAAACGCTGAATGGTGGTTTACCGGGCCGTCGACTGTAACTGTAAGACGGCGTCTTAATGAATGCAGTTAAAACCCAAATAAACATTAACTCGTGTTCAAACTGGTCCAGAAGTTGTATGTTGAGAAACTTGGCCATGTTTGTCTATGAGCAGTCTGGTTTCATGTCTCGATGAATACCAAAGTCAACAATGTGTTTACTGTTGCAGGTCACACAAGGAGAACTTGTCCACATGCTGCAAAGTGACATATGTATACACAGAGGTCCATAGAAATGTGCCAGTTTACATATCACTCTTATCAGTCTTATACCAATCTGAATAATTTTGCACTGTCCACTGTTTAACTACAAAAAGTTCTCCATACTGAGATTTTCCGCCTTGTCTTGCTTGTGTGCCAACACTACATGATAAAAAGTAGAAAACAGTTTCCATCGAAGTGAAGCATTTTGTTATAATTATAGCAATGTGCAGTAGAACAGTTGCGTGCGAACACGAAGTTCAGAATACTTGCACATTATATCAATACACGCAGTCAAGTGATCTGCCTGTTGTCAGTTATGTCATTGATAACAAATTGCTGCGGATTGTGCTAAGTATTCACCATACAGCATGCATCTAGGCATTTAAGGTCAGGTGGACAGAACTGCTCACTATAAATATCTGGAGAATTTATTGCTGATTGTGACACAGCAAACCTTGTTAGATTTGACACCATCTATTATCTGTTATGTTGTATGGATACAGTGTATATTACTGTAAATATTCACACTGTTACTGTCGTTGCCGACTGTGGCTGGCTGTCTTTTAAATATATGCAAATATTTCAGCATGTATTGTACATCATACGTCAAAAAAACGCTGCAGTGTGTAATGAAGTGGTGAATTACCAACTATGAAATTTAGCAGTCATGAATAAATACAGAACAAAACTCAACAAAATTTGAATTCACATTAGCATAAAAAATTATAAGTATAGTGTGCTTATGGCTGGACAAATTAATATTAACAAGTAATTTGACGTTTTGTACAAAATTTAAAAAAATCAAATGGCACAACGGATTTGTGCAAAATTTGGTAATGGCAACAGCGACCCAAATACATAAAGGCTTATTCACATTCAGTTACGTTGAATTTAGTGCATGTTTGCACTAGTCGGTACAAAATTTTTAGGGGCATCCTATTTTATGGGACAGTGTACATACATTGTCATATAACATGAAGAAAAACTTAGTGAGTAATGACTGATGGATTAGGCATGACTAGTGAACTACTGATTATTTCCCCCCATTAGGCGAGTTGCTGGTACTAAGCTGCTAAATAAATGCATTTGTTTTGAAGCGACTTTCCAGAACTTGGTCAATTTCCACAGAAAAACCCAAATTCTGTGGCTCAGCTCAAAATTCCCTGGGCCGCAGAAAACTGTTGTCCATAATGATAACCTATAGAGACCTATAAATGCAGTAAACTAGGTCAGACTGACCTAGTTTTTGGTATGTGATCAGAGTTAGTCAGCAAATCTGTGCATGCAGGATTACAGATCTGCAGTTGTGATTCACAACATTGTGAGTTGTGCCACCCTGGTTAACACACAGACAGACAGCTTTTGACTGGTCATAGTATTACCTCAGCCAGCTGAGCTAAAAACTAATAGTTTAATATCAACTCTTGCTTGAGAAATAATACCTGGATTTATTCATACAATAGCAGTTAAGCATGTATTGGTACAGAGAACTTAACAGCAGGGAACATGAACATGATTATCTGAAGCACAGCAAATGAGTCTTACAGAAACAACAGTACATACAGTATTTGCTTGAGGTCATTCATGAGCATTTTGATTACATTACACAGTAATGACAGTATAGCAGACGATCGTGTTAGTTTGACATCGCAAACTGTAAAAATATGCACACAGTGGCGGCACCAGTGCAGTAAAGGAGCCAGGTCATTTCAAGGTCAGAAAATCCTCAAGTCAGGTCACGCGGAGTCTGGGGCATACCCACGATTTTCTCTGGGGGTGCACTTTTTCCTTTAAAAAAGTTGACCTTTTTTAGTCGTCAGTCGTCGCCCTCAAAACACAGGCGGCCGACGCTGCCGATCGTTTCACTGTCAAAATAAAACAAATGAAGCGGTCAGACATGGTAACATTTATTTTCTGTTCACACTATTACCGAAGCAAAGCAATAGGCAGGGCGGAGCCAGGGCAGTGAATCTTCCAGCCAGGTCATTGACCTGGCGTGCCCTGGTGTAGTGCCACCACTGATGCCACACCGAGATACACAGGT
>Ga0209562_1001106_pt1 | contig 10102 bp, 4 predicted proteins | sample WorMetvacBELIZE2_FD_187399 | JGI IMG/M metagenome (GOLD analysis project Ga0209562, IMG submission 187399) | Marine gutless worms symbiont microbial communities from Max Planck institute for Marine Microbiology, Germany - Olavius vacuus BELIZE.2... | ecosystem: Host-associated > Annelida >...
GTGTAACAACTATATGGTAATAATTATTTACGCTTGTGGACTTACAGCCGCAATGTAGTGTATGAACATTTGTCTTGGAAAGGTCCTTAAAAAGTGCTTAAATTTATGAATGACAAAACAGGGGGAACCCTGTCTAAGAAGTAAGAACCTAAGCTCTGCTGCTTCGGTGTTTAGTTTTCAGTTGTAACAGTGTGAATTTTAGGCTTATCAGTCATTTAAGAAATTTAGGATACTTAATATACTTAATATTTGCCATATTTTTCACTTGATTCACATATTGAGCAACTTTCACTTCACTTCTTGGGGTGGCTGTTGCTGGAAATAATACTAAATAGCGTTTGCCAGGTAGACAGTGTCACTGAACTGTATCAATAGCAAGTTTAGCTCAGAAATGTTCTTGTCATTATCTTTAGTTTTTTACTGCAGACTAGTGCACATCATGCACAGCATTCAGAGAAGATGCTACAGAAGGCTCTCCAGGCAGCAGGTCTTTGTTTTGTTATGCTGTGATGTTAAAGTTGTACTTTATTTCTGTGGAGTGATACACACCCATGTAGTTATTGCCAGTTGGTCATACAAGTTAAAAGTATACATGTGCATCGCACAAATTACATTAGGTGACATTATCTTTCGCTAAAGCTTAAGTAGCTATAGTAGTAGACTGATCTTCGGTTTAAAACTTAGTTTAATCTGAAAAGTAAAGTTACTTCAGTTTAAAACCAAACTCTTCTGATAAAACTGAAATTAAGACTTAACTTAATCTGAACAATCCTGTTTTAAAATAAAGTTGTCCAATGCATTTCGATAGGCAGTTTTGTTAAAACTGTACTCTTCAAATCAAAACAACTTCATCTTACAACAGTCGGACAATTTGGTAAGTGTTTGTGTTTATGTTTATGGCGCCATGCAACTGATATTTTACTTAGTTGCCAAATGCAAGTACAGAGTTTTAATTAAGTTCCGTGTGTGACCATTATTGCTTTACTGTTGTCTGCAATTTTGTTGCCATGGTACAATCTGATCATTCTAAAGCAGTTTAAAACTGAAGTTAATCTAAGCAGTGGTTGAAGCCGGATTTTAGTGTCTGTTAAGCTTCAGTTTAAAACTCTAGTTTAAAACTTAAGTTTTAGTGAAAGATAAGGTCACTCATTGTGTTTATAAACCCACAGCAAAGATTATTGATGTTGGGGCCAGATTTGTTATTTGTTAGTTATTTTAAAATGTAACAGGAATCTGGTTTGTTTAAATAACAGTGCATAAGGATGAATCTCTGTTTAATTATTCATCCTTATGCACTGTTATTTAAACAAACCAGATTCCTGTTACATTTTTAAATGACATTAATTTATTATTGTTTATTTGGTATTTGCTTATTTTCAAATTCGGTTTCCATAAAATCACTGTTTTGCAGATGAAGAAATCGGATGTTTTGCTCTTTTGACAGTGACGTACTTTGATTGGTAATGCATAGTTGGAGGTGAAAGTGCGTCGTTTCTATTACAGGCAGAAATTAATTAATATCTGTGATGTATATTTCTTGCTGTGGTGTCAGTGGGAGCCGATGAAATACTGAAAGCACAGGGAGTTGTTCTGGAGGACAGCAGAGTGCATCTGAAGATGGAAACGACATCATTTGACGAGCAACAGCGACGCGCTTCTGCCATCAATGACATCGAGAACTCTGACTTTGTTCAGTCAACGTTCAAGTCAAGCCGCAGTGAGGTAGGCTAGCGGCACTAGCTTTGTTCAGACTTACCGTGGCCCCGTGTGGGGCTGGGGCACCCCTTTTTTCCCCCTTGTCCATTTACTTCCTCATCTTTCCCCTTTTTACTTTTCTCTTTCTTTCATTGGCTTTACTTATTCTCTTCTTTTGTCCATCCCTTCCCTTAATAATACGACAAATTATAAGGCGCCGTAACGTCCATAAAGTCACTACAAAGGCGCCTTTCTACCAGAATAGTCCCACTCCGTTTCCAGGCCGGAGGTCGTAGGAAGCGACTGAACCTGGCTTTAGTTTGTTGTGTTTGTGTTATTCCGTAGTTAAGATTGATTCTGGTGTTTTGTTCTATTTGGTTTAGTTTAGTTTTGTGTGTTCCTTCAGTGCTTTGACACTGTTGGTTGGGTCATTTGACCCATAAAAACCCGTCCCCGATATGACCTATAATGTGTTTGGTGGAACGTTAAGCCTTACTCAATCAATCAGACTTACTGGGCTCCGGTGCTGTAAGAATAGGCCTGCTGTTTCTTGGCTGGATGTAGTAGAAGGTGACTAAAACCTGTTACTGCATAGAGTAAGGGTACCATTTAGCTTTCCATTAAGTTGTTTTAGCTGTGTGTTAACTTTGCTGCATGTTGCTTCTACTAGACAGTGACCAGCAACAGAAGTTCTGTGCCCTACTGGCTGTGTGTGTGTGTGTGTGAAAACACAGCAGTGTGGTTTCAGTATTTTAATGCTCGAGTTAAACCGGTCTTTAAATAAATCTCTTTGTATTACTGCCTTTTACTTCGTCACGTGATCGGACAAAATAAGTAATGTGCTCTGCTGATATTTGTATAGTAATGATTCGTGCCGTTATTAATCAGTTAAGTACTGGACCAAAGAAGTACACTTTATACTTTATTTTTTCAGCTGATAGGCATCTTCAAACACTGTATAGTGATAATGGAATATTATTTTGGCTACTGAATAGATTGTCCACATTTTATTTTTACACCTGTATTGTTGCAGAGATTATTAATTCTGTTGTTATTACTAGTATTGCTTTTTTGTGCTGAAAACATTGATGCTATTGCTATGTGGTGACAAAGATGTCATTTGCTGTGTTAGATTCCATTGCCAAGTGGAAGTGTGGTTGATGCGTCACACAGTGGTGCAATGTTTGGCAGTGTGAATGCCACTGCACCAGTTGTCGGTGCAGTCAGTCGCAATGGCACATCATCTACATCGACTGTTCCTGACGATGATGCACTTATGCACCCAAATGTAAGTTTGGCCAATTAATCACTTGATTAATTTAACAATTAAAAAAATTTAATGGTAAATTTTGATTAATGTCACTTCACATTACACACAACAATTATGTCTTTCATCATTTTTGTATCTTTGTATTGGATTAAAAGCACTTGCTAATTGCCTGTTATTGCAAAAGCTGTGCACTGATTACACCTAAATACCTAGGCTGTCAATGAACTGTGTTTGAAGATGCTGATTAACAAAAATTTACTTTTTCTGGCTGATCTGTAAAAACGTGTTTTTAAAAACTGAAACTATCAATTTAGCATTAAATTTTATCAAGTTAACTTGCATAAATTTTTTATCATTACGAGCCCGGTTATTTAAGTGTATTCACAGTGTCTGGTGTTATTGTTGCCGAGTTGGACACTGTAGCAGCTATGCTTGTCAAGTTTCAACAAGTGCGGCAGCTAATTGTGTAAAAATGTTAAAAGCCGATTTAATAACATTGATGTTGTTGTTAGCTGTTTGTCAGTGCGGCCGAGAAGATGGAGCGATGGAAACAGAAGCTTGTTCAGCTGCGGAAAAAGAAACAAGAAAATTGTGTATAGATTATGACAGTTTGTACAGTATTATGACATGCTGTAAAACGTGTATTTCGCGAGCATCAAATTTTAGCGATTTGAGTAGAATCACGAATCAAATTTTTCGAATTTGCCCATCGCCATAAGTTTATCTGCATAGAATATCAACACTACCTTAATATAATATGCAATATTTTTGGTAAAATATGTAATGTAAACAATAATCTGATAGGAATTTTGATAATAAAATTTGGCAGAGACACCAAAAGAAAGAGGAAACAAATTGTATAATAAAATTAACTCGAAAATCCGCCAAATTAAAATGTAGCGAATTTTCTACATAAGAAAATCGCAAAATTAGGATGCAGCGAAAAAATAGCGTTTTACAGTAACTTTATTCCGATGATAGCATAATGCATGTACAGTGTGGTCTGCTGTACTTCATGATGGTTTTCTTGTTTTGATGTTTCCTAAGAGCTACAAGCCACAAGCACATCTCCAATGAGGATACTGCCATTCTCACTCACAGACCAGCAGGACACACCTTTTGTGTTATCAGATAAAATATAATGAGTGGAATACAGTTTCTGTTGCTATACTGGGTTGGCCTTACTGCTGTGAGACACACACTGTCACAAGCCAGGCCAAACAAACCGGGCCATGTTGTGAAGGCTAGTGTATATGATGATATTAGAAAGGTATTTCACATATTAAAATGTTCAAATTTTTTTTATCTGCAGTTAGATTAGTGTTTTGTATGTTGTCTTATCTAAATATTCTTTATATAAATATTCTTGAACAAGTTCAGTCACAGTATACACAGAAAATACATCCACTCCATGTGGACTGAAATACGTCGAAGTTCATAGAACTGGAAAACTGATTAACGAGAACTGGAAAACTGATTAACGAACAGTCTGGACTCGAGTCAGGCTGTCTTGACACTGGTGGAGAGCTTTAACACAAACTGTCATATACTGGGACATTGATCATCTGTAGCACATGCTGTTAAGACTGCTGACATCGCGAGTCGAGATACAATAAATCGGGCGATATACCGTTACACAGCTGGCCATGTGGTAAGACTTGTTGAATTCCATCTAGACTGACAGGTATTAACAATCAATTATTTTCAATCTCAGACGGCCGTGAAATGTTGCAGAAGTCTAATTTTCACTGTCTAATGGCAGACCACCTTTAATTCACTGTTTCTCGGTAATTTGTGAGAATACTGCCACAAGTGGTACATTGGTGAAAACTAGATTCTTTGGCCTACATCTCGGTTGCAAGACAGTATAGATCTTGCTTCAAACACTTGACGAAGCTGGCTCCCGAAGCTACCAATTTCGGTAAGGTAACAGAAAATAATGACCATACGACATTCAAGGATACCAATTTCCGTACCAGTGAATTTGAGTGAAAACAGTATGCAACTTACTGTTAGTGCATCATAGTAGATGACGTCCTATCTTGCACCGTTTCCGAGACATGGCGGATTATTTGTCCAACTATCCCCGTCAAGAGCGGATGCCTCTTTAATCTACTCATTTGGGGTGAACACTTAAATTCAGGATTGAGAAATTTGGCCTCAAGAAAATCACAGTGTGTCGCATTTAGATGTGACTTGTGCGTGTGCTAGACTGAGGGACAGACTTTACGACAGCAAATGCCATGCTTCACTAGTCACTACGTTGCATGGCCAAAAACTAAATGTCGTTGCTGAAATTACTCGTTATTATATCAGCCTTGTGCTAATGCTAAGAACATTGTGTACTTAAATGTGGCAGCATTCAAAAATACTAGTCATATGCATACCACACGCATAAGTAAGAAGACTCCGCAGTCTCTCGTTTAATTTTCACCAAACACCGATCATGGTCACATCTACCAGAACCACAGAGATCACACAGCGCTCGCTACATAGCAAACAACATAGACTAGCATTTTGACGTCCGTGACTAAACACCATGAATACTGTCAGACACGGTCTCTGCCGCAGCGTCACGGCACGACAGCAGACTCGTACTGTGAAACGTCCGCAGTCGAGCAAACACGGTAAAATGGCAGCAGTTCTGATCTATAAAACGATACGAAACATCAGAGAGTTACATTGGAAACGTCACAACACATATTTACATGCCTGTCGACAGCGATAAATATAAAGTTGCATACTGTTACATACTTACATGCAATTACATAACTATACACCGCGGCAACAGACGGCATTAACACGTAAAACTCGATGACCCGACTGAAAAAAATGCAGCACTTCACAAACAAGCGTTGATCCAACACGAAAATAACAGAACGGTGAAATAGTAACTGTACATGAACGAAAAGAGCAGAGATCCGGATTGCAGCCAGTGAGGTTGTTCTTGGCAGGTTATGGACCTATTTACAATCCAGTATTTGAACAGAGATGTGGTAGATTACTAAGAAATAGCACCGTCTCGGAATGGTGCGTGATAGGATGTCGTCTACTATGATGACATCCTATCTGCTTTGCCATATACAGACCTCACAAAAATATTCAAATCATTAGCACCACTCTGCTGACCAACGTAAGTCGAGTGACATTTTAAAACCCACAATTTTGGATGCCCTTAAACTTTTGCTTAGGCCTATTCAATTACTCTGGCACCTTAATTTGGGTGTTTTTGCTTCCTGGACTAATGCTAATACTAATAATAATACTATTAATAACATCTGCGACCCATTATTTTCACAAAGGCGCCAAGGTTGCAAAATTCGCAAAATAAAGGGCATGCCAAAAATTATGCATTTTACAGTATCACTGATGTAAAAAATAAAAACAAACTCAGTAATGTCTGACCTCTGAAGCTAACGATTTCCGTGAGATAACGCGAAATAATGGCCGAAATAATGGCCTGTTAGTGAATCATAGTAGACGACATCCTATCACGCACCATTCCGAGATGGTGTGAGATGGGATGTTCAGTGATCATCATGTTTTTGACCATTTTCAGTGTTCATGACCAACAACTTACAAACTCGAGACAGTATTGCACTACAGAGCTGTCAAAAACTCTGATCATACATTCAGCATTCCCGACAGATGGTAATGATGTATTGTATCTACCTAAGCACCGAACATTCTGCAAATAAGGACTCTGCAGAGACGAGAGCCCCCACTGGCTACAACCTGAAAGATATTAACACATACACACACTGAACATATATGCACAGAACAAGACTAGTCTTCAGCACACAAACCAATCAATACCATGGCAGGCACTGATCTGATGATTTCTCCGGCCATCGCACGTTAATCAGCAGCCGAATCGCATTAGCAGAGATGCCAACCTGCAAAGTTTAAAAAAGGGAGACAAAGCTCCAAAATAAGGGAGAATACGGCAGATAGATGTATCCGCCAAACAGATCGTGCAGAATGCATGCTTGTCGCTCTAATACAACTTAACAATGCAACTATACTGTTTACTGTACTCATCTTTGTCCTTTTGCATATATTTCTGGATATTTTGTCACTTTTATCACTCCAATTCGCCATGTTTACAATCGTGCAATGTCTCGCGCATCGCAAGTTTACGCGAAAACTGCGTAAATAAGCAAACAATGGTGCACTTGGCGGTCTAGCAGCAAGACAGCGGCTTCACCAGCGTGCGTGTGGCGGTCGCCGCTGGACGCGCCGTAGGTAAAAGGTGAAAACGGGAGATAGGTCCTGCCATACGGGAGGACGTAGTGAATGGCCAAATACGGGAATCTCCAGCCGGAAATGGAAGACTTTGGCATCTCTGCATTAGTTACTTGAGCATTTTCTATTTCGGATATTATTTGTTTGGGCAACAACAAACAGCATTAGGAAATGTAGCCTGGTCAAACAATCAAAATTAGTAGTACTACTAACAGTAGCAGCAGCAACAGCTGTAAGTAACACTGAAATGATCCACTATGGAGCCTTCAATAACAACCCGACTATGTAAGGTTTGTCATGTAAAAACGTGACGTTTAACTTTTGAAAAGTCCAGTCCCAATTTCTGCAAGGAGAAATGCAGTTTGATTTGAACGAGTCATTTAAATACAGGTCACCACAAAAACCAAAGTGTGAGGTAACTTGAGAGGTACCCATAAGAAAAGTTATCAGCTGTGGCTAGTTCCATATAAAAACATGGACAACCTATCATATACTGTGCATCATTACTCAACAACCAACTTTTAATACTATACGTATACTGTATAGAAATCTCCGTCTGTACCCAGCAATACGATAACTGGATTTACAGCTTAGATTACAGAAAAACAAAAAATGCAACAGTTCTCGATATCATCCGTTTTTACTGCTAAACTGACACCGAGTTGGCTTTTACATGGCAGTATGTCTACAGAGAAATATGGTTCTACAAAGAGCACGGAAGATGACGAAGAGGCAACGTAGCACACAGGACAATGCACTGTCAAGACCAGCCGCAATACAACACTGCAAAAAGCATATCCTGTTCAATCAGCATTCATCTTTACAAAAACTGTACGAGGCAACTGTATTTAACTGCAATAGAAACGTCTCCGGTAGCGTCGTCGGCTCGATATTCATGTGTACGACTTCCATCTGTAGTAAAATGGTGGAAGCGCAACGAACGGTACTCGACACCTGACGGAACACTGCAGTTCGGCCTCCAGAGGTGCAAAGCAACATACCACACGATAACCACCGTTATATTACGCTGGCCGGAAGCCGCTCGAATATTTCCTCGGTTTCTGGCCCGCTGTTTCCACTGCGGCTTGCTGCACCAGAACTGTTTGCCGGCGGGTTGCTGGTGCGTCGTCGAGGTAGTGTGGGATTCTCGGGACATCCTTGCGACCGCAGCAGTTCAACGCATTCTGCAGCACCAGCTCCGCGGGCGTAATAAACAGCACTGTGTCCCTCGTGATCAATTGCTTTTGAGTTTGCACCATACTGAACAACATCAACAATGGCGTCAGTAATAATATACTACAAAACAATGACATACTGCTGATATACTGGGGAACTTGGTATAAGCATAACTGTGTAAAAGTTTATTAAATGGTAGACTTTGACGGCTGCAAATGTCATTGTATCGTTTCAATCATATACCGGCTTACATATATCAACAAATTCAACATACATCTCTAACATGTAGCTCCAACAACACTGTTTTATTGGAACTGCCTCAAAACTTATCTCTTTTCTAATCATTTCCTTCCTTCGGTTTCTAGTTCTGTACACCGCGTATAGTAGTGGTTTAGCAGTCTTGTACTTAAGGCACTTTAAATAACTAATGTAATATTTAATACATCAACTGCTGCTAGCAGTATTTTGAGATCACCATATAGACGACACAAAATTAGTTGTGAATAAGCGCCACAATCTGTGACGTAAAATCAGTCACGTCTAATCACCACATTAAGAATTTTTGTAAAAAAAACTATACAGAATCAGCAGCATACTGTGGTTTTAGCTTGTTCTGCGTCAGAGCTAAACATTGAATGACAAACTCAGCTGTTGCAGGTATTGTATTACACAGCATTATAGGACAAACACTGTGCTCCAAATCTAAATGCTCTTCTGCAACATGAATTGATTGATTGAGTAAGGCTTAACGCCCCACCAACACAACATAGGTCATATGGGGACGGGTTTTTACGGGTCAAATGACCCAACCAGCAGTGTCAAAGCACTGAAGGAACACACAAAACACTAAACCAAATAGAACAAAGCACCACAATACATCTTAACTAAGGAATACAGATAACACAAAGTACAAAACAAAACACAAACTAAAACCAGGTTCGGTCGCCTCCTACGACCTCCGGCCTGGAAATGGAGTGGGACTATTCTGGTAGAAAGGGAAGGGATAGACAAAAGAAGAAAATAGGTAAAGCCAATGAAAGAAAGGGAAAAGTGAAACGGGGAAAAAAGATGAAGTAAATGGACAAGGGGGAAGAGGGGTGCCCCAGCCCCACACGGGGCACTGCAACATGAATGTAAAACTCATTCCATAACACACACAGCTAGAGTAACAACATGCCTTAACATTATGCATCCCATCCATATTGTGGGGCTTTATCTAAAGAGGGTGTGCACAGTTCTCCAGGACTTCACAGACCTCTGGAAACAACTTTCCAAGGTTTTTCTAGGACTCTCAAAGAACCACACCATTTGCTGAAAAACTATCAGATTACCTCAGTGTGTTTAGAACAGCTGTTGAGCCGATTATTTTCAACATTATTAAGCAAATCAACTATGCGGAAACACTGAACATTGAGGACTCATAGTTCTGAACTCCAGAACTTTTCCAGTACTCTTCGTCTATTCCAGGGTCAATGCAGGCCCTAGATGAGAAAAAAACTAAAAAAAAACATCTAGGGACTACGCAGGTGAGATGAGAAAAAAGCAAAAACTAAACCAGCAAGCTCTAGCTCACTTGCAAGAACTGCTCATATGCTCTCATGACTGTACAAATCAGTTCTGACAAACCTTCACTCTTCTCCTGCAGATTATCACCACTGCTCAGATGCTGTCTACTGGAGGGCAGACTGGCTAAACCAAAGTGAAAGCATCTATAGG
>Ga0209562_1001107_pt1 | contig 10101 bp, 11 predicted proteins | sample WorMetvacBELIZE2_FD_187399 | JGI IMG/M metagenome (GOLD analysis project Ga0209562, IMG submission 187399) | Marine gutless worms symbiont microbial communities from Max Planck institute for Marine Microbiology, Germany - Olavius vacuus BELIZE.2... | ecosystem: Host-associated > Annelida >...
ACCAACCATTCTTCTTCTCATAAAACTAGGATAAATGTTCTTTCGTGTGATATAAAAATCTGAACATATCTTTCTTCCGTTTTGTCACAATGCACGCGTTTGACAGACAGACGGACAGACAGACGGACGGACAGACGGACAGAAATCTCATCGTTAAGACCGCGTTGCATTCCATGCAGCGCGGTAAAAAACGAATGCGGACTCGACAAGTTCGTCTCCGGTTCGCCGCTGATGACTATGCGGGGAAGCATGAAAAAGGTGCCGGAGTGGAGAATCCGTTATATAATATGGTTCGACATGCCACGCCGGTACCTGACGGCGCCTGTAAGCTGTTTTATGTTTTTCATTCTGTTTGTTAGTGTGACATTCCACGAACGATATTATTAGACCGACCGACGATAGTCACGGGGGGGGGGGAAGAGGATCTCATGGTTTACCGGAACTTCCGTACAGCCCGTCGAACTAAGCTTCAACGAAAAAATATCATACGCCTTTGTTTCCTAAGATATAGTTCAAAACACTCAAATATTTCACCTATCCCGTCCCTAATTTTACTGGGGTAAAAAATGTGATCGTTTTAACGCCTTAGATTGGCTGCTTGTCTTAGCCACCTCCATTGGCATATTTGCACTAATACTTCTTATCATACTACATTTCAAGGGGGCGAACGCTTTTCCTCTTGCTAGCAAGTTCTGGCCAAGCTAAGGCTGACATTGCTGGCAACCCACCCACTCTATTGCACCACCTTACCTCATCGCCTGCTCTAACGTCGACAGCTGACTACACCTACTATCACCGGACTATCCAACGTTTCTTTTGCTAGGTAGTGTAGCCACAGATTAAAGGTGAGGTGGCACACATAAGTTTGTATTTATGCGTAATACATTTCTTGTTATAACAGTGTTATACTACTGCACGAAGCGCATTAGAGGCATTGCGGAATGCGTTCTATAATTTTTTACTTACTGTGTGGTTATTTTGTTGACAAATCGTGCATTGTCGGTATTTTTCAGAGCCGACGGGAACGGTGATCGTCGTCCCAAAACAGGAGGTCTTTAAACTGAAAGATCTCCTGAGAATCGTCACATCAACGTGGCGACTTTCAATGGGTAATTTTTCGTGTTTTATCCGCATAATAAACGTCACATGAATACGGTTGGAATGCAGACGCGGTCTAGCAATGAGATTATTCATTGGATTGAGTAAGGCTAAACGTCCCACCAAACACATTATCGATCATATCGGGGACGGGAATTTTTCAGATCCAACTGGAACAGTTGTGATAGTTCGCAAAAAGGAGATCGTACAAATGAAGGATTTTCTGAAAGATCACCACATTAATGTGGCCATATTTAATGGCCTGCTTTCTCATTAGCTTACTTACTTTATTAATTAATTAATTAATTACATTACATTACATTACATTAATGCAATGTTATTGGCATTTGTTATTGTTCGTTGCAGGGATACGATTGTATCTGTCCTCGACAGGCTCAATATACCACATACAGTAGGACGGTAAGCCATGTCCTTGTTGTTGAATTAATTATTCTTACACACGGTTCGTAGGCCTGACCTCCAGATATTTTCTGCACCAACAGAGACAGCTTCTTAGGCTGCCCGGCACAATATTCAACACAATATCCTTTGTTTTACTGCTTTTTTTACCCAGGCAGTATACTGTCGCCTATCAAAATTATAGCAACGCTTGCGTCTGGCACGAAAAACTGACTCTGACATTTCGTTCACCTTTCCCTTAATTTTATAGTGGGTTAAAACCCGTAAAGTCTGGCCTCAATTTTTGACTCCAGTCGCCTTTGAGGCGCTCTGGTTTCGCGATAAAACAATATATGTAAAATATAAAACAAACTTTGGCATTGCCTGTGATGGGCGAATGACCTCCGAATGCGACGTAGTGCGATCCACCACTCTTAGAACTGTTGGCTCATTGGGTAGTCCATCATACCATCAACTTAGTAGCGGATTTTTCCATACTGAAATTTGGTATATGGGTACATTACAGCTCCGCTGAGATTTATCCTGGTGTATTACGGGCCACGTAATTAAAGAAGTTGGACAGACAAACATTTTTACAGTTGTTAATAACACAGTCATGTCTGACCGACCATTGTCTGTCGTCATTTTAGTCGAACACATGATATCTTTATTGTGTACTTTACGCTGCTTAAAGTTTCATTTTGCTTTGCGAGTCACAATGTTATATGCCTGCTTGTTAGCAGCTGGTTAAACAGCTTGGGTTGTGACATTGAAATTTCCTATATTTCGGTTTTTTGGAAGTAGAGTGCCTTATATCTTTTTGTATGACATGTGTTTGTTTGTAGTGCCCCAACTGAAGACAACATGATCCACGTAATTAACTGATGGACTAGAAACTTTTTGTAAGCCCTATGCTTGTAGTAGGTAGTCTGTTAACTGTGAATATTACCGTATAGTTTGTTAATAACACAGTCAGATCAGATTCATAATCTGGTTCGAGCCTCGCCGGTCTGACCGTCATTTTAGTCGAACACATGTTATCTTTATTGTGTACTTTACGCTGCTTAAAGTTTCATTTTGCTTTGCGAGTCACAATGTTATATGCCTGCTAGTCAGCAGCTGGTTAAACAGCTTAGGTTGTGACATTGAAAATTCCTATATTTCGGTTTTCGGAAGTAGAGTGCCTTATATCTTTTTGTATGTGTTTGTTTGTAGTGCCCAGAAGACTGCATTCACATTCCATAAGCTTACGACGTGTATGCAGCCATTGTCTGTCGTCATTTTAGTCAAACACATGTTATCTTTATTGTGTACTTTACGTTGCTGAAAGTTTCATTTTGCTTTGCGAGTCACAATGTTATATGCCTGCTTGTCAGCAGCTGGTTAAACGTAGGCAGTAGTAGGATAGTGCTGATACGAGGATGTGTGCGTATACATGGCATAACCAGGAGATTTGGGGGGTACTGCCGAGACCAGGACCATCCATCGACATCAAGACTTCTTACTTCCTTATATGAATCGCATTAGAAGACATTTAAAATAAAAATTAGAAAAATAACTTTCTAGGCTATATACTATTATGTGTGTGTGTGTGATGCGAAATAAGTGGTTAATCGATTTGAACAACTATGCTGGTCTCTTCCCGACCACATGTGACCCACACATCTGCTTGATCACAAGATTTCCACATTCCAGAGTCACAGTATAAAGAGAGTCAGTGTGCTCGATATTTCATTCATCAAATGCAGACGATCAACCAACATGAAGCAGTACAGTCTGAGTGAGGATAGAGTAGCTGTGGTGAAGAAGTTGCAAGGACAGTATATGGTGATCATCAAGCAGAAGGACTCAGATGTGAAATACGCTGAATTGACGGCAAACAGGTAACTAAACTCGTCATTGTCTATGTGTTGTATTTTTCAAGTTGAAACGACATTCATATTCGCAATGTCTTTATACATAAGTGTTGCTGTAGTTCGACTATATGAATTGTTGTGTTCGAGAATTGGTTTCTGTAATTTCGGATGCAATTGCTATTTGTACACAAGATCTTCCCGTTTTATGTGTAGGTGGGCTCAGTTTCGTCAGGCGTTGGATGAAATCGAGACTAATGTAAAGAATGTGTGTTCGGGCAGTTTTGGCGTCAACTACAGACAAGCGATCGGCGGCGGATACTATATATCCGTCACGAGCGGTTTCTTCTGCATGGACATAAGGAAATTTTTCGTCCCCCACGGCGGAGTAGGCATTTGCTCCGAAACACACAGGCATAATCTTACTGCTCTGTACAGATAAGCTTTGGACAGTTCAATCTCTATCATAAGCACAGTGCTGCAGGAGTTATTCGCTACGACTTTCATCAACTTGACAGATTCACTTAGTGATCACCATACGATTAGTTTAGTGCTGGCTGGCTACTTGTCAATCTAAAGATGCTAGCAGAACCCACATGTCGGTCAAGAGTCATTTAAGAAGCAGAATGGAACATGACGAAAGAAGTGAACTACCGGGGGTAGGCCTTCTGGTAGAACACTTACAGAAAGATCCAGCTGGAAAAATTGTAGAAATAGAAAACAAGTGATTAAGATTGGGACGCCGAGATTGACTCATGACGCGAGTATGGAACATTCTGCGTGTCAATGTCCTGCGTTGTTTTACAGCGAAATGAGTAATGAGGCCTTTTTCAGACATATCAATATAATTCTCTGAAACGCATATATATTATTATTTATACTCTATGTGTGTGAATGCCCTGCATTGTTTTACAGCAAAATGTGGAATGTCATTTTGTGACATACAGACAGCATATATGCCCGCTCGTTTACCGTGGCAATAGTTCCGATATTGCGCTAAACTTTTTGCGTTATGTAGAGCGCTTTCTACCTAGTTGCGACGGTGCTTGTAATGACGTCGACCATCAATGCTCCAGTGACGACGTTTCTTACATTGAAACATTATAATACATGAACATAACACACACCAGATGCGGTGAATAACGTGCTGCATGTCTACTTCCTACGCTGGTGGCCAGCTGTATATAAACGTATGCAACGGCTAAGACAAAGTACTTTGGACTTTCGAGACCAATGCTGCCGGCCGCCGCGTTTTCGTCGTTGTTTGTCGCACACGACACAACACGAATACAGCACTGTCTGCTGTAGGTCAGTGGGCGTTGCTTCATTGTCTGAGTAGTAATGGCTTGTCACGGATGTGCGTACACGCTGACGGATTTCGCCGTTTTAACGGCGGATACTGCGAGATTGCGGGATTTTCTTGTCTTGCACCACGTCATCGCTTGCGTGTATTTCTGCGACGAATGCCATCAGGAGTGCCGTGTCGACGACCGTCGCCAGCTGTTCCGTTGCGACAGACAGGAAACGGTAAAATTACAATTACACCGGGGAGTACCAAGGTCACCAAAAGACACTCATTCTCAAAAAGCTCGGCAGTTAGTTCGTGGTTTGACAGGCAGAAATGTTCCCAAGAAATTATATGTCGGTTTTGCGCACTCTGTTTGGTTATTCCCCATCCCAGAACTGTTTACAGTGAACAGGAGTTGTCTTGGAAAAGTGTGGTGGATTGGAGTTCTTTTTGTCGCGAGGTTTGTAAGTTAGAGCAGCAGTCTTGAGGTTTTGGGTGGAAAGGGCATGCTGGTGGAGATTGACAAGGCAAAAACTGGTCATCGCAAATATAACAGAGGTCACTGGGTGGATAGTTTCTAGTTTCATGAGCACTGCAAAGATGAAAGACGACGTAACGACAGCAATGATGAAATACAGGATTTTATGACGCAGCATATGGGGACATTGAAGATTACTGGAATCTCATCAAACAACTGCTGCAGCCTTGCTGAACAGTCACATTTCAGAAGCTCCGACTCAGTGAAGAAGTGTGCATTGCCAAACGGTATCATCTACTTACGTCTACAAAACTTCTTTGTCAGCAAGAAACCACAACAACTCATTGACGGTAAGTCAGAACAATGCAGCGATACCGGTTTTGACTGAGATATCTCCATCCCGTTGATATTTGGCACATCTATCAAGAATACACACGTTGGTCAAGAGTCGTTTAAGAAGCAGAATGGCACATAACGAGTTATCCCAATCACACATACGCCGGAAGATTGGGACGCCGAGATTACTGCATGACAACAGCATAATCTTACTGCTCTGTACAGATACACTTTGGACAGTTCAATCTCTATCATCAGCACAGTGCTGCATGAGTAATTCGCTACGACTTTCATCAACCTGACAGCTTCATTTAGTGATCACCATACGATTAATTTAGTGCTGGCTGGCTACTTGTCAATCTAAAGATGCTAGCATAGCAGAACCCACGTCGGTCAAGAGTCGTTTAAGAAGCAGAATGGAACATGACGAAAGAACTGAACTCGGCCTCCTAGTGGACCATCTGAAGAAAGTTGACAAGCCTTAAAAAGAAAGGCAACTTTCACCAAGTGTTTAACTGCCTCTGCTGATGACAGTGGCAGTGTATCTGCAGATGTGGGGTGACCATTAAACACTTCACACGGTCAACTGCATGTATTAGCGGCAGAGCGAATCTTTCCAGTTTCTCTTGTGACAAAACCATAAACAGACGGCAGTGGTATCAAGCAACAACACTTCATCTAGGAGTACGAGGGTGTCCTCACACACTTCAGGATTCCACTTTAATTGTTAAGCTTTGCAATGGCGATACGATTGCCATAGAGACTCGATATCGTTCTGGATGCCTACTGTAGCTCTATAGAAGGGCTGCAGCAGTTGAAAGTAAATTCAACCTACTTCAGCTTCCGATAACTGGTCTCACGGACATTTTGGACAGCATTCAGAATATAACAACATGAGCAATTACATCTCTCAGACAATGGCACACGCCCTGCATTAGCAAGGTTACTCCCTGCGAGGGTCCAAAAAAGTAAGTAAATAAATGTGCGAATTTATACAGAATAGACAAACTCCATTTCCTGGCTGGATGTCGTAGGAGACGACCAAACCATGGTTTAGTTGTAGCTTTAGATTTGTCTCTCATTGACTTACAGCTTCAAACGAGTGGCACAGATGACTCACTGTTGCAAAGCGTATGCCGCCAGCATAATACAACACAACAGTCATATGCTAACATTTGTATACCGGTAATCTAACCCATAATGTGAATGACTAACAGTGGAACAGTCAGTAACAGTACATAAACTGTGTTCGTTTTTACAGGCTACTGCCCGCTGCTGTCTACTACTTTGTCTACCGGCTAGCCCAGCCAGAAAGTGTGCTTCTGTGTCTGTGCAAGCATATAAGAGGCGCACACAACCAACGCTTCATACTTCATTCGTTGTCTTGAACAGTACGCGTTGAGCAGTTCTGAAATGAAGCAGTTTAATTCAGTGACGACAGAATTGTCGTTGTGAAGAAAGTACGAGGACAGTATGCGGTAACTGTAAAGCAAAAGGACTCGGACGTCAAATATGCTGAATTTACACCGAACAGGTAACTTGCAGTTTCCATATTTTCACTTGTTTGAGCTCAGGCCTTACAGTTTCGAATTTCGATGTTTGTCGCTTCGACATTCTAATAAGAATACTCACATCACCGTAACTGCAAAACTTCAATTCTAACGAATGTCGTGTTTATGTAGCTGGGCTCAATTCCGTCTATGTATGGACGACGACGACATCGAAAGCGGTCTAAAAACTCTACGATCTGGTGATGCAATCGCCTACAGGTAGTCTATCGGCAGTGGATACTACGTATCCCTATCCACCAACATCTACTGCATCGATATCCGTAAATTCTTCTTGCCCTACGGAGAGACGGACATGAAACCCACTTGCCAAGGCATTGCATTGCGCCTTCACGAATGGGACGGAATGAAGATCGTCGACGAGATCAACAACACCTATCCTTCTCTTGGCACAGCCCTACCATGCTACCTCGCGGACGACCACCAGAATCAAATCGGTGCACTGCAGTGTCTGATGTGTTTTCAGATAATCAACAGAATGAGTGCCTTGTCTGTATGGATGGTTTTGCCCATTTGGACATTATGTTAATCATGCCATGTAATCATTGCTTTTATATTGTTTGTTATTTCATGCTACTGAAAAAATAAATTTGATTCGATTTGAATCGGGTGGCGGCCATCAAACAACTGCTGCAGCCTTGCTGAACAGTCACGACGACGAATATTATGATTGGAACCCGTTAGAGCTCAATGAATTCATGATGCTGCGAACGTATGTCCAACATGGCGGTAAATAGTTATTTTATGTTATGATATTTTGTGTAAACTTCTGCCTGTCTCCGATGTGGTCTATAATGTGTTTGGTGTCTTACTTAATACTCAGTGCTCTCTCTCTCTCTCTCTCTCTCTCTCTGTGTGCGTGTGTTATAATTATCGTTATCGTTATCGTTATTGTTTCTTAAAATGCTGCTTTGATTTCAGATGATCTGCAAATGTCTGCATAATATGCATGACTGGATACTATGACATGGAAATTATCACGGATATGCCGTGTCTACATCGCTATCATTTCCAATGCTTGGTCGCATGGCTTGGGCAGGTAAAAACATGGATTTTAGAATGATCACATTTTGCTATATGTCTGTCTGTCTGTCGTCTGTAACGTTCGTGCGTCCTACTCAGGCGATTAAAATTTCCGCAATGTTTCTACGCCATTTGGTACGCTGGCCATCTGCTGACATCCATAACTATTGACCTTGAATGATCTTGAACGGCGTAATGGTCGTTACATTGTGTTATTTCACTGAATTTTGTAAACCTTCGTTGCAGAAAACGATCTGTGGCGGAATCTATGCAAAAGTCTATTGTATTTTAGTGCGTGTACAATGTCGTCATAAAGAAAGTTCACGTTCGCTATCTCATCTCCTGATGAGTTTCTTGTAGAATATATAATTTCAGATGATTAGCGCGAGCAAGGTATTGTTTGTATTAAATTTAACTGAAACGCTGTGTTGCAGACTTTGTTTGTTTCTATTTGACAGAATGACAGCTGCCCACATTGCAGAGCGACTGTGCGGGAACTGTTGGGGCTCGAGTGACGATTGTAGCATTTTGAGATTCGGGCAGATATTTCATGAGATTGACATTTGCGCAGACAATTGCAACATCAGCATCAGCTATGAGCTCAGACTCATCCGCTTCACTAGCGAGTTACAGTTACTTCTACGACGACAAAATGACTTCGATTAGCGCAAGCAAGGTATTGTTTGTATTAAATTTAACTGAAACGCTGTGTAGCATACTTGTGAATAGGAGTGTTTGTTTTGTTTCTATTTGACAGAATGACAGCTGCCCACATTGCAGAGCAAGTGTACGAGAATTACTGGGACTGGAGTGACAGCTGAACAGTGACAGTGAATTGTGACATTTTGAAATTGACAATTGCGCAGACAATTGCTACATTTGATATGATTTAAGTGCGAATGAAAAATTTGACTTATTTGTTTCCATGCCGGTGTTGTTTCTTCTTGCTATGTTGATAGCTGCCTCGCAGAATTTCTCCAGTTCTATCAATGATCCTAAAGTTGTTCGGTTTCCATCGCCGCTGTTGTTACTGATGCTGCTGCTGCTGCTGCTGTTGTTACCAGTCGATCGACTCCTGTCTCTGTCATTCATGATTGTAACTGAGGCAGTGGTGAGGTGAATGCTTCAAATATATAGGCTAGCCGAGGTCAGTTGGTCTACATTGTTCAACATTGTTCCTTTGTTACATTATATGGAAAATTGCAGAGCCTGATTTTCATAACATGACAAAGACCTTAGCGTCTATCGATTGATCACAAACAAAGCAGTCTATGACTCAGAAGCTGCTTGCATTGGGGATTGTTTTGTCTGTGACTGTTCACCGTCGTTCTGTAGCTCTGCCTTTTTGTTCTAGACAAACTATTGATCTGTGGATGGGGAACAGCACAAAGGAAGTCAAGGTCATACGCATATCATTATTATTAGTAGTTCGGTCAAGGTTGGTCTTGATTCTCTCCCTTTTCAACTACTACCGTCTCCTACCCTATAATTTTTTTACTCACCCGGGGGAGGATCACTGATTGCTTTCATTAGAGATGTTAAGTTTGCTTTGAGGAGACGAGAGGATGCAGTGTAGTAGCTATGATATGACAGCCCCCAATACTGCTAACGTAATCAGACCCCCTTACTGCTGTCTCATAACACGGTAGGCCTTGACGTCATGCGCGAATTACGTGGAGCACTTCTAGGCTCTAGCGATGGCCAATAAAGTAAGCTGCTAATCGTTGCTAGTCTTGTTGTCGTCATTACTGCTGTCGTGAACCTGAGCTCGTCGGAGCATTATAGTACTGTGTGACAATCTCGGTGTTTTCATTATTACCTCTAAAGCTGATGACAGACTGCCGATCGGCCGATTTTCATGACAGACGACCGATTTTATCGGACAACTTTTCAAGTGAATATGGCGGATTCTTCTGATGTCGACGCTGCTGCTGCAGTGCTTGTAATGCTGCATACAAGTCGGAAACGTCAGAAATGGAAGATTTGGGTGCGCCCTTGGATGATGCAGAGGTATATTTGCTTTTCGTTACATTCAGGCATAATACTACTTACTAATAC
>Ga0209562_1001108_pt1 | contig 10101 bp, 4 predicted proteins | sample WorMetvacBELIZE2_FD_187399 | JGI IMG/M metagenome (GOLD analysis project Ga0209562, IMG submission 187399) | Marine gutless worms symbiont microbial communities from Max Planck institute for Marine Microbiology, Germany - Olavius vacuus BELIZE.2... | ecosystem: Host-associated > Annelida >...
AACTTGAATCATTTATTTCAAAAGCGATTTTTTCAGCTTCTTCCAATAAAGAAAGAGTTTGAGGAATTTCATCGGTTTCATATAGTGCAGTGGCAAGCAAAAGCGACAACTTCAGCTCGGATTTTTTTTCACCCAAAGCGCGAATATTGGTAAGAGTTCGGTTTAAATTATTTATGGCTAAATTGTAATTACCGGTTCGCAAATATAATCGACCTAGAAATTCACCAATATCGATAAACACCGGAATTGAATTTTGATCATATTTTTGAACTTGCATTATTTCTTGGGCAATAATTGCTTTTTCTTCAGCTTTGGGAATATCATTGGTATTCCAGGCAATATTAGCTAAAACCAATTGGGAACTTGCTGAAATTATGGCGTTGGGATATTTAGGTAAAAGCGAAATGCTCCTATTGATATTTTCAGCCGCTTGATCTAAGTTGCCTAAATATAAGTAGTTTTTCGATTGCTCTAAACTAATATTTCGAATTACTTCTTCTTCTCCCAAAGTTTTATACATATTAATTACTGAGTTATATAACTCAGCCGATGTAGAATAATTTTTTTGTTGATGCTGACGAGCGGCAAAATTACTAATTAATTGGGCAGATGCTAAATTTGCAGGAATCTGATTATAAATTGTTGCGGCTTTTTGAAAATATATTGCAGCTTCGCGATATTGTTCTTGTCGGTCAGATAATTCGCCCATTGCTAAATTTATTTCCGCTAAGGTCTCTTTATCAACATTAGGATTGTCGGCAATTAGTTTTTGAGCCTTTTCGTAGATTTCTTCTGCCAGTTGGCTATTTGACATTTCCATTTGGCATCGAGCTAATCCATTAAGGGCTTTTAACTGACCGGTGATATTTTGATTCTGTTCATTAATTACCAAAGAATTTTGGAAAAATTCATAAGAATTTTCATAAGATTGCTGAGAAAGCAGATAATTACCTAAAAGATAATAGTGCAGAGCGTTTTCTTTTTCCGAAAGTGGAAATACTGAAATTAGCGCACAGGCTTCTTCGAATTTTTGTTCTTTATTTAGATTATCAATTTGGATTTTCGCAAAAATTTCGATTGCAGACAAAATTACTTCCAATCTTTGCCTGCCTGAACAACCTTTTAGAGCTAATACCTCTTGATAATATTCATATGCTGATTGCCATTTATGCTGATATATTTCGGCTTTTGCTAGATTATTTAATGTGTCGATTTGGTTGGTGATATAAAATTCATCTTCTTTATCAATAAAATCATTTTCAAAAAATATTCGTAAATTAGCTAATAGCTTATATGCGTTTTGATATTCTTGCTCATCTATTTCAATTTTGGCAAGCTCTAATGTTGATGAAATATATACTTTAATATCAATTGGATTATGTTTAGGGCTTTTAAAATAGATTTCAAAAGGTAGATCGGATAAATTTGCCCCAACTGACATCGCTAAAGATTTTTGAAGGCAATTTTGATAATCGCTAAGATTTTGGCGCTTACGATGCAAATAACCAAATGCTAACCAATTCCAGGAATCGTTGGGATCTAATTCGGTAGCTTTTTTAATTGATTTAAAAGCGATTTCTTCATCTTCAGGAGCTGAAATTAACGAAAAAAGTCGGGCAAATTTCCCAAAATTTGTTCGCCAGTGCTGAAATTCCTGATTTTTATCCTCAATAATTTGATTTAGTTGATCTTTTGCTAAAGAAAACTGATTATTTTCAACTGCTTCAATTATTTGTTTCAAATCTTTTTTATTTAAAATACTTTCAATTTCTCGAAATAATCCATCAGAAATTTGAAATTTGTGGGATTTATTGCTCAGTAGTTTTTCAATTACTCCACGCAAATGGGTTTCTAACCTTATTACATTAGCTGATGCCGGCGGGGAAGTTGGAGTAAATATTGGAGTTGATAATTCTGAATCCGCAGGAGTTTTTTCTTTGATTTTTGTAGAAGTTGCAATCGATTTTTTATCAGATTTATCCTGATCTTGTAATTTTTGATCAGAAGCTTGAAAAATCAATTCCTCCTGTTCCTCAGCAACTTTTGGAGTTATTTTGGTAAATGTAGTAATTTTATTTTTAATTGAGTTTAATAATCCATCTGGTTTTTCTTTATCGCTACCTGAATCTTCCTGAACCGCTTGGGCGATCATTGAAGTAAAATAGCTAAGATCATTTGTCTTTTCATCAATCTCTAATTTTGTTTGAGTATTGATTATTTTTTGATGATTATCCTCCTTAATTATGTTATCTGGTAATTCTTTACCCGTAACTTCTGGAATTAATTTTGAAAAATCCGAGCTTTCTATTGATTCATGCAAATTGTTTTCTTGATTAATTTGCGACTGAATCTTAGCAATTTCTTCAAATTTATTTTCATCATTTGGTTGTTCGCTATCTTCTTCAATTTGCCCCTCAACTGCTTGGGGAATAGATTTTGTATAGGCTGAAATTTTATTAGTTATTGATTTAACAATACTTTGTGATTCTTGCTCTTTGATAATATTTTTATCATCAATCTGTTCATTAGTCTCTTCAGATGATAGATTAGAACTGATATTAGCGGCTGCAACATTCCCCAGTGAATCTTCATTATTTATATAATCATCGATTTTTTCTTTTTGAAAGTTTTCTGCAATTTGGTCGATTTCGTGGTTAATATCTTGAGCTTTTTGCTCAACTTTTTCAATATTATTATTTATATCTTGATTAATATTATTTTGTTGTTCAGATTTATTTTCTAATGAGTTATCGGCAATTTCTTTATTTTCATCTGGTATTTGAGGTTTAAAAATTGTTCGATAGGTTTTGTGTAAAAGTCCTCGTAAACTTGCTCGATGTTTACCAGATTTAGATGGTTTAGTGACTTTAGAAGCTGTATTATCAGTAATATTTATTTCGTTTTGGTTTATATTATTTGAATTTTGAATATTAACACTGTTGGTAATATTAGAATCAACTTTAGATTGATTATCAGAAATAGTTATTGTCTCACCTTGTTCGGTAGTAATATGATTATCTGTTATATTTTTATCAATATCGTTATTATCATTTACTTGGTTAAAAGATTTTTGTGAAGGAGTTAGCGGATCAGTTTGATCTAAAATATCTGCTGATTTTTTAATTATTGAATCAATATTATCTGTTGTTGGATTTTGATGTTCTTGGTTATTCAGATCCTGGTCAATATTGGTAAAATCATCGTCAGATTCTTCATTTATAACAATTTTTGATTTGGTAATCTCCTCAATAGCAGAATTAATATAGTTATCAATTTGCTCGTTAGCTTTTTGTAATTTCTCATCAATATCGTTTGGAGTTGATGCAATTGCAGAATCTTTAGAAATTTTTTGGTTATCTTCTAAAGCATCTGATTGCGAAATCAGATTAGATTCTTCTGAATTTGGTTTAATTAATGATTCAGCAAATTCTTCTTCAATTTTGGGATTAGTTTTGTCAGAAAGTTTGATTTTAATAATTGCCCCATCCTGACGATTTTTATAGGTATTTTCTAGAATTTCCGAAGTCTCATTTTGAATGATACGATCTTTTCCCAGTAACACCGGAATAACCACTTTATTGTTCTTATTTTCAGTTATATTCTCGTTACTTTTTTCGGTTTCATCTGCATTAACATATACTTTTTCCGAGCTTTGGCTGGGGATAAACTGAGGTATCTCAATAGATTCTTGATTAATAATTGAATCTTTTGGTTCTTCTAAATCGTATTTATATTTAGTTTCTGAATTTTCAGGAGATTCATTACTTCTAGTAGAGTAACTTTCTAACTCATTACTAGTATCTGTGTTTCTTAATAATCTGGTAATTGATAAATTTGAACTTTGGTTTGAAGAATTAATATTTAAAGTAACCTGATTTATTAAACTATCAGCTTTATATTCATTATTATTAGCATTTGAGTTGGTTGGTAAGTCTGTGCTATTTCTTTGATCGTCACTTATTTGGTGTTTAAAACTGCGAACTACCAATAGTAATAAAATTGCGAATAATAGAATTATTATGCCAATTATTACAAACAAAATTGGATTTTCAAATACATTAAAAATCATTAACTTGACTTTAAATTATGGAAATTAATCGAAAAATTATATCCTAATTTGTTGATTTTTCACAAAAAAATCAATATAGTCAGAATTAAGTTTTTTTATGATAAAACAATATATTTTAGTTTTTTATTAAACTAAAATCTGATAATTAAAATGTTACTTGTTGTAAATAAATTGATTTAAATTTTTGGATTTATTTTACGCTTGTAAGAACTTTCAATTTTACTAGCTAATCGATATTTAGCAACTGTTCGCTCAACAATTTCAATTCCCCGATTTTTCAGGATTTTGGTTATTTGTCGATCGGATAATGGTTTAGATTTATTTTCATTAGCAATTAATTCGCGAATCATTGCTACTACCGAAGTCGCTGAGAATTGTGAACCATAATCCGAACTTATTTTACCTCTTACAATAAAATGACTAAAAGGAATCATTCCCCTTGGCGTATCCATATATTTGCCAGCAATGACTCGTGAAATTGTTGAAAAGTGAATGTCAAAATGATTAGCTAAATCCTTTTGGAGTAGAGGTTTGATTGTTATATCACCAAGTTCAAAAAAAGAGCGTTGATATTTAACAATATAGTTGGCAATTTCCCAAATGAGTTGTGAACGACTCTTTAGATTCCGAATAAAATTTTTTGCTGAAGAATAGTTGTAATTTAACCAATTTGTATCTTGATTTTTGTTTACTTGTTTTTTAATAATATTCTTTGAATTTAGAATTTTTTTTATATTTGAATCAATCGCCAGATTATTTAGATATCCGTCATTATTAAATACATACCATTTGTGATTGATCTTTTTAACAATAACATCCGCTTCAATATATTCCGGTAAAAAATTTTCCTGGGTTAATAGCGAAACCGGTCGAGTTGTGAATTTGCCTAATTGTTGGTAAACATCTTGAATACGCTCTTTCTCCCAGTTTAATTTTGTTAGTAAATCCGAATCTTTTTGGTTAATTATCAAGTTATAGTAGGACTTTTTAGCAAGAATTTGTAAACAGTCCGATTTAAGTTTGGATTCAGGTAATCGTTCAGTTTGGATAAGCAAACATTGTCTAATATCTCTAGCCCCAATACCGGCAGGATCTAAACATTGAATTAATTCAAGCGCATACTCTAAATCAAGAATCGTCGGTCTTAATTTAGTCGTTTTTAATATATATTTTCGAAATTTTACTAAATCTTCACTAAAAAAACCGAATTCATCAAGATTACCGATAATAATTTGGGAAATTTCCGCTTGGATTTTATCTTTAGCTTTAGCTTTAGCCTCAATTAATAGATTTTGATAAATATTAGTTTGATGTTTTTGAGTTATATTGATATTATTTTCAAAATCTTGGTAATTTAGTTTATCTTTTTCAGATATCTGGCGCAAATTAAAATTGGCTTTTTCTACTCCCTGATCAAAATCTTCAATAGAATCATCACTTTCGTAATTTTCATCTTCCCATTTATATATTTCGCCATTTTCACTATCAATTTCGATATCAGCAATAACATCGGTATCAAGTTGGGTTTCGCTATTTTCTTCTTCTGAATTATTAATTATTTGTTCATCTAAATCGTCATTTTCCTTAAGTAGGGGATTTTCATTAATCACTCGGTTAATTTCTTGTTTGAGTTCAAAAATTGGCATTTGCACCAAATTCATTAATTGAGCATGCTGAGGTGAGATTTTTTGGGTAAGCTTTAGAGTTGGCTTTTGACGAAGTTTGGTTGAGATCGCCATAGATAATTTGATTATTTAAATTGAAAAGTCTTCACCTAAATAATGTTCTTTGGCCAACTGATGATTAGCAATTTCAGCAGAATCACCGCTTACTAAAACTTTTCCGGACATAATTATGTAAATTCGATCGCAGGTGCTTATAGTTTCACGCGCGTTATGATCGGTAATTAGAACTCCAATTCCTCGATTTTTTAAATCAAATATTAAAGATTTTATTGACCGAATATTTAGTGGATCAACACCTGCAAATGGCTCGTCTAAAAGTATAAATCTTGGTTTAGTCGCAAGCGCTCTAGCAATTTCAACTCTTCTTCGCTCTCCGCCGGAAAGGCTAGCTCCCATAGAGTTTCTAACTTCAAATAAATCAAAAGCTTCAATTAATTCTTCAGTTTCTTTGGAGATTTGATTTGAGCTTAGTTTGCGAAGCTCTAAAATTGCTTTAATATTTTCAACTACAGTGAGTTTTCGAAAAACCGAAGGTTCTTGAGGTAAATAAGCAAGCCCCATTTCTGCTCGTTTATGAATCGGTGAGTGGGTAATATCTTTTTGATCAATGATTATATTGCCGCCTTCAGAATTTATTAGCCCAACAATCATATAAAAACTTGTTGTTTTCCCGGCACCATTGGGACCCAATAGTCCGACAACTTCATTGGAATTTACTTCTAAACCAAAGCCATCAACAACTCTACGACCTCCGTATGTTTTCGCAAGATTTTGAGCTACAAGTTTTGGCATAATAGATTAATTGTAACGATAAAATTGTGATTGATTTATTCAAATAAATTATTTTGTTAGATTTCTCTAAATGAAAATATATCAAGTAGGGGGTTCAGTTCGTGATCAAATTCTTGGAAAAACTCCGAAAGATCGCGATTGGTTAGTTGTTAATTCTTCAGTGGAAAATATGCTAAGGTTGGGATATAAACCTGTTGGCAAAGATTTTCCGGTTTTTTTACATCCCCAAACTAAAGAAGAATACGCTTTAGCCAGAGTAGAGCGCAAAATTGAAAATAAAAGAGGGCATGGTGATTTTTCATTTTATTATGCACCGGATGTTAGTGTTGAAGATGATTTACTGCGGCGGGATCTGACAATAAACGCAATCGCAATAGATGATCAAGGTAAATTGGTAGATCCTTTTGGCGGTGAACAAGATATTAAAAATAAAATTCTGCGAAATGTAAGTAAAGCCTTTAGCGAAGATCCATTGAGAATATTAAGGGTAGCTAGGTTTAGTGCACAATTACCTGAATTTACCATTGCTGATGAAACTTTATTGCTAATGCAAAAAATGGTTGCAAATGAGGATTTAGCATTTTTATCGGCTGAGCGAATATGGCAGGAGTTAGTCAGAGGATTAGCTGAAAAAAAACCTAGAAAAATGTTTGAAATATTGAGTAATATTGGTGCTTTAAAAAAAATCTTACCGGAAGTTGATAATTTAAAAGGCGTGCCGCAAAAAAAATCCAGACATCCTGAAAAAGATGTGTTTGAACATACGATGCTGACAATGGAGGCGATAACCAAATTAACCACAAAACCACATATCCGATTTGCCGCACTTTGTCATGATTTAGGTAAAGCAATGACCGCTAAAGAATATTTACCGGCTCATCCAAATCATCATTTACAGGGTGTTAATATAATTGAAAAATTAGCTAAACGTCTTAAAATACCGAGTAAATTTAATCATATAAGTAAATTATCCTGTCGTTGGCATGATGCCGTTTTTAAACTTGAGCAAGATCCTAAAAATCTTGAACTTTGGTTTGATTTAATTACCGGAATTGATCTTTGGCGCCGACCTTGGCAATTAGATGAATTGTTACTTGTTGCAAATGCGGATTTTCAGGGGCGCCCAAATTATTTAAATACTGAATTTAAGTTTATAAATATTGCAAAAAAAATTTCAAATCAAGTAAAAAAATCGTTAATAAATCAGATGATTACAGATAAGAATTCAAGAGATAATTTAATTCGCTTAAATATTGAAAAGGCTGTATTTAATATGTTCGCTTAACAAATAAAACAATAAAAACAAATAGATATATAATTAATATAATAAAATAAATTAAGTATATTGAGTTTATTATCGGAAAGTTTTTAATGAAAAGTATATATATTATCAATAAGATATAATCATTTATTTATAAGTTTATAGAATAAATTGGGGTAATTATTTAAATTCATTTTTATTAAAATCTATTCATACTATTTTAGTAAAATTATTAAAAATAAGAAATTATTTGTTTGAGGTTACAAAGTAAATTTGAATTTATATTAATAACTTAATATAACACCAACCTTTTAGTTGCAAAAAATTCATAGTTTTTACATTTTAATAATTAAGGAGAATACATCTATGGTAAAAAAAATCATATTAATCGCATTTATTGCTACTTTATCTTTGGGATGTGCATCAATACCAATGGAAAGTTCTGAAAAAAACCAAGAAGCACTCAAATTTGTTTCGCCCAGTGAAGGCAAATCTGGATTGTATATATATCGAAAAGGGATTTTAGGAAGTGCATTGAAAAAAGATGTATGGCTTAATGGTAAATGTATTGGAGAGAAACTGCGCCGAATATTTTTTTCTATGAAGAAGTTGAAGGAGATAAAGAATATAAAATCTCAACTGAATCAGAATTTTCCCCAAATGACCTCGTTGTTAAAGTTAAAAGTGGAATGTTATATTTTATCCGTCAATATATTAAATTAGGACTATTTATTGGCGGGGCAGGGCTGGAAGTTGTTGATGATGAAGAGGGAAAAAAAGCAGTAAGTGAATTAAAGTTGGCAGTAAAGGGCACTTGCAGTAACTAAGTTTATGAAATAAATATCAACAATTTCTTCAAAATTAATATAATTTGATCCAATAATTAAATAGTAATTGAGTATATTAAGTTTATTAGAATAATTTTTCAAACAAAATTTATTTACAACTACAAAAATCAAATTTTTCAATAGAAATTGGCTTTGCTAGTGTATGTTTAATAATGCAGTGTTATTGCTTGTCATTTTTTATTTTAATCAAAATCAAAATATAATCATGAAAAATTTGGCAAATTTATTATTAAATAAAGGCTAGAATAAATAAAATATATCACTATAAAATCAAGATGTTATAGATAGTTCTTCTAGATAAAGATTAATATTTAAAAATATTAAAAATCTTTATATTTCAAAAAAAACATATAAAGCAAACTCTAATATTGTGAAGAAATTGATAAATTTTTAAGTATAGAATCTCATTAAAATGATCAATAAATTCACTGGATATAATTTAATTCAGATTAATATAGTATATAACAATAAATACTTATTTAAATAAGATAACCTAGAAAGAAATAATGACTAACCAAAAAAGCATCAAAAAAGAAGTTCCGCTAGAAAAAAAATTATGGGAAGCTGCAGACAAACTACGTAAAAATATTGACGCAGCCGAATACAAGCACATCTTGCTTGGGCTAATATTCCTAAAATATATTTCAGATGTCTTCGAAAAACTGCATAAAACACTAAATGCAGGTGAAGGCGAGTATACCGGCGCCGATCCCGAAGACTGCGATGAATACAAAGCGGAAAATGTGTTCTTTGTGCCGCCATTTGCCCGATGGTCATATTTACAGTCAAGAGCCAAATTACCTGAAATCGGCAAAGATGTGGATGACGCCATGGACGCCATCGAGCGGGATAATACGTCGCTTAAAGGGGTGCTGCCCAAAGTTTTTGCCCGCGGCAATCTCGATCCAACCAATCTTGGCGGACTCATCGACTTAATCAGCAATATTTCCATGCAGCATGGCAATGGCAAAGGTGACTTTCTCGGTCGGATATTTGAATATTTTCTAGGTGAATTTGCTTTAGCCGAAGGCAAAAAGGGCGGACAGTTTTACACCCCCCGTTCAGTGGTCGAATTACTGGTGGAAATGCTGGAACCTAATAAAGGTCGCGTTTACGATCCCTGCTGCGGCAGTGGCGGTATGTTTGTGCATTCGGAAAAGTTTGTGGAAAACCACCAGGGAAATATCAATGACATTGCCATTTACGGACAGGAAAGCAATCAGACTACCTGGCGTTTGGCGAAGATGAATCTGGCTATTCGTGGAATTGACAGTTCAATGGTTAAGTGGAACAATGAAGGCTCATTTCTAAATAACGCTCACAAAGACCTGAGAGCCGACTATGTAATTGCTAATCCGCCGTTTAATGACAGCGACTGGTCGGGTGAGCTTTTGCGTGGTGACGGCCGCTGGAAATACGGCGACCCGCCCAACGGCAATGCCAACT
>Ga0209562_1001109_pt1 | contig 10100 bp, 5 predicted proteins | sample WorMetvacBELIZE2_FD_187399 | JGI IMG/M metagenome (GOLD analysis project Ga0209562, IMG submission 187399) | Marine gutless worms symbiont microbial communities from Max Planck institute for Marine Microbiology, Germany - Olavius vacuus BELIZE.2... | ecosystem: Host-associated > Annelida >...
TAATTACACGCAGTTTCCATTACATGCTCTTTCCTGTACATGCCCTTTCAGTGGGCACTTTACCCTCCGTAGCCATTACACGCCCTTTACAGTCCTTTTACTGTTACATGCCGTTTCCTTTACCTGCGCATTCCATTTCATCAGCATTACCCGTCTAATCCATTACACGCCCTTTCCTTTACTCGCGCTTTAAGCGTCCCCCTGAATATATACCGGAACTTTCTATAAAATAGTCTGTCCCAGTATAAATGTATGAACCATCACTACTACAGTACAGGTAGTACCACACTTGACCTTGCTGGAGGTATGTAGTCTAGTTATATGTGCTTGAAGGTACATTGCAGCCAAAATTTAGATTGTTGATATAATAATTTACATTCCATGTTTTTGATACTGTTAATCCTGCCAGTAAAAATACAGCTGTAGCAATTGACAAAGGTTACACTGAAGATCTTAGGGAACACTGGCTAATCCAGATACACCTAGAAAGAGACAGTTAAAAAAGCAGTGTACACGTGCATGTCTGTTAAGGTACTATGTGGACACTGACATTGAACATTGCATAAATTGACTAACAACTGTATCTGAACTTTGTTGAGTAACTTCACTTGTGTTAATCATTTAGCTGGCATATACCTACCTCATAAATGGCTTACATCCATCCCTTGAATGGTAAAGTGCAGTACATTAAAGGGACTTATAAATAATTAGCAAATAGTCCTAAACGAGACATGCAGAATGCCATATGGCACAAGCATATCAGGCACATAGCTATTAGCACAATCCATTTAGCATGTGTTCGTGGTAAGCTCTGTTGTAATAGTTCTTAATTATGCCATAGATAATCTTCATTTGTACAGCAAAAAAATGCTGGTTTGTTGCAGGGTGCAGTATACGACTATCGGCAAGCAGCTTGGCCGGGAACATATCAGTCTTATTATGGGCCTCCAATGCATTGAACAATTGGGACTCAGTTTGTCATATAGGTGTGTTCAATAAACTGGATGTCAGAACTGGCGTTCAGTTCAGTGAACTTAACTGGTTTCTGTTATTTTATGGTACAGAGGTTGTCAATATTTCTCCACTACAACAACTGTCCTAATATTTTTGACTGTGTGTATTTGTTGCTTGTTTGGTTGCATTAATGTTGTAATTACGTGCAGTGACAGTGATAAAGCCTGGATTGGCAGTTGGCATATACATATATTCATTTCAAAAAATGTCATGGATACAGTACGGGCCACCAGGATCCTATATATAAGGCTTTCAGTCCCAGCAGTCTCTAAACAATAAGCCAGAGTCAAAACCTAACCCTGACATCAGTTGCCCACTGATCCACTCTGTTCCAACCTGCCACTGCAGAATGTAAACAAATCGCATCAACACTTTCATGTCACTCGGCTGCATCATTGGCTGCCCAGTACGCACGATGTTGAAAAAATGTAATTTGCTGCCATGAGCACATTTTTTGTTCATCGGTTTTATGAAAGTCTAGTTACATATAGTACAGTAGTGTGCCCTTAAACCCTTTGTAATTGCTACCATGGTATTCTTACAGGCCTGAAGCACACAATGTTGTTAAGATGCTACTGCATCTTCTTGTGCTTGTCAGACTTGTTCAATACGTGCAATGTGTTTACTGCATGTAGGTATAGTCTTAATGTTAACAATTAATAAATTCAAGTTAATAATTTAATAAGTTAATAATTTAATAAAACAATTCCAGGTATATCAGCAGCAACTGTAACCACATGTCCGGTTACCATTTACAAGATCACACATAAATAGTAAACACAGCCGTGTGGACATTTGGCCTCAGTCGATATTATAAAGCCACAGTCTTACAGCACTGCTAACAGGCACTAAAGTGGACATCACGTCACTAGGCTGCAGAGTAAGAGGGCAACTCACGAAAGTCGGAAAAAGGGATCTGGAGCTAGAACTGTGGCCAGAGGACTTAAGTGATTGATTGAGTAAGGCTCAACGTCCCACCAAACACAGTATAGGTCATATCGGGGACGGGTTTTCACAGGTCAAATGACCCAACCAACAGTGTCAAAGCAATGAAGAAAGATAGGCTTCAATCCCATCGGGTCCACCCCACTGCACTCACAATTATATGAGAACTATGCAGTATGAAACAAAAAGACACAAGATACACACAGTGAAATGGGCCTAGTGTGCTTGACTGTGCACAGCTTCAGTACACAATACTACGCAGCACAGTTCTGATTATCTCCCCTCTTACCTCCATACAAACATCATAGCTCAGATGTTGTCTATCGAAGGGGGGGTGGGGCTTCAGGTACAGTGGGAGAAAATGGATGGGAGAAAATGGGATAAGAGCTGGATGGAGTTCAGACGTCTGTGGCCTATGCTCCACTGACAGCAAGTAGTAGTAACAGATTTTTATTGGCAGAAATGCAGGCAGAAAGACAAAGCAAGCCTAATGCATTGCTGTCAAAAACTTAAAAGTCAGGCAAATACATGAGACGAAAACAAACGTACATGAAGAAAGAAAAAGAGAAGGCAAAAGTCAGTCTTACAATCATTAGCAGGAATTGCCTACAGTTAATATGTTAGTAAGTTAGTCTGTCAGAAAGTACCACTCCATTGACACACGTCTGGTGATCTAGCAGTACTGTGCCCCAGAATGACGAGACATGGACAGAGAAGCTTTGCTGGTCTGATCCTCTGTGACCCATTGCTCTGTCGATAAAGACTGCTCTGTTCTGTAGAGCTTATCAAACACTATCACACCACCTCTGCAATAGTTTAGGCTGTAAGGACTGCTGTTTGAACACAAACGTACTTCCTTACAGCAACGTACATTAGAGTACAGCCTAACAGTTCACTAAACAGCCAACAACAATTAAAAAACACCTCCGACAGAAAGCACCATAAACGTAGGAATGACCAGCTACCAAGTTTTTATCTTATTAATCTCGAACTGTTGTAACCGATCATCTGTACACGGACCAAGATGCAACGACTGCAGGTCTTTGCCAGCTGTACAGCACTGTGATGATCTACTGTGTTTCAACTGCCCCGTCACCTACACACAAAATGCGTTAGTGTGTGGTAACAGATTACTTCAGGTTATGCATAACTGACATACACACCCACACATGCATTCTGCAGGTGTGGTGGTAAGTTTTATGGTACCAGTATATAATTTTCCGACGTTTAAAAAATTATATATTTAGAACTTACAGTTACTTGAAACATTCAGCAAGTGAAAATACAGTGTATGTGCATACCTTATCATACTTCCATGGACCTGACGGCTCCACCGGACAGTAGATTAAATGCAGTGTGCTTCCACCTCTTGAGTCGATACATCTTTCACCATATGCGATCTGACCTGCTTCATTTAGTCTGAACATCTTTACACAAAACAGCACATATAAAAGTGACAAGCTGAAACATGGCACAATGCTAATTGGTCGTTAAACAAACTTGGATTCAAGGATTGTTTTCTGAAGACCAAGACTGTTAAGTTCAACAAGACCAAGACCCGGTGGCAAGGCTGTAAGTAACTATTGGGGGTGTTTGGGTGTCTTCTACAAATCCCTTAGCAGGATGAGGGGCCACTCTGGGGTGGGGAAAAAAGAGGGGAAGGGAAGGAAGGGAGGGGAAAGGAAAAGGACAGAAGGGACGAGAGAAAACTTCACTCTGAAGTAAATTTCTGGTTATGGCCTTGATGAAGACACTGGAGGTTCAAGATCAAGACTGTGTAAACCGAGCCTTGAGACAGAGACTTCAGAACTACAAGCCTGTAGAAGAAGACAACAGTATATATTTATTTCGTCTAACCAAGTGCCCAGCTGTTTCTGCACAATTAACACTAGCATCCACCAACATCTTTACTTAACTGTCGATTGGAAATATTCATCAAAGCAAAGATTCAAGGGCACCACGATGAAGATCTCAAGACAAAGACAGTCTCGCGAACTACAAGAGAATTGATTAGCATGTATTGCATGATGACATACATTTTAAAATGAAAGACAAGTAAATAGTGTTCTACTTATTTACATACTACAAAAATTAATTACTCTGTTGTTTTCTGCTGCTGACAACACACACTGATCAAACTGAACTTCTTGTGTGCTAAATAAAATTATGTCACACTGGCAGATTTTATGAAGGAGTGGCCGAGATTGAGGACAGTACCTGGTTTCCACCAAAATGATGGCAGTGATAGGCACCAATGGGTCCGCCATTTGGTGCCTGGCCACGTGAATCCCAGCAAATATTTTCGTGCCGTAGTTTCACCTATAACGAAAACAAATACGACACATTTTCATAACACGCCAAAATTAGCAATAATAAAAACATAAATATTAAGTGTTATTTTGGTCTTAATTAAAATGTGCTGACTTATAATAATTAGAAAAGAAAACAACTCTCTTATTTTTACAAACTTTCCCCATTTGCAATAGGGTTCACAAACATTTTCACCTGCTCACTTTTCTGCTGCACTGAAGCGACCAAATGCTCTTCCTGATGATATCAACGACCTGTGTAGATCTCAGCTGGAGTCAACCTGTCTCCCAGGTGATAATTCATCATCTTAGCCACTGAGATGCAGCTGCTTCTTGTTATTTATAACAACTAGATAATATTCAATGGCAAAATGTCTATGGGTAGGTATGTGTCTGCCGGAAAAGTGCATTTTTGGATAATGTTATCTGTGACCTTGACTTTTGAACCATGACCTTGAAAATGTAATCAGTGGCATGTGGACATGGTAATGAGTAACCACGATATGTTTCATTAAAACATGTCCACATATTCCAGAAAGAGGTGAGAAAATGCCTTGCAAAGTGCTTATCTGACCATGTGTGGTCTCGCTATGACCTTTTGACCTCTAAATCTAACCAGTTTATCTCTGTTCACAACTGCATTGAAGTTGCAGATTTGGTGAAATTACCACAATCGATTTGTAAGATATTGTGCTAACAAACTTTCAGTATATGATCATGCACTTAAGGATGGACAGACGGCGGACGCATGAATAGCCAGAAGACAGAATGCATCCAGCACCATTCTAGTATGGCCAAGGCATAAAAATGTCTGTTCCTGAGCTACACTGGCCCACAGAGTGACCACAGATATACGGTGTGCCTGGTGTGCCAGCTTTTGCTGCTATTCATTGTGCTGATCCATAGAGGGATAGCCAGGCTGAGCTAACCTGAGTGGCTGGTCACACATCTGGGTGCATTATTACATGCCCGCAGACAGTTACCTATTCCAGTACAAACTGGGCCCGACGTAGAGCAACTACATTGATTGAGACCACCACTGATCCAAACTTTTTATAGTAATGTGAATTACACAATAAAAAGTACTGCAGTTGTTGCAGTATATGACTGACTGATCAACAAAGATACATAATGTGCATGTGCTGAAGCACTCGGCACAACGTAATCGCAACAACTGGCAGACCTCGCCCCAGCCGATGTTTGGTGGTGGTGGCGGAAACCTTTCGAGAACTTCAAATGCAACGTTTTCCAGAAACCACTTGAAGCTGCGGCACTTGTGTTGTTTCTTAAATGCCAGCTGCTCACTCACATTGCCTATTGGATAGCCACGAACAGTCGGCTCACGTGTGTAGAAGTATTCTCGGTACTCAGGATCAAGCCACACCTCCACAACTCTCATGTAGTTCTACAACACATCAGCAATGCTGTCTTGCCTCTTGATGTACATCTGAAAATATATTGCCTGCCTCACAAAACAGATAACCAAACTAACAACAAATTACTTCGGAAAAGAATACTTCAGATACAACCAAAGCAAATATCAAACAAAACCATGCTACCGTGCCTAAAAATAACGAATGGTAATAGTTACAATGAGAATGACGGGAATTCTTTCACTCAGCTTGCCAAAGCCATATGGCATGTGATGACGGTACACATGGCCAACCCTTGAACACGGAACCCACTCAACGCTGCCGCCACACTGCCAGATCTGTCCCGCAATTCCAAAACACTCAAAGTTTGTATACCAACAAGCTCAGCTACTGCAGAGAAAGCATGCATAAGGTGTATAAGGCATTTCGATATGCTGAACCTTTTAGGCGTGGATCAAGAGTGTGACAAACAGACGGACAAGCAGATAGCCATTAGGAATAGCACGCTGTCACATAGTTAGATGCGCGCTAAAAATGAATTCAAAGATGAAAATAGTTAACCAGAGGTTAGGGCATTAAGATTACGGTTAGGGTTATGGCCAGTCTTAGGGTCTACATTGTGATTTTATTTTGCAGAAGTATTGCGCTATTCCCGGTATTTTACGCATTTTGCATCTGTATTCCGCATCGTTTTTGGAAGCTATTGTCGAATTCAATGTCAAATTGTTCTTCACCGCCTCATCGGCAATTTCTCATGTCGTAGTTTAAGCAAATAGGCATAAAGACCGCCAAAATACAGCATAACATATGGAAACAAAACACTCACGCTAACAGCACATTCTAGTTACGTGGATGTAGGCATCGGCACAATGCACTAGGCATATGAGGGATGATATTATAGCTTTTCAAAAACAATATATTTGCACTGCGATGATATTAGGACTGAAATGGTCGAACAACAAATGTGTTTACTTATTTCGGCTCTCAACCATCCGTCATTAAAAACAATACTGGTGAGGACCGATTGGTCATCACAGTGAATCATGAAGTCTATCTATATTGCACATGTGCCTCTCGATAATGCACTCATTCTTGGTAACCTCTGTGAATTTCGCTATAAATGATATATCGCTAAAACTAGATTCTTTGGACTACATTTCTGTTGCAGACAGTATAGGTGTATCGTCAGCCACTTTGACGTAATCGGCCCCGAAAGCTACCAAATTCAGTGGAATCACTGTGTCATTCAAGGTCACCGATATTGGTACCAATCGAAAGCCCATATATAATTTCCTATTAGTGATTAATACTAACTTACATCATCTATCGCACCATTTCCAAGTTATTGCAGATTATTGGTCAAATTTGCGCTTTAACAGGGAGTACCTGTCTTCAACACCCTTGTTTGGGGCAAATTCCTGAACTCAGGAGCATGAAGTTTTGCCTCAAGAAACTAGAAACATCGCTCTATGGTACAGTGTTGATACATTTACAGAGAATTATTCTGTTTTGTTACAATGCACACATTTGACGGACGGAGAGACAGACAGATGTCAACAGCAATTTAGCACGTTCTAACAGAGCAGATGTGTGCTAAAAAGCATACACTGCTGACAGATCACAATTCTTAAATTTACTACATTTACCGGGTATCTTTGTAAACAGCTGAGATATTATCAAGAGAATATTAAAAGTACAGACACTTGTGATATAATTAGACAGCTATTACAAACCTTGAAAGATAATTCAAAGTTTTCTCCGCCCCAAATCTTTAAGCCAGGATCGTAGGCACCAAGCTCAAAAAAATACTCGCGATCCATAGCAAACAATCCTCCAGCGTGAGTTGGCGACCTAGACACACAACTAGCATTATCAGTCACCCGGGATAAACAGTTCATATTCTGCAGCACACAACAAAAAGACCAGTAGCCACGAAATCGAACATGTTTTCAAACTTCATGTTTATGCATTCCTGAAACTGTGTTATTTTATCAAACTTATGAACAATATTATAGTGCTTCCGTGACAGTTTTGGCTGCAAAGACTGCTGTGCGAACACAGCTGTACTTACTTATTTACATGTGATCATCATCATGGTCACCAACGACAATCATACATATTTCATCACCTAACCTCTGCACCTGACTGTCGAACAAATGGTATTATCTACAATTTAAACAAAAATGATTGCTCTGGTATGTATTACAAGAATTACGGCAGACTTTGACTTACTTGTAAGGTTCACTGTTGTACTTTCGAGCATCAAGCACTTTTCGTGGCACTGAGGACTCCTTGTACAGAAAGCCCCATTCAAAGATGCCACGGAAGTGCTGTCCAGCTCCATACACTGGTGAATAGCGGAATGTCTCGGAATCAATGCCATCGATAATTGGCACAGCCATAATTGTACTACAATAAACAAATATTACGACAGCACAGAGAAATAGTGATATGTCATTTAAAGCACACTTGTCTGACCATTGCCACTATATAGACATTTATTAATGCCAATCAAAGTCAACAGTTGAAAATATTTTCAAAAATACAGTATCATGCTGCTGACCTGACAACAGCCAAACATTAGTAAATGAATGCATTTTACTGTAGTTTCCAGCAGTTTTGTAACACTGTTTAGCGTGATGTATAACAGCAAATGAGCTGTAGGAGAACGACAGCAAATTGATAGAAACAATCATTGTCATATATTTTTATATTACAGCAATATAGCAGCAGCAGTAGTAGTAGTAATAATAATAATAATAAATCATACATGGGTATTCAAACCTGCGATTATTATGATAAGCATGTTGGAAAGTTTAGAAATGCATTCAATTATTGATGCCATTCTAAGACAACAAAATACAGGCAATGATCAACTGTGGCATAGGGCAGCACAAACCCTGTGAACTGTCATTAATTTTAGCTCTTATGGTCAAAGTCAAATGTCACCAAAGCTAATTACTTCTATGCTTATCATAACACCATGTTCAAAACAGGTAACATCAACTTTTGATCAGTAGTTTTTTTCAGATTTTGCATGGACACGCACATACACAGACAGATGCCACTAAAGACCATTACATGCCAGTTTCGCCAGCATGGCCGGAGTGACGGTAATAAATCAAACAGTTAGCACGACTTACCGATCGTAAGCAATCCGTGTCAGCAGTGGTGGCAACCAGTTCGGTTGACATTCACAGTGAGCATCAAGAAACACAATAACATCTCCCGTTGAATATCGTGCGCCATTTGTTCGTGTACCAATCAAACCGAGCCGCTTAGAATTACGAAACAGCTTCACTTTTCCATTAAACTGCTTCACGTATTCATCAAGCTCCGACTTCAAATTCTCTGTCAACCAATAACAATACAGAAGTATGTCAAAACAATTTCAGTGTATTCTAGTGATAAAAATAGTACAGTATGCACTATTCTAACTAAAAAGCGAAAAAAAACATCACACTGCAGACCCACCGAAGGAAATTATTACTAATACAGGATAAAGCAGTGAAAAGTGTGACAAGCTTACAGAACAAAAATGAGAAGTATGTACTTAAACACATACAGGCCATTGAGCTGCAGTAAGATCACAAAGTGCTAGCAGTCACATTTTCATAGTACTTGGCAAACATTGACCATCACATACCTTTATCACTGAAGTCGTCGACCATCACCACCTCGTGTAGCAGCTGCGGAGGTGACATATTGATGACGCTGTGAACAGTCCGCATCAACGATGAGAATCCTTCATTGTGAAACACAATAATGACGCTGGCTGTTGGCAGAACTGATGGGTAGTGCCAGTACTTACACCTGTTCATTGCCAACAACGTCAGGCGTCATTCACCACTGTTGGCAACAATGCTACAACAGTACTGAGCCAACATTATTTAATGCGACATATAACAGCTAATAACTAATGCTGAGAGAATGGGAGTTTAGCTGTACAAGAATGACAGCCAATTGACAGCAGGCAAGCATGACTCGGTTTCTATTTGAGTTGTACTGCATCATCACAACAAATAATCACACAACTGCCTTCAGTACTTTGAAACTATCAGTGAGACATATGAAAAAGCATACGGCTTGTAAAAAAATCTCTGACTTCAGCAATCTCCAAAAGTTTCATTACAAATACAAGACTATGGAGGATCCGGCCCGACCTGCAGTGATCATAGAAGAGCTGATCATGAGAACAGTCATACAGTGGAGTTGTGGCCTGTGTGGATGTAAAAACTGAATAAAGGCTTTACTTACTCAGACATCCTTGTGTCCGGAATCGTCCTGTTCATCGCAATTTTGTCACTGACAACCATATTAAAGCCATACTCGCGGACTGATCTGTCGGCTTTAGCTCGCTCCTCCATGCTTGTATAAACTGGCATTCCAGCCTCACCTTTCACAGTATTAGCAGAACATAGTTTAACATATCATATCTTGTACATCATCATCAATTCAA
>Ga0209562_1001110_pt1 | contig 10097 bp, 4 predicted proteins | sample WorMetvacBELIZE2_FD_187399 | JGI IMG/M metagenome (GOLD analysis project Ga0209562, IMG submission 187399) | Marine gutless worms symbiont microbial communities from Max Planck institute for Marine Microbiology, Germany - Olavius vacuus BELIZE.2... | ecosystem: Host-associated > Annelida >...
GTGCGACGCCGACGAATGGATGGATCGTGAGACCTCTGGCGGCATTTGTCGCAAACTGACGTCACTTCTTGTCGCATTTGACCCTGTACTTGAGATGGACAGCGTGGCTGAAATAAATTCGAACATATTGTATTCGGTTTTCCATCAACAAAGCAAGAAAGCCTTGACGTTGAATATATCTGTATAGACTGTAATGTAATCCTGGCATTGTTTCTCTGCACGTTTTCTTTTTCTGCTTTGACACTCTGGCGGACCTCGAGATTGTATTCCCTTATACATAGGCCACTTTAGAAATGCCGGAGAGATTAGGCTAGGCCTAGATTAGAATATAGGCATATTTGTTTGCGTAAAATCAAATACATGTAAAATGTGTTGGCCATTTCTGTTTTTAGAATCCAATTGGCAACCTGCGGCAAAATCTCAACACCAGCTCTAATTATTTTAATCCGAATTCGCTGTTAGGCCTATCTATCGAAACTACTTCTTTAGTAGTAGAGTTTTATTCGTTGATTTTTATTAGTCTCGTGATGCAGTTACTACTGACACGCCATTTTAGTGTACTAGTATGATCTCACTGGCTACTCCCTTCCCTTCGTTTTAAATGATTACCGGTATGTTACTCGAGCCCACTTTAGAATTTCTAGCTATGCCCGTGAGAGGGGTTATTTTCTGTTTATGCATAGGCCTACTACAGAAATTAGAATCGAACCACTTATGAATGCGCTCGTATGGATGGAATCGGAATCACTAAGTCAAATAATATTCGAATATCTGATCGAATACAATTGCCCAGCTCTGCCGCTAGATTGCCGAAGTATCGTCGCTTCATTTTGCGTCGCGCGATGAGAAAGGATACCGAAGTCGGCGGGATCACGTGACAGAGAGCGAGCGATAATACAACTCATTGTCGATCGAGATGACGGCATTAACAGATGTCGCGGGTCGTCCATCGCTTTGACGATTGAATATGGAGATAAGTGTGTATCGTGTAACAGTGTCGCAGAACCAATGCGGCTGGTGGTTAGATACTATCAACCGATTGATGCCAGAGGGAAGTGACACAACAGCAAATGGTTACTGGACAGATTAATAAGAGACGCATTTGACACCGGGGGCAATGAATCCATGGAGTGAGTTGAGATAATAGACAAAGAAGATAAGCCAGTCAGAAAATGATGACCGCCAGTGTCAGTAACCTCTGTAGCTGAAGATAAAATCGACTGGTACCATCGGTAAAGACCGGCGGCCCTATCACCTACCATTCTCAATCAGACGAGGCGAATCCACTTGTGATATATCACACCGCGATCGCCATCAGTAATGACCATTGATTATCAGTTTCGTGAAAATCTTTGGCAACACATCAGAGTCCTTTGACCTGAGCCTGCTGTTGTTGCCACTAATGGATACTGCAGGTAAAGTACTAGTACTACGTGCGGCTCGTGCCCTTCCTGGTACAGGTGTGGTGCTCATCATCTGCCTTTGTCCACAGAGCCATTACACAAAATGACAACGAAGAGAAGTTACGACAAACAAAGCTGAACAGCATTCCGATTCCTCTAACCCTAGAATCCAGTTTTCACGTCTGCACTTTATTCATGTCTTAAACTTTATTAACTTTATTGGCAAAGAACAAAAAAAATTTAAAAACTACATAAATGCAACGTAACTGACGAATGGTCTTCAAGCACGGCGTACTGTCAAGCAGTGTGCGTGTGCCTCCGCCAAAATGTGCACTTTCAGGAAATGTAGCCCGTGACCTTGATCTTTCGACCCATGACCTTGACAATATCACCAGTGTCGCGTGAACCTATTGACGAATAACTGTGATAAGTTTCATATCAAAATACGTCCATGCATTCAGGAGATAGGTGAGATAATGCCTCTCAACGTGCTAATTTGACCATTTGTGGTCTCATTGTGACCCTGGCCTCTGACCTCAAAATCACAGATAAACAGCCCCAAAAAGAATGCCTCCCACACCGTTCTAATAGTGGCAGAGGAATAATAAAATGTTAGACTTGCGTGGACCAAGAATTAATAACACTGTCAAAGTGAACTGTAATCTACATCTCACAGAAAAAAAAATAAAAAATTGCCAGAGTTGCGATAAAATTGAGTGGTCTTCCAGTGACATTTCTGACTTGAACCAATCCAAACTTTTTTAACTTTAATAGTTCTTAAACTTAAATTCTCTGATGTTTAGAACTGTGCTTGAGAAAAACACATGCAACAATCAACACATATATACTGTAGTACGAACGCCACGCATCTGCACTTTTACGTTTTCTGTGGTCTTGAGTATTATAATTTTACTACAACTTTTGACAAATAATATGTTACACAAAATTATTTATTACCACGACAGCTGCATACTGCAGTAAATTGCCAAGGGCAACAAGCCCACATCAAGCACACAAACGCATTCACCGGTAACAGCTCAAACCTAATTTAAAGGCCGTAACCAGACATAAATGCCGCTAGCAGCAGGGAAATTTTTTTTTGCATAGAGAAATGCACCTGGTGGCTGGAAATGTCGTTCAATTTTCACTAACAAATATCTTAAAATTGAAATTGTACATAATAATATTTTACATTTTATTTCACGCGTGTTTAACACCTAAAACACCAATTAGCTAGTAGCTACGACCTTACCAAGTTTCCAATAAGGACAAAGTAAAACTAAAAAGGTCTTAAGCACTGACATCACGCGTGAACAGTTTAAGCGTAGCCTTAAGAGCTGGCTATTTGAGTGTGCGTACGGCAGAAGGCGCGTCTGAGAAACAGTCCAGTCTCAAGGTGCGCCTAAGAAATGGACTTACTTACTTACTTAAGAACCATGCAATTTAGATGTCACACCACATGTTCTGCAAAGGCCAGTTATGACAGTAGCAACAAAAAGTTACATCATGCTTACAGACCGAATATCAAACTGTCAATAATACAAGTAATGCAATAACATAAAGATAAAACATACAACTGTCAAAACATGTCCAGTACTCCTTGATCTGGTCTTTGTAGAGATTATCACCTCTTAATTCTTCCTAGGAGGGGTTTTTAGCAACCTGCTTGTGTCCTGTGTCCAAATAAAATAAGCCGTCAACCTCACAGCAGTAACTTTTTTCAATTCTTAACCCAAATCCTTTCCGTCGTGTGAAGAAAATTGGATTTTCAACAAAATCCGCACAATGTTCCCCACATACCGTGAGCAAGTTGCTGCACTGGATAAGGCAGTAAAAATTTTGAAAATACAGTATGTTAATAGTAATAACATTAAGCAATGACAATACACTGCCACGAGTTTGGGTGGCTTTCTTTTACATGTATATGGAACAGAGCATTGTTTTGTGTGTAACCAGTTAACACGCAGTGAGGAAATTAAAGCAAGAAATAATACTGCACAGTTTTGATGAACATTACTGGCACAAATCTGGTTGCAGTACACATAAGGCTTCTATATATCTTTGCACTATGAGAATTTTTTTAATCGTTACCATCACCATCGCAATCAAAATTGAACAAATCGGAGCAGACTCTGCTCATCAAATTTTTGTATGACAATAGAATAAGTTGAAACATTAAAGTCTACCAGACTTTCAATTTTGTGCAAGTTCAAATCGGACAAAAACACTGCATCACATATGCTGTTGAGCAGACAGTATATTGTAATAATCACCTTAGAAATTTTTTTAGTGCTACTCTCTCTTCACACACACGCACGGTCACTTCCAATTTTTTGGCTCCCACCCCTACATATTTACCAGAGCACCAAAGTAGCCCACACCCCACTTTCCAAGTGCTAGAAATTCCACTGACATCTCAGAAGATGTTATAATTTTCATAGTAAATCGTTATCCCTGCTAATGACTAGATGACATGATGTAACAACATCCTGAAGTTAACGAATACCAACATACTGTGTAGAAGCGGACAGCGCAGAAGAAAAATTAACGCATCATGGATAAGCTACAAGCATTCCTTACACACACATATCTGCATAACAGGCTACAATGCACTATGGAATCATACGAACCTATTTAACAGTTCAATAATATTTTAAAATCCACCTCGATGAATACGTCTGTTAGCATAGTCCACTGCTGTCTCACTTTCTGCAAAATACAGCATTTATTACCGATTTATTAGAACTGATCTGTATTTTCTTAAACTGAAATGGGACTAAATTATGAAGTAAATGATGTTAAACCTAGGGACAGGCCAAAGACGGAGTAGTTAATAAAATCTGACAATTACGGTGCATGTAAAAGCATTTCAGACTGACAAATAATGATACGCTAAGGCGACTGAATGATTTATTTGATAAATCTGGTACAGCACAACTCCATAGGGGAGTTGCCTAAATTATGCGTGAAAATTCGTCCTGATAGCTGATTGGTCTGTGGCCCATTTCGTTGTCATCGTCTCCCCTATTATATGCTGCTGTATTTTCTCACAATGCTCGGAATTTTTGTACTTACATTGTCAGACCATGCAAACCCAAGATACCAATATATGTTAACTTTCAGCTGTACTGTATTATCTGTAGTCTTTCAAAACTAAACACACACAAGCTGCAAATTATCCTACGACGCACCGTAATAATGCAAACTCTGTCCAGAAAAAAAGTGAGCCCAAAAACTGTCTGCAACTTAACAACGGCATACCTGCACCAAAGTAAACAGAACAGTATCTGCATAAAGTGACATATATTTGAAGCACTCACACCAAATTTCACAGGAATCCTTCATCCCACTTAGAGTTTTCCGATTTTTACCATCTGCTCTTAGATATCTCAGTTTCCGACACTACTCGCTGTTGCCCATCAGTGATGAAACTGCGTGTTGATAAAAAATATGTCAAAAAGTGCTGAGTTTTGGTTACAATATTAAATACTAAAGAGTTTGAAGCTAATAAGGTGCAAAAAATTAATGGCGGAATTCTCCAGAAAAAAAACTCTGAACATCCGATTCAAACGTTCATACTGATTAATAACTGCATTAGAAACTCAGCTTTTGGGTGAATTAAAATATGACATCTCAAATGGACTTGGATGAAACAACACAGTCCTGTTAAAAACTTTTGTCCAGGCAAAGTTTTATTAAATTTGTAGTAAGTTTGCAGCTGTCATTGCAAAATGCTTATTGGGCTCATTTTTCTTCCAGACACACACCACATATTATATACATACGTCTCTCCAAATCAGCACTGAAAACAAAAGAGATTGGACGTGACAAACTACAACTTGTGACATTGCCAAACTACGAACGTCTTCAACAAATTTCCATGGAATTATTACGTTTTACTGGCACTTTTGGACACAGCTGGTTAAAGGTCAGCACAGGAAAGCCGCTTGCTAAACCACATAAAATAAGTTATATCTTACCCAAAACTGGTTCGCGGGGAAGAATCAATACACAGCTATGCCAACATGTATACATGCTGAACAGAAAAAATATTTTACACTTTTTAGTTTTCACTTTCACCGAAATTTGCATCCATATCGGTATGAGCACGGATTTATAAGTTGAAATCCACGTTCAACAGGCACAAAATTACACGTTATAATGCACTTCATCACAAACCTAAAGCTGAGCTATGTAGGACTTCAAATTAACAACAAAAATTAAAATAAGATTACATACACAATACAATAGCAGATAAAACAAAAATCAGCACTGCTCTACAAGCAACAAAATTTGCCTTAAAACTAATTAAGTGCACCGCGGCTTTTATCAGGATGGGAACAGGCTGGCCACTGAGTTAGCGATACAGGTCTGCAGGTAATGGTATTTTGTAGCCCGATGTTCGGTATTTAGGACCCAGCTGATCTGGCAGTCGACCTCACGGACACGCCGCGCGAATCGTTCGCGGTCACGGGCGTACTGCTCCCAAGGACCACACCGAGCCTCCTGGTAGGCGTCGGCCCATTCCAGCTGGTTGAGTACGGTCACCATCGACACATCGTTGGCAAACTTCACCTTCAAACACACATGCAACATGGTAACAAATAGCATTTAAATGTTCACTGAATTCTCTGAACAATGCTTTGATAACAATCAGTGGTGCTAGCTATAAAAAAATTATAACAGTTAACTTGACAAAAATTAAACGACTAATAATTTATTAATTTCTATCAAAAAGCAAACACTGCAAACTGCTGAGGAAAATGCGAAATTGCTAGACTTTCAACCTTCTGAGCAGAAGCAAATTATACAGCTCGGTGATAACGTACATCGATGCGAACAACTTGCCCATAAAAGTGGAATGGCCATAAGTCAAATCAGCATAGCCCGACTTTTGCTTTATTTCCGGTGCATGGAGTTTTTGTGGGCTGACCCCAGCTGGGTTCAGTTACAAAGCCCCGGGTACTGGTTAGAGGACAAAGTCCATGCAAGAGGGAATCAGAAGAACATAGCTCATCCAGAGACAGTCTTCTGTGCAAATAGCTAAGATAGGCCACCACGTTCTGTGTTTCAAGGTAGTCTGAGGCTTTGCTCAAAACTTTCATAAATTTGCAAATTACTTGATGCAGAATCAATTTCTAAAGCTGCAGTCTGCCTATCTCTATTGCACTGTTAACAGTGTCAATAGTTACTGCGTAGTGAAAGAAGAACTGACTAAATTTTGTAAATCATTCGCATCAACATCAAGATGTGGGATTTTTTTTTAAATTTTTCAACATTGTGAGATAAACATAAGCAGACATTACATTCTCATTCAGCAGATGGCGCCACCAGGCAATAGCTAATGCACAACAGTCAAGACTGATATTTTCCACAACACTGCCTTCCTGGACATCTGTGTTCTCCCACTGCTGTCATTACCGGTATTCAATATTTATGTATTAATTTATTTACGTATGAGATGAAAGATCATGCAGTGGGAGATAATGTAGCTGTACATCCCAAGTTCTGAGCATACTGCTTAGGTCTAAACATGAATTTAAGGTCCAAATTCCTCTGAATGCAATGCAGCAACTAAACTTTTTCTATGCAAATCTGTGACCAAGTGTGATGCCCTAACTTTGAACTCCCTCAGCACCACAACACGCAATACTGCTACAATTCTGTGATGAAAACTAGCTTATTTGGAGGTTAAACTGTCAATCAGTGTACGTGCTTGTACCATAAAAGTGCAGTCTCCGAAAAATTGTTCTGTGGGATCTTGACCTTTCAACCCATGACCTTGAAAATATTACAGGTGACATGTGGAACTGATAAATTGTAATTGTGATAAATTTCATTAAATTATATCCACACATTCCGAAGACAGGTGAGAAAATGCCTCCCAAAGTGCTTATTTGACCATTAGTGGTCTTGCTGTGAGTGTGACCCTGACCTATGACCTGACGTTTACATAAAAATCTAATCAATTCATCTTTGCACCCAGCTGCACCAAATCTGTAAATTTGACGAAGTTCCCACAAACGGTTCACAAGATATTGTGTTAACAAACTTTCACACGATCACGCATGCAGTCCCGCAAGCACGGACAGCCACAAAACAGAATGCCTCCAGCATGAGTGAGTAGTTTCTTAACGGCACATCAGCACAAATTAGGCTATTCAGTGCCTGAAAATTGCGTGAAAACGTGACAAAAGATAGAAAATATAAGTGTTCTAACAGAGACACTGGCATAACAAGAAGATTTTGCACATGCAATGCACAGTTGCACACACATCACGCATTCATACCATCCTCTGCTGATGTTGTCGGCTTTCCAAGAGGGCATCTGCTTGCAACGAATATGCCGCATTCCATCGAGCATTCGCCTCAGGTACTTGCGGTGTATATTCACAGACGACATCATCACCGGGAACCGACGTTCTGTCCTCTTCAAAGTACACTTCAAAATCAGAATCAAAGCTTGCTGGAGTACAGCCACCAAAACCCATCACCCAGTTGTCAGTAAATGGAACAGAGATACGTGATAACTCGGAAAGCAGAGCATCGGCAAGGACATCATCAGTTCGGCATGCAGCAGATGGTGACAGAAACCCACTGCTGTTGGATTCATCACTGTCAGACGAACAGAAATCTGAACCGTCTACTTCTTTTCCCGAAACAAAAAACAAGGACGCAAAAGAAGACGATTGTTGAATGGTTTCTTGCATGTTACAGAGCGGAGATGAAAACGATAGTTCAGAATAACAGTGGTTTATCCAGATCGCATCGTTCTCATCACAGGAAGTGGTTGGGTCACGAAGAGATGAAAAACACTGTGGTACGGCATCTTTGTCATCACTTGACATAAATTCACTTTCACGGATGCTGCCGGTGCATTCTTTATTATCAATATCAGAATTACCAGTAAGTAAGTCACAATCAGAGGTACTTGCGCAGAAATTTTTCCCGAAATGGGATGAAGGCTTTCGATATCTTGTGTTATGATGAAACCATCTTCGCCTACAATTATACTTTGGCTGCTTGATTTGCCGACGCACCCACCTGGTATCCAGAGTATGACAAGCATTACCGACTGCATCAGAACTTCTACAAGAAACTAACGACTGCTTATGCACACAGTTTTCAAGCTCATCTTGCTTAAATGTTGACACACAATCCGTTACGTCAACAACAGAAGGCAGCGGAATGGCAGTTAAACTTTGTAAAAGAGCAAGTTGGAAATCATACTGCAATTCTGGACAATAATTTGAGCATTCTTCAAACTGCAACGGCAAACTAGCAACCGATTCCAGTGGCTTTTGGCAGGTATGACGCATAATCTTACCCTTGCTGGTACAACTAGGCAAAACTGATGACCAATAACGTAATGGCTGTACACGAAACACTGCAGCATTATCACTGCTGGCAGTCAAAGCATTGTTCTGATGGCACGGAAACACTATGTCATTCTTCTGACAAAGCAGTTTAACAGCTGATGTAATATTCAAACTACTGTCGTATGGCTTTACGGGCTCAGGCTTGCGATAACGAACAGCAGTCGACTGCTTTTCATGCATGTCTGCAAAGCGTCGAACAACATCGGAGAACAACGATAATGTTCGAACGTTTCCTGAAGAAGCGTTGTGAGCATGAGGAGGATCCTGAACCCATTCCATCTTTGAGGACTCACCCTGGCTGTCAAGACGAAGTAGACTAGGTCTTCTTACGGCATTTTCTTTCACAACAGGCCACTCAACACTGTGCCCATCCAGAAATGATGTCTTTGTATTTACCAGCTGGTCAGGAGACGACACATAAGCGTGAAAACGGTTACTGATGACATTAACGTGAAGGGCTGTCCGAATATACTGAAAATAAACATCCTGCTTTCTGTTACGTTCAGAATGCCCTGTCAAGTTCATGGTTTCGGTACGTAGCTAGGCAGCATAAAGAAAATAAACAACGACATATGATCTGCGAGTTTTCCTGACAAGTTCACTGTCGTGTATTACACCAACAGATCAAATGACAGCATGGACAGTGTCCTACATGAGATATCTGCTGTCCATACGGTACGCCGGCGTTCGGCAAACGCGGGTCACGCGGGTTACGATCTGAAGCACTGCAAACTGCAATGTCGATATTCACTCGCTCAGTTGTTTCGGTCACACCACTGACATGATCAACTGCCATATTTCGGCAGAAATAACCGATTAAAACATTAAAATATGTTTAACTACAAAATATGATGTAAACAAACAACCAAGGCCACACCTCTCACACTAGTCACATCACTACAGCATAAAGCGTGTATCAGTTTACCGTGAAATATAATTCTTCATTTTAATATTTATATTTCAACAATGTTCACAACCAGACAACTTAGTTATTTATCAATATACTTGTATGTAAAATAAAAGTATGTAATTGCATAATAATTTATGACTATGCAGGAATTGTTGAGCACAGAATCATTACGCCGTTGACACATATTTGCAGTTTCCGCCGGGTCATTTTCGCGGTCAGGTCAGGTCAAATTGCATCAGCTTATTCAAAACGGTTCAGTAAGAAAATGCGCGGTATTTTTGGAGGTCAAACTTGAACAATGCATTTATTTTATGCATCTTTGATGCATTTGTGATTTTTGATATTTTGAACACTCGTGCATTCAGAGCTGGCAAGCCTGACTGACTGACCCCCCAAATATCTCGG
>Ga0209562_1001111_pt1 | contig 10097 bp, 9 predicted proteins | sample WorMetvacBELIZE2_FD_187399 | JGI IMG/M metagenome (GOLD analysis project Ga0209562, IMG submission 187399) | Marine gutless worms symbiont microbial communities from Max Planck institute for Marine Microbiology, Germany - Olavius vacuus BELIZE.2... | ecosystem: Host-associated > Annelida >...
GTTTATTTGTATTGCTTCTCATTGCTGTGTCATGTCACTGCTCTGTTTGTGTGCGTTTGTCACACTTAATAAAAGATTACTTACTTACTTACTTACTTCTTCGTATATGAACATGCACGTGTATAATAAAAACTACTTGCAATACCACTTCGAGGTGAAGAGACCAGACCTTACTGAGTTCATGTACGAAATGCGCCGTAACTGATGAGCAGGTCGCTACGTGCTATGTGCACGTGTATGTTAACAGCAGCACATTTATTATCACTTGGCTTTACATTCATAGAAGAATGCTCTAACCTCTCGCTTTCCTGTCGGATACCACTGGGGCCTTCTATTTCTCAGACCAGCCGACATTGTACCATCTACTCATTGGTCACCGCATCCACCGACACCAAACTGTCTGTATTGCTCTCAGTTTGAGTGTCATTACCTTGACACTGAACGCCTGTCATTAATATTCATCGGTTGATTTAGTGTATACTAAATTTCTGTGTTCAGACGAAGCGCAGCGCATCAGCGGGAAGGTGAATGGCAGGGTGAATGGCATCGATATCAACGACGTGGACTTGCACGCGTACGTCGTGACCAATGACGGCCGCACGTACACAGCTATCAGCCGTATTCCAGACACGATCGGCTACGCTCTGCAGAGTGTCTATCCAGTCGGCAGCATTCTCGGATTTCTCTTTGCGTTGCCGCAGCAGCCGATGCTGCACAACGGATTTGTGCTGACTGGTATGTAAGTTACAGGAGTTGTGACACTATGGGCTGCTATAGGGCCTTCCCGATTTATTTCACGTAAACAGGAAAAAACTCTGAGAAATATGACTGTTGATAGTTCTGTGTCACTTTTGAGATCGACTAATGAGGATTCTGGCTACGCGCCTTTGTTTAATTGCACATTCGTAGATCAGTCAGTGTCTAACGAACGAATAAAACGACGCGATGTTAGCGGCTGGGTAGGCTCTACCTGAGAGAATTTGCAGACTTAAAATCAAGCAATTACGGATTTGTTTTTTGATAAATGAGGCTACATATATTGACAAAGACTTGCGTATTTACTTCGGGAGTCAAAGACTGCCTAATATGTTAGAGCCAAGAAAGGGAAGTGAACTAGTGAAGTCAGTAAAAGAACACAACCAACTGCAGCATAGGTTTATAATAGTCAGTCACAGTAAGCAGACCACCAAGCACACATCTCGAGTCATTAACAACCAGTAAAAACTGAACCGTGGAGTTTGGCAAGGTCAACGTTGATTTATGTCTTCTCTTCGTTATATCTTCTGCTACACTAGCCTCTAATCCCGGATTCGTGTAAACACATCTGGCGAATTCGTCCTGCACTGTGTGCGTAGACCTGCGCATGGAGTCCTAGATTAATAGCTAGTATATAGGAGTCCATGACCTGCGTGTCATCGACTTAGTTCTACGCGTGACCCGTGAACTGCATTCAGCATACATGGCTTCAGGCAGTCGAGCCGTATAGAGCAGAAACAAGATATGCCATCATTGCCGTCGCTATAAAACAGACTATACAGCTGAAGTTTAGCAGACAGGCGTTCTTTGTAGAAAATTCACAGACAGCGTACATGTATATACGTGCAAAAGATCATGCTATCCATGCAGTTAAGCGTTATTTCACACATGCCAAAACCTTTAACACATAGCGACATGCTGCAGTGAGGTCATGTAGTCCCCGAAGAAACTGGACAGCGAAGTTTTGCATTTCATCGGTCTGTAGTCTGTACAGTGTTTAACAGTCTCGTAACTGAACTGATCTGCGCCCGAAATAGAATGTAAGAAGAAATAGTCACGTAGAATTTCATAAGCGACCACACGGTAACACCCAGGACATTCAGAAACAACCATATAGTTGCTTCAATTTTTAATTTTAGTTTAATAGAAATAGAACGACAACGGCCGCAGACGCATTTTTGGTGTATTTAGAGCCCATGGAACGTGTCTGGTGGCTGCCAGAGCTAACAGTGCTCCCCAAAATCCCTTAGCTGGATTTAAAGGGGCATATTGAAACGGAGGAAAGAGGGAAAAGCAAAGAAGGGAGGGGAAAGGAAAGGAAGGAACGCGATGGAAGGGAAAGGAGAAAACACCCCTCCCTGAAATAGATTTGTGGTTATGGCGTTGAACTGAGCTGTGTGTGCACCTGTGCAGGAGGAAGGTTCAACCGGAGCGCCGTGATGCAGTTTGAGTCGAGCGGCGATGTGTTGAACATTCGTCAGACGTTCACCGGCCAAGACGCCCAGGGACACATGCGTATTACCACGTTCCTCGACGGTCGCATTCCAGACATCTCTCAAGACGCGCAAGTTGAAATCGACGACTACTACGAAGAATATCGCAGAGCGTCGCCGGGTAGGTGGCAGCACGTCGATATTGTCCCGGGAAACGAGAAATGCCTGCTGTCAACCTTTGAGCGAGATACGAAATTTGTTATTTGCTATGCATTGTCTAATTCCGTTCATTCGGCTTATTAGCTCAGGGCGATTTTTCCGGCGTTTGCAGTTGCATGCTCGCAGAGAAATGGCCGCTTCATATGCGATCGAATGTTGTTGGTTTGAGAAATGAGTCTGGCTGCATGGTGTATGAACTCATTCTCACAACGTTACTTGGAGGGCGACACAGACGAGAAGACAAGGAGGCGGTCTGCTGTCGGAAGTTTTCCAGCAAGGGCGGAAGCTGAACCAAAATGGCAATTGCGTAAAAAACAGGATAAAAAATCCAGGTCATCAAGCGACAGGATAATTCTGTCAGGTTTGAAAGTGAGAGAACGGAGATTATCCCACTCCCTCCCCTCCGCCAATCCAACGGCTTAATATCTGTGTGAGCTTCAACGGCTTTGGTAGACCCCTGCGCAAGGTTTCACAACGTTTTTACTAATAAATACCCAGAGATTGATCTGCCGGTGCTGTATGATGCTTGTTAGCACTTTTGTCTGCGAACATTAACATTGACATGATGAGATGTATCAGATATCGTACGCGGCTACCTGAAGGGCAGCTGTGTTTGTGAATCACTGCGAGCTGATCCCCTGTTAACAGGTGTCGTCAATTCACACTCGAGGCAGACGTTGCGCATCGATTCCGTGGAGCATCCCATCACCGTGGATGAGACGATTACGTTCAGCGAATGTCCTCATCACCGGGTCGCCGATGTCGACAGCATTCGCGTCGCTGTCTCTCGCAACTTCTTCACTTACAGCGGCCAAGAAAACATCGTACGATACTCGCAGACAAACAGGGTGCCGGGTACCGGTAAGCAGTTCGCAGTTATCGTCTGTTATCAAACCCTTTCGGAGTCACTTTTATCTCATACGTAACACAGGTTGTTTTCACGTCATGTATTATATCGTGGACATGATCTAGAACATTGCTGTTTTAGTTTACTTTTAGTTTACTTTTTCATTAATTTCTAGTTTTGATATTCGGTTATCAGTCAGTTCTTGAGCAAACCATATTGTGTCAACTCAACGTCGCGTCATGTCATGTCGTGTAATAAGTCGCTATAAGCACACGACGCGACTCGGCGTTGCGTTTAGTTGAGTTATTTCGTTATAAACACCCGACACGACGCAAAATGACGATCGCCGACCGTCGCCGACGAGCGTCGCGGAGTTCTGAACCGTTCAGCTGCCACAAATAGTTTTGTTGAATTTCCAAAAACAATTTTTTCCGTAGGTTGGAATTTGTATTTTTTCTCATAAGTAACAGGCGTCTGATACAACCCTGTCTTTCATTACTTTTGTTACGTATTTTCTGTGGCCGATATAATCTCGCATGTCCCGATATGGTCGTGGCTGATACGGTTTGTGGCCGATATCGACGTCATTCGATTTGTTGTCTGTGAATGTTAAGTCTCACCTGTAACACCTGTGAATGTCGTTCAGGTGAACCTGATCCGTGTGTGGACGCGCAGTGTCATGAGAATGCCGACTGTATCGCACACGAGACCACGTATCGATGTGCGTGTAAACCCGGCTATGAAGGAACAGGCCGCCGCTGCCAGGGTCTGCTCTCCATGATGCCTTGTAGCTCTGCATTCTGTTAATGTAAAGAATCAAAAGTGACGACTTCTCTGTATTCCGGTAAATTAAAGACTATTAGCCGTTGGGTGGACATGAACTAGATACAGTGTCAGGGAAGTTTTGCAGATGAAATTATCATAAAATTGTTTTGGTGAGAATTATTGCGTCCATTCGTAGCTATTTTTCGACACGATGCGATTTACATTTTAGATCAAAGAATATTACAGTACTGTCTTGCAGGTAAGTTTTGTAAATGAAATTAATATTGGCAGATAAAAAGTCTGCGTGCGAAGATCAGAGCAAGCCTCAATGGCAGCATCACTGCCTCGACGTACTATTTATTTTGCAAAGATTCGTCGCAGTGAGTCAGTGAGGTACGTTGATGTTGCTGACGCAGATATCAACGAGTGCGGCCAGTTTCCACGACCGTGCGACGAGAATGCCGAATGCTACAACACTCGCGGCTCTTACGACTGTCGTTGTTTCCCAGGATTCTCGGGAGATGGACGCACATGCCGCAGTATGTTCACGTAACGCCTCGTTCTTTTTGATCTTACGTCAGTTCCGCCCCGACGATGAGGACGCAGCAAGTCACCTGACCTGTCCCTTGATTCTGATTGCAGTTTTTGTTTCAGTGCTGGGAATTTCGGCCACAAACTTCTCAGCGTCAGCGTCATTACCATTGTTGGCTAAAAATGAAAATATAGCAGTTCTATACAAGAAGCTCAGCATCCGCGTGATGCTCTGCTCTGTTGAACATTTTGTTAAGGTTCACGGTTATCAGTTGACAAGTTGTTAAATTGTTGTGGTGCCATTCTTATGGCCAGTTGCTAGAACGTCACTCAAATAACTCTTAACTTTAATAAGCTCTTAGAACTTGAATTTATTTTTCCTGCAACCCACTCGATGCATAAAGTGGAACTAGAAAATCGTAAAACGCATGTAGAGGTATAGATGATAGCAAGTGTTTTAACATTAATTTTGATGAATATGTTGGTAATTCTCTCGAACTATTTTGCGTGCGAATGAAAGACGAATTGGACTTGGCTATACTTAACTTTCGTATGACGTTTATGCTCGTCATTTATATCAAAGCACCAAAGGCAATCTGTATCTTAATAGCAGGCTTCAAAATAACCGTACGACATGACTGTCGTTTGGAGATACAAGTTGCGGTTGGTATCCTCAGTGCTGGTGTGATGTGATTGCAGGAGATGGCGACAGCTGTGACGTGCTACAGAACTGTGACGTTAACGCGCGTTGTGTCTTTGACGATAGCATTCAGGGATACACCTGCAGGTGTAACTCGGGATACACAGGTAAACTCATATCATTGGTGTTGCGCAGATAAATTCATATATTTTCATTTCCCGTCCGCGTGGATGGCCCTGAGATGTTACCTGTAACTTTTTGGTTGCGGTAATAGACAGTGGTCCAAAAGTTTGCACGCCAAAGGCAACGTCGTAATTATTAGGCCCGTAATTATCAACAGAAACAACTACCAATTTTTGTAGGAATCTTTAATGACAGTTTAAAAGACCATGTCTTGTGGTCATATAATTCTGCGCAAAATGATACACTTCACTGTGTAATACGTTGAGCCATTTCTTAGTAATAATATATTTATGAAAATGTAACCGTTATCTTGCTCAGAAACGCAACGGATTCCCAATGGAAATGAGTAATGGTGCCAGCCATCAACTTCGCTGATCATCACCGCCGTCAGACAAAGGCAACACTGCTGAAATGGGTGATGGGCTATATGTGTCATGGGTCGATGGGTCGACCGGTTATCAAATTCAGATGGTCACATAGGTCACGGGTCAGGGCTTATGACCCACTGACCGATTTTTTGCCATTATGTCTGCACACTTGTTATAAATGTGATTAGGCCAAATGTATACTTGTATATTTCATGTTTTAATTTTTAAAAACAATTTCATGTATAACTTGCTGACTTTATTACCTGTATCATGTAAGTGATAATATGCACACGTAGCCTAATATACCTAATTGGCCTCCTGGCCCTTACGTTGCTATTAAATAAATAAATGTTTGTGGTTAGCTGAACACTATGTATAATACGTGTTCATTGTACTGAGATAATGACTGTAATGGTCATTATATATAGAGACTGACCGAATATCGGCTACGGCTACGGTTTCGGCGCCAAACCTGGGTCAAAAGTCAGTTTCGGCTCGGTTTCAGTTTCGGCTAACCAAGTTTCGGCCAAGCTACGGCTACGGCCGTAACCAACACTTAGTTTCGGCCGCCTAGCGAATGTGCACAACGTTGGCATGTTGATACTGAGTGTAGTGTTGGTCATGAATCACGCGGGTTATGACCCATAATCAAACTCAAAGTCATATCATATCCTTTCTCTTCAGTACCATAGCTAATGAGTAATTAATAGCGCTTGGGTTGCGGCGATGAAGACTGACTGGCGTGTGTAGGGAGTGGCTACGAGTGTAGTGCAGTGACACAGCAAGATTGCAACGACGTGGCGGGTCTGTGTGACGTCAACGCGCAGTGTCTCTACGACGCCCGCACACAGCGCTATGCCTGCCAATGTAACCGCGGCTTTGAGGGAGATGGTCGACAGTGTACTCGCGTTGGTAAGTCATCTCTCTCCCCATCGTCAGCCTTGCTGGAAGTTTTTACTCTTTACGAGTGCTTTCTTGTGTGTGAATAGTGTACTCGGACAGCGCAGACCTCCGCCAAGGCCATCCAGTCCGGATCTATGGGTCCATATCCGGAGTCCAGATTCAGACTCCGGATCCAGATGACTTCCAAAATTCAACTGGGTCTTTCTTGACCAAAGATGCGTGTCTGATAAACTTTTCATGAAGATTCTGTCAGTAATTTTCGCGTTAAGTTGCTAAACAGACAGACAGATAGAAGCCAGACAGACAGACAGACAGACAGACAGACAGCGAAATGCCCTATAGAACACAACCTTTATGGCGGAGGTAACAAGAGAGCACTCGTACAGACTACAGACCTCCACTAAGTACACAACACCTGTTACACTACATGTCATGTATATCAGTTGTATTTGAATGCAGCATAGATGTACAGGATGAGATTTTAGAGAAAACTTGTCTAGGACTACATTGAAATGACATGTAAAATTGCAATACAGGTATGCTATAACCTTACTTAGTTAGATTCTGATTCCGTGCATTAATTTTGTTAGTTGAGAGTTTTACTTTTAACAATTACATTGCAGACTGTCGACGCAATCCGGACGTGTGCGACTTGAATGCGCGATGTCAGAGGCGTGGTGCTGAGTATTTCTGTGTGTGTATGACCGGTTATCACGGTGACGGATACGACCAGTGTGCCCGTAAGTCTGTATCTACCGGTAATGCACGCCAATTATGTGCATATTGCTCAGGAATAAGTATAACTAATAAGTTTACTTGAGCCTTCAACTTTCCGTTTTTGTTGGGTATGATGGTTTACAGCAATTATGCAGTTCTGTTCTAGAGTTGCAGATTTTACATTGTATCCAGGAGTGCAGCTGCCCTCTTATTTGGTCAAGCTTGGTTTGAAATTTAGGAAACCTAGGTAAGTGTACATTACCTGGTAAACAAAGGGGCAAAGGCAAATGAAGTGGAAGTATTCTCTCTATGCAGGGATCAGAGACTGTTCTCTGGAAAACTTTTAAATTTGGATCTCAAATGGTGACAAGGGGGTATTTAAGAGGAGGCACAGGGGGCATGTTCCCCAATAGCCACAAATAATGGTTACTACGGATGGTAATATTACCTAATGGACATACAGTCATCGACCCGAGATATTTTACTCGATCTTAAACTGGTCATTTATAACTTGATTATCTCTTACGATGCAGCGTATTATCACAGTATTGGGCTAAATGTCGCAGATACTGAATTATACTGTAGTATGCTGCTTCGGTAGTAGTTGATTGTCAAAAGTACTTGTAAATAATAATGGATCCTGACAGTTTTGACACAGTGTTGGACAGAAACAAAAAAAGCCAGGTGGTCGGTAGGTGGTTGTGAACGGTGCAAAACATTTAAAACATAAAGGCACTTTTGGCAGCGTTATGAGCAACTTGGACTAAAGGGGTCTGGCTCTCTGCCCCACATGCACATAGATCTAGTGAAATACAGAGAATTGCATTTGACAGTGTATAAAGTTGTTGCGCTGCATTGTGCCAAGTCTGTTGCGGTGTGTAGCAACAGCTCCAGGTGGAGACGTGCTCATATACACGCAGGGAATGTACATTATGCACGTTCCTTTCAATCCCTCAGATGAAAACCGCGGCGGCCAGACACTCTACATTCCAGGTAAACGACGTTTTTTGTCTACTTCTATGTTCAAAACATCAAATTGCAATTTGCATCGTTGTTTTTTGTTTGTCTTGTTGTCAATCATTTTGACTGATAAACACGCATTATGACGTCTCTGTACTGTACTGGCTGGGCCAAAAAACTGGATCCATTTTTAAAATGTACAACTCATGTATATGATGACGTAGGAAGGCGTTCAATATATCAAAATGTTCAGCTGTTTATCAAGAGTAAGACTGATGTTATGAATGTCGCCATATTTAAATATTCTTTGCATAAATTCAGAGAAACGACATTACAACGAAAGTACCAGTTACTTTAAGCATGACGTTTAATTATTACACAAAATTTCCTCATAATTGACAATCATCGCTGACTATAAACAGCAGTAGGTCAACAGCAATTCAACCTGTCTATTGTGTACCCTAAACACCATCGCCGCTCGTTTTAGCAATCGGTCCGGTACCCCTACTAGTCCGCCTGACTTATCGGACCGAGCAGTGTGACAGATGATCAAGGCTGGGAAGTCTTGACGATACAATTTCTGTTGCAAAGCTTTCCAGGGTAAGGAATTGTCCAGCTTGAGGTCCAACTACACGGCGGCACTTTTTTCTCGCTTCCACCAGTGCATGGGAAAACAAGTGACACGTGAAAGAGGAATTGTCGTTTTTAGCATAGTATCATAACTATCGTTCCACTGCACTTGTGCAAAGAATATCTAACTGTGGTAAAATTCATCAAAACACAATTCTGATTCCAGATAAAGTACCGAAGGTTTTGATACATGGATCACTCTGCTTTGATGAAAATGAAATCCAGTATGGAGAACACATAAATTAGTCATAACCTGTGAATGAATAACGGGCGAATCGTCATTTTTGTTAACAATGGTTTTACCACACCAGTGCAAAGAAAGTTTAACTGTGACAGAATGCAAGACACCAGTCTACTCCACTACTCCAGATAAAGTACTGAACAGTTTGATATACGGATAACCTTTCTAAGTCACAATATACACCGGATTTTATGGCTTAAATGAATTGGTATTTTCGGTGTAGTATAGCTTCTCTGAACTCATGCAAAGAATATTTAAATACGACGACATTCAAAATATCATTCTTAGTCCTGATAAAGAGCTGAATAGTTTGATGTGTTGAACGCCTTCCTACGTCACATCATCTATACCAGAGTTATATACTCTTAAAAAGGGTTCGGTTTTTTGGCCCACCCTGTATATGTCTCTGTTTTGCTCCTGCACTGTGCAATGTTTAGCAAATTGAGATTAAAATAATGCTGCCAACAGCAGCAATTGAAGTTGCATACATTCAAGTGACAATAACTGTTTGATGTAATGGCCAGCTGTGACATGTGCATGGCTGCTTGTAGGTCAGACTGCTGTTGGCATTGACGTGGACTGCCTCACACAGTACATCTACTGGACAGACGTTTCGGGCAAAGCCATCAGTCGCGCCAGGCTTGATGGAACTGACTCTGATGTCATCATTCAGAGTAAGAAACATTATCCATAGATGTAGAAAACGTTCAAAAAAGAATAAAAACGTTGAAAATGTAAAAAATGTGCCATGAATTTAAAAAAAACTGTTGTAAACGTCGAATAAAAAACGTCACCAATAATACGCCGCTGAATGAATATGCATGACATGCCTAAGCACAAAACACAACATCACTTTACTGCAGTCATCATTAATAAATTAGTTTATTTATAAAATGAAATAATC
>Ga0209562_1001112_pt1 | contig 10094 bp, 13 predicted proteins | sample WorMetvacBELIZE2_FD_187399 | JGI IMG/M metagenome (GOLD analysis project Ga0209562, IMG submission 187399) | Marine gutless worms symbiont microbial communities from Max Planck institute for Marine Microbiology, Germany - Olavius vacuus BELIZE.2... | ecosystem: Host-associated > Annelida >...
GTGCGCGCCCGGTTTCTTGCCGCTTTTGCAGCTTCAAGGTGTTCAATACCAGTCATTGGTCTGGCCATAGCGTTGCTCTCAAGGTGAATGAGAGTTTATTATATCTGTTTTTAATTAGAAATGGAATTAGAGTGTTTACATCGGCGCATTTGAACCCCGCCTCGCCCCAGTTTTGTATATAGATGTCCGCTTTTTTCCGGTCAAAATCATTGGCGAACAAACAACGCCACTTGACGCCAAGGCCGTTGCGCGCCATGCCGCCGCCGGCGAAGAACTCATAAAAAGTGTGGCTCAAGACAACACCATTCCAGATTGCGCATTCCTGATTAACGACCCGGGTTGCAACAATTATCCCTTGTCCAACAAGGACACAGGATACTGGCTAGACTAAGAGAAGATTGCAAAAGTCCGCGTTTATTCAAAAAATCCTATTCATCGACCCCGGAGCTGTCCTGAAGTAGACTTCGCTCTCTTTACCTGATCGGGATCAAGCCATGCACTGGTATCTGCAAGCATTGCGCAAGTACGTAACCTTCAGCGGTCGCGCCAGGCGCATGGAATTCTGGATGTTCGCACTGATCAACTTTGTTGTCAGTATCCTGCTCGAACTGATTGACCGGCTGGTTATCGGGACAGCCAACGATATCGGACTTCTGTCCGCCATCTACGGCCTTGCGGTCATCCTGCCGGCCGTTTCGGTCTGCGTCCGTCGCCTTCACGATATCGGCAAAAGCGGCTGGTGGTACTGGATTCTGTTTTTGCCGATTATCGGCCTGATTGTGTTGCTGGTGTTCACCTGCCGCAACAGCCAACCGGGCGAGAATCGATACGGCCCCAACCCCAAGGGAGAATAAAACAACCTCTCTGCGCCGCGCGGGGCGCTTATGTAGTCAGGGCTGATTGCGATAGTCGCAGTTTTTCTTCCGACATGCGCCGTAAAGAACCAGGATGTGGTCACGCAAGCCAAAGTCCATATCCTGTGCAATCTTGTCCTTCAGGGATTCAAGATCAGGGTCATGGAACTCGACTATGCGACCACAGTTGATGCATTGCAGGTGATCGTGGTGATCCTCGCTCGAAAGCTCAAATACCGAGTAACCGCCGTCAAAATTGTGCCTGGTTACCAGCCCGGCTTTTTCAAACTGGGTGAGCACCCGGTAGACGGTCGCCAAGCCGACATTATTGCCTTCCTTGACCATGCGCTGGTAGATGTCTTCAACGCTTAAATGTTCGTTCTGGGCGCCGTGCAACACCTCCAACACCTTCAACCTGGGCAGGGTTGCCTTGAGACCCGCGTCCTTTAGGTTTTTTGTTCCTTCGCTACCGCCCTGTTGTTCCATAATGCCACCTTGGCCTTTGCATAAATCCACTTGTTGAAAACATTCAGCCGCCTTGTTGCGCCCATTCTAGCCGTTCTTGTCCTTGCCGCATGCTATCCGTGGATGAAGCGGATTGAAGTCCAGCAGGGCAATGTGATTGAACAGAAGCAACTCGACAAACTCAAGCCCGGTATTTCGCGCGAGCAGGTGCGCTTTTTGCTTGGCAATCCGCTAGTGGGCGATCATTTCTCCGACAGACAATGGCTCTACTATTTCTACCTGCGCGACCGGACGGATAATCGCAACGCCTATCGTCTCACTGTCAACTTTGCCGGCGACACCTATGTCAACCACTCACTTGAGGGTGAGTATTTTGATGTCGAACAAAAAAAGACCAACTAGACGGTAAAACTCTCTCCACAGCCGCAGCGCGCCTTTTCGTTGGGATTGCGGAAGGTGAAGCCGCTTTCGATGCCGTTGTCGGTAAAGTCGAGCACCGTGCCGTTGAGATAGGCGCGGCTTTTGGGGTCGATATAAAGATCTACCCCCTGACTGGCGAAGTGCTCATCCTCCTCTGCAGGGGCGTCGACATATTCAAGCACGTAGGCCAGCCCGGAGCAGCCTGAAGTCTTCACCCCCACGCGCAGGCCCACGCCCTTATTGCGCTCCCGCATAGCCACGCGAATGCGCTCGGCCGCCTGTGGCGTGACTTCCAGCGCCACCTGTTCGGGGTTTGCTTCAGCCGGCATGCTTCGTCTGTTTGTTGCGGTAATCCTCAAGCGCGGCCTTGATCGCGTCCTCCGCCAGCACCGAGCAGTGGATTTTAACCGGCGGCAGGGCCAGTTCCTCGACTATGTCCACATTGCGTATCACCTGGACTTCCTCAAGCGTTTTACCCTTCATCATTTCAGTCGCCAGCGAACTGGAGGCAATGGCCGAGCCGCAACCGTAGGTTTTGAACCTGGCGTCGGTTATCACACCATCCTTGACTTCTATCTGCAGACGCATCACATCGCCACAGGCGGGAGCGCCCACCATGCCCGTGCCGACATTAGCGCTTTTTTCGTCGAGTGAACCAACGTTACGCGGGTTTTCGTAGTGTTCGAGTACCTTGCTGCTGTATGCCATAGTCCCAAATTGATTGCTTGAAATCCTTGAACGGTTCCCGGAAATGGTTCCTTAATGCGTTACCCATTCAACTCTGGAAAGGTCGACGCCCTGCTTGTGCATGTCCCACAGCGGAGACAGTTCGCGCAGTTTGCCAACCGCCTCGCGCACCCTGGCGGCGACGAAGTCAACCTCTTCCTCGGTGGTGAACCTGCCGATGGTAAAGCGAATCGAGCTGTGCGCCAATTCATCGTTCAGCCCAAGCGCGCGCAACACATAGGAAGGCTCTAGGCTGGTCGAAGTACATGCTGAGCCAGAAGACACGGCCACATCCTTGAGCGCCATGATCAACGCCTCGCCTTCGACAAAGCTGAAACTGATGTTGATATTACCCGCGATACGGCGCTGCATATCGCCGTTGACATGAATCTCCTCCATATCCTTGATGGCGTTCCACAGCCTGTCGCGTAATGCGGCTATACGCGCGTTTTCCCGTTCCATTTCCGCTCCGGCCAGGGCAAAGGCCTCGCCCATGCCGACCAATTGGTGGGTCGGCAGAGTGCCCGAGCGCATGCCCCGTTCATGGCCGCCACCGTGCATCTGCGCACTCAGCCGCACCCTCGGCTTGCGTCGTACAAAGAGCGCGCCCACCCCTTTGGGACCATAAACCTTGTGCGCGCAAAGCGAAAGCAGATCCACCTGCATGGTTTGCATGTCCAGGGGGACGCGCCCGGGGCTTTGGGCCGCGTCAACATGAAAAAGCACACCCTTCGCGCGGGTGACTTCGCCTATGGCGGCTATGTCGTTGATTACCCCTATTTCGTTGTTGACATGTATGATGGATACTAGGATGGTGTCCTCGCGAATGGCGTCCGAGACCTGTTCGGGCGTAATCAAGCCATTTGCCTGAGGATCGAGATAGGTGACCGCAAACCCCTTGCTTTCGAGATGACGGCAGCTATCGAGCACCGCTTTATGTTCCACCTTTGATGTGATCAGATGCCTGCCCTTGCCCTGATGAAACTCGGCCACGCCCTTGAGCGCCAGGTTGTCCGATTCGGTCGCGCCGCTGGTCCAGACTATTTCGCGCGAATCGGCGTTGATCAAGTCCGCGACTTGACTACGCGCCTTTTCTACTGCTTCCTCGGCACGCCAGCCATAGGCATGTGAGCGTGAGGCCGGGTTGCCGAAATTACCGTCCATGGTCAGGCAATCCATCATTTTTTGCGCCACACGCGGGTCAACCGGCGTGGTGGCTGAATAATCAAGATAGACACAGGGCTTCATACCGCCGGCTTCTCACTCTTTGAGGAGGATAATATTGCGATCGGATTGGCAAAGTGGGGCTCCATATCCGGCAACTCCACAGCCCCGCCGCTTGCCCTTTCCACCAGATGCTCGAGCGTTATCCCGGTGAGGTAGTTGAGGATGCGGCCGTGGAGATGACTCCATAGTTCGTGCGACAGACACATGTCGCCCCCGCGGCAGTTTTTTCTGTCGCTGCAACCGGTGATGCTTACCTTGTCACCCATAGCGAGCATAATATCCGCCACGCTGATGTCGGGCAGATCCCGAATGAGACGGTAGCCGCCGCCGGGACCGCGCACCCCGGTAATCAGTCCGGCGCGGCGCAACTTGGCGAAAATCTGTTCCAGATAGGGGACTGAAAGGTGTTGACGAGCGGCGATGGATGACAGTCTGACCAGTCGCCCACGATGCAAAGCCAGGTCGATAATGCTGTTCACCGCATTTCTGGTGTAGGTCGATACTCTCATCAGGAATCCCTTTTCATCCCATAATCATCCTTTCGATACTCATTATTGTAAGCATAAACAGGATAAAACCAAGTAGTTTTGTCAGGAATTACAGGACACCTTATGGCCAACCACCAGCACAAGGTCAACCAACGACTGGTGCTCCTCTATCTGCCCGAAGATCCACCGCAGGCTTTAATCGCCCTTGGAGTGGTGGGTGCGTGGCAGGCGCGCCTGCCCGATCTTGCGTTTGACGCCTTGTGCGCTAGCGAGGTCAAACCCCTTGCACGCCACTGCGAAAGCCTGCGACTCGTCATTTCCCGCATCGAAAGCGACAAACCCTATGCGCGCGATCTGCAGCAAGGCAACCAGTTGAGCGCTTTTGGTTACTCCTGTTCCATGGCGCTTACAACCCGGTTGCATCCACAGCTCATCCTGCGCTTTGCCAGAGTGAAATGGCGCCTTGGATGGAAGCGACCATTTTCCTCCCTGCTGCTAACCAGAAGCTTTGTGCCTGGAGACTGGCAGGGGCTGTGGCGCAGCTTTGCGCCAGACCTGCCCTTTCCAGCCTCCCCTCCAGTGGCGAAACTCAGCGTCAACAAGGCCGAAAGCCACAGCGCCATGCTCTGGCTGGGACTGGACAAAAGCAACACCCTGCTGATTATTGCCGATGAGCCGCTTGATCAAGCCTGGCTGGATGCGCTTGCCAAGGCAAGAAAACTGGGTGCGCATCTGCTTGGCTGCGGCAAGGCTGCAAGTGAGCAAAACGAACTGCGAAGCTTGTGCGCCAACACCCTTTCAAGCCCCTACGAACACCAAGCGCTCACCGCCCTTCCCTCCATCCGCCTGGTGTTGGGACAATCCGCCGCGCATCAAATCCTGGCAAACGCCTATAGCCTCGACTACCAGGATACAACTCAAGCGCCTCCGCCAAACCTAATCCCCGGCAAGTCCTGAAACATATCCGCCATATCCAGGAGATACCAAAGCAAAAACAGCATCAAGGGCAGGTAGCTCAGGCGCAACAACCATGCCAGAGAATAGTTCTCACGCCATACATAGGCGGCGTGGTCGTCGGTCGGCGCCGCCAGGGCCATGGCGCAAAGCAACAACAGATGCAGTGGGTACCACCAGAAAAGAAGACCCTCAAATAACAACTCGAACAAACCGGCCATGAAATCCCGCCCTTCTCCCTGCCCGCAATACCCTATGGTCAACCAGCACAGGGCAAGAAAACCCGCCAACGCCGACAGCATCAAATGAGTGGAAAAAATCGACACCCTGGCGATGCGCGCAATCACCAGGGCTCCGAATCCAAGGATCAGCGCCATCTTCAGCCAACCCAGCAGGCTGGAAAGGGCGAACCAGAGCCAGTAGAGCCAATCATTTCCCGCCTGGGAAAAGGCAAAGGGCAGGTGCAGCAGCAACCTGTCGCTGCTGGGTGTTTCACCCACCCAGGTGAAGCGCGCGAATTGCCATGCAGCCAAAAGGAGCAGGATCAAGCCGCCGGCAAGCAACACCAACATTCCCACCAACCAACCGGGTTGCGCGGCATAACCACGCCAACGCGCCAGCCCGAACACCAACCCGAAGCCCGCCAACGAGGTTTCGAACGCCAGCACAAAGCCATCACGCAGCACGATATCAGCCCTGGGCAGCTCTTCCAGTAAAGACGGCAAAGGCAGCTGGGTTGCAAACAACACCGCGAACGCCGCCAATACGCCAAGAATCGCCAACACCAATAACCACACCAACCACAAGTGCATGGCGAGCAACAGGCTCAGCAACACAACACCCCCAATGACATACAGCAGCATCACCAGTTGCTCGCCAAATCCGCCTATCAATTCCTGTTGGCTGGCAAGCAGCAACGGGAAACTGCGAAACACCCCTTGTTCGAAATACAGGCTCAACTGCACACTGCTTTGCCAGGTCGCCACCAACATATGGTGGCTGACCAAAAGAATCCCGCCGATCATGGCGCTGAAGGTGAACAGATGCAGCCAGAACGAGCGCACAGGCGCAAAAAGAATGGCTGACCCATATATGCCATAGGGGTTGTAGGTAAATACCAGCAATCGTTCGGCCTGAAACACCAACCCGGAAAACAACAACACCCCCAGGGCAAGCGCAAGCAACATGGAACCCAGCCCATGCTCCCCAACCAGGTGCGGACCCACCCACCAAAGCGACTGGCTCAAACCACTCAACGCCAGCAACAGCGCCACCAAGCCAAATACGGATAATTTGTTATCAGTCACGGAAGCAATAATAAATCGCGGCAGGGGATGGGGGTGGGCCGATGGCAGGGTAACAAGAAAGCCCGAGCCAAAGCATGCCGGGCAGATATCCCAAACCATACGAGCAAAGGGGAAATGGTACACTTTCGTCCTTTTTTGTCTTCTTTACCCTCCTCAACCCTCAGTCATGTCCGCGACCATAGCAACCAACAAACAGGCCGGATTCGCCTACCATCTGCACGATTCATTCGAAGCGGGGCTGGCGCTTGAAGGATGGGAGGTGAAAAGTCTGCGCGCGGGGAAATGTCAGTTAAGAGACGCCTATGTCCTGCCGCGCAACAGCGAACTGTGGTTGTTCAACGCCCTGATCACTCCGCTGGCGACCACATCGCGGCAGTCAGACGCCAACCCATCGCGCCTGCGCAAGCTGTTGCTTAACAGACGCGAAATCGACTCCATCCAGGGCGCCATTGGTAAAAAGGGCATGACCTGCGTAGTGGAAAAACTCTATTGGAAAAACAATCTGATCAAGTGCGGCCTGCGCCTGGCGACCGGGAAAAAACTGCACGACAAGCGCGCGACCATTCGCGACCGCGAGTGGTCGATACAACAACAACGCCTGCACAAGCTGAGTAATCGTTAAGCCGCGTGGCAGAAGAAACCAAACGCGACGAACAGGAGATAGACCTTCCCGAGGACTATCAAATCTTTGTTAACGAACTCAGGAAGCTGGCCATAGCCTCCCAGCAGGGAGACGAAAAACAACACCTTGACTTCCTCAACCGCATTACTCCCATGCTGCGCGCACTGGTGTACCGTCACTGGTGGGGCGACAACTTCAGCCACGAAGATATTCTCCAGGACATCCTGTTGATCATCCACAGCAAGCTGCACACCTACAATCCTGACATGCCGATCATGCCCTGGTTGCGCTCCATAGCCCAATACCGGATTCTTGATTGCGTACGCCAGTTCAAACGCAAACATTCGCTCAACGACCCGATTACCGACGAAGATCATGTAACTTATGACCAATCTACGACGAATCTAGATGCAGAGAGGCTTGAAAACATGGACTTTGTCATGCATGCGCTTGATTCCTTGCCAAAAAGGCAGTCCAGGGTTGTGTATATGCTTAAAGTACAAGGCATGTCCATTGAGGAGGTGTCGCAACAAACGGGCATGTCGCAATCCGCAGTAAAGGTTATGGCGCATCGGGCCTACAAGGCGCTAGCCAAGTTCGCCCGTGCACAACTCGGTTAAGCCAATTATTTGAGGTAAGTAACGATGCAGACACAAACTCCCGTTCCGGTCGTAGAAGGCAACCATCCTTCCACCCAGGCCTTTATAGCCAACCTGGTCGCTCAGGCGCCTGCGAAGCGTGGGTTTCTTTCGCCTGTCGTCTACTTGGGCGTTTGGCTGGTTGGTTCGCTTGTGTACATGCTGATGGTTACCTCCATGCTGATGGATGTACGCTTTGATCTGGCGCTCAGACTGCAAGATCCATTCTTTATCGCCATGGTTGCGTTGATGTTTTGCGGCGCGGTTGCTTTCGCCTATTCCGCCCTTGTGAGTTCGCTCCCGGCGCAGAAGGGCCGGGGCGGCTATTTCGGTATCGGCGCCACGCTTTCTTGGATTGGCCTGTTGGTGTACGGCATGGTCTGCGATCTACCGAGCTTATTGAGCGGGCAGTTGTTCTACCACTTCGATCTCAGGGTTTTCGGTACGCTGCTGCTATCCGGTAGCGTCCCCTTGCTGGCGTTATGGCTGATCGTGAGTCATCTTGCGCCTATGAAGGCCGGCGTTGTGGCGACAGCCATGTCGCTCGCCTCTTTCATGCTCGCCGCCACCGTGTTGCGCTTCTTTTATGTTTCGCTTAATAACGGCGTGGATTGCAGCTTCAACCTCTTTTTCTGGATTCTGATACCCATGCTGGTGTCTTCAGGCTGCGGTACGGCGTCAGTACTGCCCCTGTTGCGCAGTTGGCTACCCAACTTCCCCTCCCGCCGATAACCGCCGAACCGGACAAATCGGCAATCTGAGTTGAAAACCGCTGAGTGGCGCCAACGCCACCAGCGAGACGTCTTTGTCAAACAAGCGCGCAGGGACAAGTATGTCAGCCGCGCCGCCTACAAACTTCTTGAAATCGCGGAAAAAACCCGGCTTTTTCGCTGGGTGAACCACACCATCCTTGATCTGGGCGCCGCACCCGGGGGTTGGTCACAGGTGGCGGCGCAACTCGCCCCCCACGCCAAGATCATAGCCGTGGACCTATTACCCATGGAACCGGTGAAAGGCGTTATCAGCCTTTGCGGAGACCTGTTGGAAAACGAAACTTGGGAGCGCATAGACATCCACGCGGACGGTAAGCCAATCGATCTCATCCTCTCGGACATGTCCGCCAATCTGAGCGGCGTCAAGGCGGTCGACCAGGCGCGCAACCAGGCCATCTACGAACTGTTGCTGGATATTGCCTCCACTCGTCTGGCGACCAATGGAGCCATGCTGTGCAAACTTTTCAGCGGCGAAGCCGAACAAAGCATGCGCAAAGCCGTGGCCGGACTCTTTGCTGAACATAAAATACTCAAACCGGCCGCCAGCCGTAATAGATCGGCGGAAATCTATCTCTGGGCAAAAACGATTGCAAATCGATAATTCGCCCCTACTCTTACACACATTGAGAATCGCATACAGGCCATGCCGTCATTAAAACATCTGCTCATCTGGTTACTCATCGGCATCATGCTGGTCGGGCTTTTCAGCCAGAACTTCGACATAACCCCACAACGCGAAAAAGTCAACTACTCGGAATTCATCACGCTGGTGCAGTCACGCAGCGTCAAAAGCGTAACCATTGACGGCTTCAACATAATCGGCACACTTAACAGCGGCAAAACGTTTGAAACCGTACGCCCAGCCGCGCAGGACGCCCGCCTGATGGACGACCTGCTCGCCAACAAGGTCGAAATAATCGGAAAGCAACCGGAAGAGCCCAGCCTGCTGCGCCAGCTCCTGGTCGCCAGCTTCCCTATCCTTCTGATTACCGCCATCTTCATCTTCGCCATGCGCCAGATGCAGGGTGGTCTTGGCGGCAGAGGCGGGCCCATGTCCTTTGGCAGCAGCAAGGCGCGTCTGCTCAACCGAGACCAGGTGAAAGCCACCTTCGCCGATGTCGCCGGGGTTGACGAAGCCAAGGATGAAGTGCAGGAAATTGTTGAGTTTCTGCGCAGTCCGGAAAAGTTCAAAAAAGTCGGCGGCAAGATTCCCAGGGGGGTGCTCATGTCCGGCTCACCAGGTACGGGTAAAACACTGCTCGCCCGCGCCATAGCCGGTGAAGCCGGAGTACCCTTTTTCAGCATATCGGGTTCGGATTTTGTCGAAATGTTTGTCGGTGTGGGCGCCTCGCGTGTACGCGACATGTTCGCCCAAGCGAAAAAACAATCACCCTGTATTCTCTTTATCGACGAAATCGACGCTGTCGGTCGCCACCGCGGCGCCGGCCTCGGCGGCGGACACGACGAACGCGAGCAAACCCTCAACCAGTTGCTGGTGGAAATGGACGGCTTTGAAGGCCACGAAGGTGTTATCGTCATAGCCGCCACCAACCGCCCGGATGTGCTCGACCCGGCACTGCTGCGTCCCGGCCGCTTCGACCGGCAGGTGATGGTGCCCCT
>Ga0209562_1001113_pt1 | contig 10091 bp, 9 predicted proteins | sample WorMetvacBELIZE2_FD_187399 | JGI IMG/M metagenome (GOLD analysis project Ga0209562, IMG submission 187399) | Marine gutless worms symbiont microbial communities from Max Planck institute for Marine Microbiology, Germany - Olavius vacuus BELIZE.2... | ecosystem: Host-associated > Annelida >...
GCACTCGTTTGACAGACGGACAGACGGACAGACGGACGGACAGACGGACGGACAGACGGACAGACAGAATTCCCATCGCTATACCGCGACTGCATTCCATGCAGCGCGGTAAAAACCACTCTAAAACAGCGGTTCCTTACATCGTAATATTAGCGTCTGGCGGCACACGTTTCCGTTTAATAAATACAGCACGCAAGCGCATCACGCAACCAACGATCAGGCTACTCTCACTACGTCTAAATCTACTGAACACAAGCCGTACGGATCACACGGTCATTGCGAATACAACTATACGACGGCCGCCACACGACAGTCTTGTCTCTCAGATCAGCAGTGCCGTCTGAACGCATCGGCAGCGGTAAGTTTATTATAATGATGATGAAACACAGTAGCAGTCCCGACTGCACAGTGCCAGTTGCATTGCAAACCAGATCAGATACTCATTAGGTTTATTAGGTCTACTGACGAGGCACTGGCGCGTGAGACTGCGAAAGCCACTCCGTACATCATGCACGCTCGCAAACACACAGAGCACAAACAGCAGGAAAACGTGGCACGGTCGAACGATTAGACGCGGAACGAAACGGACAAGGCCACACACGCAGAACAATGAAAAACGGCGTATATTCACGGCTTTCATGCTACAAAATGGTCGTGCTTCGAACTAGTAGACGACTGACCACGACGTGCGTCGAAACATTTAGTCACGGACCGCATAGGCGTAGTATGTATCTGGAGAGGGCTTGGGGCTAAGCACCCGAATATCACCCGAACAGTCGCAATGTTCCTTCCAGTGTGAGCAAAAATATGCTTCTTTCCGCTCCCAGAAACATTATCTGAAACTACGCCTATGATGGACCAAACACCAAAATTTCGGAGAAAAAAAATGATAATATTTTAAACTGAAGACGTTCTCATGAACACCCACTAAAACGTTCGTATTAAACCTCATAAAATAAAGCTGTATACAGAGCATTACACATTTAGCGGCAATTTACCTCACACCGTAAGTTTACGGTATTTAAGCGTGACATCTGTAACATAGTTACTATTATTATTTATTTGCCATAAAACACACAATCATGAAATACACATGTAAAAATTACTCCGCAGAAAAACAAAACTTGTCATTTCAATTTGTATGCATCGTGCAATTCACACTACACCGTGAAATTAAATGCGGCGAGTGTTACCACTTCTGGCTTTGGCCCGTAGACCATAATCGCGCACATCGTGGATTCTGATCGTATACTAACTCTCCACATCTCTCAGACCAGTTTACAGAACACATCCGACGTTGCGACGCATAGCAATACAAACGCGTTTTGTCAACGAAAAACAGCCAAACAACAAAAAAGACATTCTGTATGTCCACTATGGACTACTCATCGACTGTAGAGCAACAGTAGATGTAAGATCGACCGTCCTTTATAGCAGACAATGCTAACCTTAGTAACAGCAGCGTACCATGCGTGACCAAAATTATTACAGGTCACAAATGGAAAGTGGTTTTCCGTAGATGAACAAACCGGATACCTAAAACCAGAGTTGGACGTGGTTAGGTTGTGCTGTGTTGGATGGACTCGGGTCGTAATTTCTGGTAAAAGTGGTGATTCTGTCACAAAAGCTCATCGAAAAAAAATATTTCAAAACTTTATGTATCCACTATGCAATTTAGAATAATTATTAACATGATAAAACATCGTAATCCTGATGTTTTTTTCTCATGTAACTGTCAACACAAGCTAACGTTGACATTTCTCTCTTGGGTTTGTTATGATCAGTTAGCGACAGGGCGTAAGTTGGGTTGGGTCAGGTAAAGAAAAACGGACCCACGTCCAATTATTCTACCGTGTACACTGCGGTCATCTGTGACAGACTTAATGGTACAGTTGGTGTCGTATTTTACTTTGAATTCACTAACTATGTCGAGTCGACGAACTGCACTGCCAGTGCTCCGAAATTGTTACGCATAACGTCCACTAGCTGTAACCCTGGCAAAGCTAGTAAAACCTAGATAAAATTAAAGGTAAAATGTGGTGAAAATGTTGCTGGCACTAAATGTCGACCTTCGGATGGATGCAGTTAGCGGGTATCCTACGAGACGCTGATGACATAAGGAGATCCGGGAACCTCTTTCTCGCCCCAGCGAACGCTCATGATGTGATCGCCTTTCTCCTCCGCCGCATACGTCACGTTGTAGACGCACAGCTTTTGCTTCTTGCAAGATAACTCTTTGGGCGGCATTCCGGTCGGTGAAATGATTGCAATTGACAGCAAACCTTGCCCTGCATAGTAAGGCAGAAAGTGACAGTAGACCTAAATATGAGCATACAGTGCAATACACACCTCCTACTTACTCTTGCCCTAACTCTAACCGTTCACACTGACAACATGTACACCGTGTCCAAGAAAAGAAGTTTGCCTAAATATTTTTGTCATATCTTCTATAAAACTTGGACGATCTGAATAAACTGTAGTATCCTGAAAAAAATTTGCAACAAAGTAACGTAAACGTTTCCCATCTCACCTAAATACTGTCTTTACACTAAATTGCACTAAGCCAACTTAGTAGCAGATTTATTCAGGACACTCTATACCAAATGTCATCAGAATCGGCAGAGGTTTGTAAGAAAACATTTTGGCTTACTTTCTTCGTGGACACGGTGTACATTCTAAAATGAAACGTAACCAAACCCGACGTGCCCCTCGTAGAATCTACCAGTATTACTATCACTACGGTCATGTGACATTTTCATGTGTGTTGTGCCGCGAATCAAGACTCGTCAGAGTGACAGGTCTTTCACTGTTGCCGATCCTCGGGCATGGAGCATGATGCCATCTTCGTTATGTTTAGAGGACAATTATACGCGCTTTAGGCGTCTGTTGAAGGCAGATTTGTTTGACGAGAGGCTGCGGCGCGTAGTTTTGTTTTAGGCGTTCTGTATAAATTTTCTTACTTACTTACTCACTCGCTCGCTTACTACTGATGCTGCTGCTACTACTACTACTACTAAACTATAAGCTTACTATTAATTCTACTAAAACATTCGGTGGCAAAAATTGATTAATGTGAAACCTGCATCTTTGACGTCTATTGTGAATGTTGAGCCCCGACCTACGAAACCCTTCTTTAGCCCAGTTCCCTGAATAATCACTTTACTCGCGTCGCCCTGGAACGACTTGGCTTTCGACAGTCCCGGTTTCTTCTCTACCGTCTCCACGTTCAATCCGGATAGTTGGCGTACCTCGGCCGCTTTTCCTGTCCCTGTAGCATACGACATTATTTGCAATAACAATTAAATAAAAATACAGTCATCTGTCAATCTCTAAAGGCACATTTTGTAACTGATCAGCAAGGACAATCACAAATGCATAGGCTTCGGCTACAACTTGATTCAAATTGAAAAAAAACACAACCAGACAATCATTGGGCATAGTAGTAGTCTCACAATGTACAACGTGTAATAAAAAGGTGAAAATTATCGTCACTTAAAAACAGTATTTTTCATATCAATCGGTTGTTTTCTAGATCTTTCAACCATAGGCGTAGCCGGGATCTTCTCTGGGGGTGCACTTTTGCCTCAAAAAGTTGACGACCTTTTTTAGTCGTCGCCTTCAAAAGACGGTCTAAAACTACTAATTGAAGCTCCAAATCTTCCCCGCACAGCGAAAAATGTCCTAAAATTGACTCTTGCTCTGCCTGGGGTGTACTTGCTGTGCTGGGGGGGTGCACTGACAAATTTTCACAGTAAATTACGCCTAAAAATTTTCTTCTCCGCCCTGGGGGTGCAGGTGCACCCACTGTACCCCCTGGCTGCGCCTATGCTTTCAACGACGTCGACATCGACGCCGATACGTCGCGGAAAACAAAAGCGTCGACGACAATAATTGCTGCTTATAATGCAAGTGCTTGATTTGTCACAGATACTAGAAGACATGACTTCTGAGTTACTTAAACCATGCTGGTTACTACAGCTGTAGTGTAGCAAAAAGACAGCTCTGCTGATGTATAAGTGCCTGTGTATTCTGGCTCCTTCGTGCTTGGCAGCATGTTCCATTCCGGAGTCATCGGTCTCACAGGAGATCCGCCATGTTAGGTCAACATTGACCGAAGTTTCAATGGTAATGACCCTTTCATATGGGACAGTTTATCAGCTACAATGAGCTAACAGAATTCAGCACATTCGCTACATGTCAAATCGATGTTCTCCAATAATAATACTAGTCATAATAGTAACAGCAAAGACATAACGTTATTCTAATAGTCAAGAAGACGACAAATGCCGCCGGCATTGGTTGAGAACAACGATTAGTTTTTATATATAGTCACCTGTGATGACGGCTTTGTGTGGACACCCGGCGATGGTGACGTTGCAGTATTTAATGACGATTAAATAGTCGCCGGGAGCAGTCGGCGTGTACGAAAACTCGTAGCCTTCATCCACCTCCGTGCACACGACTGCCACCTTGACCGGACCTTCCAACATGACTGCCAGCGTGCCGCAGCCTGCGCCCGTTGTCACCACTACGAATCTGCACGGTTGACCTGACCAGCACAGAACACAGACTTGTGACGTTTCTTGGCTCGTGAAGCCGCCGACATATCGAAGAAGACCCGCTTCTAGTCGAGCAAACTCAGCGGTCAATAAGTGAAATCATTAATCATTACCGAATTCCACTGCTGTTAGTATTGTTGGGCAATAAAGTACAGCAAATACTTAGTATTAGTATTAGTACGACCTACACTTTTACCAGGAAGTATTGTTAGGGGTATTGGCAATGCTTTTTAAGCCAATAATTATTTCAGCGTTTTTTTGCGATATTTTAATAGTAGATCAGCTAAAAACGTGTTGTTGAGAAAGAAAATCAAACTATATAACAACAGCAGGGCCGTGCATCAGGTGAATCACACATAAGTTGAGGCTGAGGTTGCTACAGCCAGTCTTCCACCGAAAAATTTCTCGCTCACTTGACACCCAGAAGAAATATCATAATTATTGTTAAGCCAGACACAATTTAATTGTTGGAGTGGACTCATATCCAGCAGATCCAGCTGACGAACCGTCGTCCTTGGAAGCCTACCCAAATATCATGCAAAGTTCAACTCAGCCTTTCATCCTTCCGAGGTCGATAAATGAGTAGTAGGCTTGTTTATCGATGTGTGCTCAGGTGGCGCAATCTGGTGAATGCCTACGAGGTAACGGCCCACCTAATCAGATTGTTGGCAAGACTTGGCGCCGTCTATTTCTGGCAGCCTACCCTCTGGGCTAAACCTGGTTGTTGCTGTCCTGCGTGACAGCCTGTGTGTCGTGTCATTGCTGCCCTGCGTGGCAGACGTATGTTGTATATCGTATGTAAGGTTGAGCGGCTTGTCTTATCCACATTAAACGAAGATTATTATTATTATTAGTTGTATACCGGCCAGTGCAGCTGTAGAACGTCTGTTTCAGCTTAATGGATATTCACGCAGCTTTCTCGCGTTTCAACAATGAACATTTTGTAATGATGTTTTTGCTGACAGCTGACAAATGTTGAAACTGTGGACATTTGTGCAGATAAACGCGATTTATCGACTCTTACTTACTTACTTACTTACTTACTTACTTACTTACTTATACGGTGATATTACACATTTTTGATTTCAAGCATTACCTCTGTATTATCACCTATCATACTGACTTGCTGACATTACACAAAATTCTTTAATTGCACTTGGAAGTATTGCTTGAAGCATTGGTTAAAATATGGGCCATACTATTTAATGCACGCATTGGTAGTAGTATTGCTAATACATTTTTCATGAAATATAGATTACTGACTATGCTTTTTAAAAGTATTGTGAACAACCCTGCCAAATTTTCTCTAAGTAGAAAACTGTCTCATACAAACAGTGTCAGATTCAAGCATAAGCTGAAGTTGCTAAACGATCTACAGCCAAAGGCTTCACAATCTGTATGATCTTACCTACTACACGGTATTCCATAATTACTGGCACCATTAGCTTTCAACGCTATATCTTAGTCAATATGTAATTTATATGCACAAAAAAATTCCCGACCAGAGTGGGTGATGATGCTGAGTGAACATTTACAAGAGCAACAAACTTTTAAAAGTGGTCCAGTTTTTCCGATCCACCTTGTAGTGCGACTTGATGTGTACTGCATATATTTAAGCGATTTATTGGTGGTGTTTTATCGGTAGAGATTGAGTTCGCGCACCGGAAATACCCGACTGCAGTCCGTCGCCTTGTGCAACGACAAGAGCCGGGTCAGCGCCGAGTTTGCCGACGAGCATCGCGAACGGACTGTTTGGGATGTGGGCGTCGTTGAACTTGAGGTGAACGTAGTAGACGCCGTTCTCGTGCGGCAGGAATCGACAGGAGTTGAGGTCATTGTCAACCTCCTGGATGAAGAGTTCATCACGAGCACCCGACGGCGTGTCGACGAAGCCCTTGAGCGTGCCCTGGGCACCGTTGAAGTTGACCGAGAACGTCGCTGGTTTATCAACCTGCGGCAGTAACAGCAGTAAGTGATGGGTCACAATATTGCCAGACATAGAGCGTGTGGTATATACGTGTGCAGACTAAAACAATAATACCAACAACAACAGCAATTATAAAATGTGGCAATTGCGACGCACTGCAACTTGAGTCCGCTTGACGTCGCCCGAGTCTTCTGATCGTTCTGGGCATTAGTTACGAGGCGCATTATGCACCAGCCTACTAATTCCACACTCACTGCCGGCGCAAGCCTAAATGACCCCCCTGAACGACACACATTTTCGCTCAATTTTCGGATGACCTTTTTAGTCGTCACCGTGTCACCCGCAATCATGACTTTTTTAGTCGTCATCTTCAACAAGTTCACCTCGATGATAGCCCTTTCTGGTGTGATACGTCCTTTACACCGACATTTAAGGTCTTTCACTACCAGTATGACCCTTTGCCCCGTGATGGGACCCTTGTGCCACCTGCCACCCCCCTCGCTCAGGGGGTTCCGGGCTGGTCTGCGCCGGCTGTATCAACACTACCGCAAACGACGCGGAGCGGTAGTGCGCCCAAACACGTACCACACTGTAGCGCACGCGGACAATCCGCGGGGGGAGTTATTTTATACAAGAGCCTAATGAGTTATTAGTTCCCAGAGATGAGTGGACCGAACGACATCAACTTTGGAAAGTTCTTAGGCCCATCACAGACTCTCCCTAAATTTGTTGTACATGTCTAATATGTTGTTCCGTTGGCGACTTGGGTCCAAAATAAAGGCAACATTTTGCATTTTTGACCCCCTGTGAAACTAGGGGAGGGTGAGAAAAACTTATGAGTCAATTTTTCGTGCCACTCTTAGAATCCTACCACTTGTGACGGGATGCCGCTAGACGGCTTGGTTGCAAAAATGTTCAGCGGTAAAACAGGTGGCCTCCCGACTATCGTCGGGCCACCTTAATAACTTCCAATTGTCTTTGACGTGGTTGTCTCCTGAATAGCCGGTCACTGACCAGTGATACATGTGATACATTGACCAATGATACATTGGTGCGTAGGTGGAGGAGTTGCGGGGTGTCAGGAGCGATCCACCGGCAGGTTTCACGCGATGGCGGAGATATCATTCTATCCCTGCAGGTTTCCAGCACTAAAATACAATAGCTGTTTCCAGCATAGTAACATTCTGTCCCATAAAAAGCTCACATTCCGCTCTCGCATTGCATAATACATTGGCCTCCGGGACACTTTGCCCCGAACACTGCTATTGAGTTTACAGAGCTCCCCAGACGCCTACAGCCGTTACAACTGTTGCATCTGTCCTTCAGACCTCGTCATATCTTCGCCACCTGGTCCAGAAACCTATCTTCCTAAGCATGTGCATCGGTCGTTTAGGATCACTGACCTCAAGACCTCTATCGCGCAGTCCATGGATCGTGACCTTCTTGGCGGCCTCGCACTGCGGGTCGACCTGAACCATTCGCGGCGACTTGGGCACATGCTCATCATCATACTTCACTCCGACCCTGTACTCACCTGTACACGTGCACATACATATATGAATATGATCGGTGATCAGCAGCTTTCAAAAATTGTGCCCCTTCGGGGCCGAGATAAATGCGGCGAGAGACAATTTTTAAATATTTACTTCAGCTACACCAAAACACAGGACCAGAAGTAATATGACCATTTCTAAATTAAGGTGTGGGCCACTGGACGTCTCACCATCAGTGGACGTTTTACACCACCGTACCCATGCATATCGGATGTGCCCCTGCGTTTTAGCTTATGAAAAGTGGAGGCCGACTTAGGGGCCCACCGAAATTCTGGGGGCCATCATGGCTATGGTTCCTCTGGCCCACCCATACAAATGCCACTGTACTGTAGGCCTGTAACTCCTGTACATTGTGAAGTGCAGCTTTTTCTTTACTTAATAGTGATTGGCAAAACTCGTAATCAAAAAGACGTTTATCTAGAATTGTAAGACGACGTTGTACGAGCAAAGTTTATCACTTCATCATTTGTGTTGATAGCGTTTGCCCGACATGATCTATAGAAGACACATTTGACTTTCGTTTTCACAAACTTGATCGCTTAAAACATTTTAAGAAAAATCACAACGAAAAACAAATAAGCCTCGATGCGTCCGCCCGTAAAACTAGCATTCACGTCGTTACTTACTAGCAAGTTATTAGGTTTCAATTTCGTAATTCACTTTACACCGACAATGTGCTATACGTTGAAAGCTGTTTCCGTTCATTCGCTTACACCTTTACTTTCTACGCTATACGATTACTCAATGACTGCTGACTTCGAGAACATTTTCAGCAATACCCACTCATATGATGAATATTCCTGCCAAGTTTCATTAAAATCCCTAAAAATAGGGAGATATCGCATTACGCGAAATAAGTGTTAATATACAACGTACAACGGACGGACACGGACACCGGACGGCCGGACCGCATACCCGAAAACATAATGTCTCTCGCCGCCTATCATTGGCGACGGATACATTATAAACGACAGGCTGCTAAAATGTGCTGTAAAGCGCTGTTCTTGGAATAAACGAGCATATACCTATGGAATGAAACAGAGGACAATGTCATGTGTAGTAGTAGTAGTAGTAGTAGTAGTGTTTATTCAATTTTGTGGTCATAAGACCAAATAGCACAATACAGCATGAACACATAGACAACAATAGACAATACAATGAACAGATACACATAATCCTCCACAGAAGTGGAGGAAATAACAATGTAATAGTACATGAAGCGTTGAAGGAAAACCTCAGTGCTATATACCGACCTTCCTTATCGACAATATAGCTGACGGTGACGAAGCCTGTTCGTCGGTCAACGACGTCGATTTTCGCCTTAGACGGCCCGTCGATGTTTATCGTGAGCTTTCCAGGTCCCGCCTCTTGAGTGTATACGTTGAACTCGTCTGCAACAGACACGCTTACACGTTGAGTTGTAAATTTTTGCTTCCTGGTAAATCTTCAATATGACGAAAGTCTGTGCAGCGTGTCATGACGCTGTTATGGGAATATCCAGCTGTATAGTCGGCTGCAACAAATTGCGTAATAAATATAGGCCTAATAATAATTAACAGTAATAGCTAAAAAGGTGGCAATTGCAAAGCATTGCAACTTGAAGAGCGCCCGACGTCGCGCCAGTGGTTCTGGGCTTTGATTACGAGGCCTACAATACACCAGCCTACAAATTCAACAATGCACATTTCAAATTTGAGATATGTTGCTTCGTCTTGTAACCACAGCGCCTCAAAGACGTCTGCGGTCCAACAGCGCTATTTAACGATTTCCAACTTTGGGGGTCATCTTCCATCTTGGATTTCACCGGAAATGTATTCTAACCATTCCAGGGAATGGCCTAATAGCACCCATAGTGCACCAGGCTATACACCAAATGTCAACGAAATCGATCAACGCACCGCTGAGTTATTGATGACTCAACAAATGTTAGAGGCCAGTTTTGCGTAGGAGGGGAGATGGTAAGTTTAGCCATCTATTATCAGAGTTACGTGGAGAGGACTGTACCAAATGTGTCATCGGAGATCGATGGACGTTTTAGATTTTATGTGTTGT
>Ga0209562_1001114_pt1 | contig 10089 bp, 8 predicted proteins | sample WorMetvacBELIZE2_FD_187399 | JGI IMG/M metagenome (GOLD analysis project Ga0209562, IMG submission 187399) | Marine gutless worms symbiont microbial communities from Max Planck institute for Marine Microbiology, Germany - Olavius vacuus BELIZE.2... | ecosystem: Host-associated > Annelida >...
TTAATGGTTTCTCATTTACCGCTGAGGTTGAAGACAGTCGTATTGTACTTGGGCAAGATGAGTTTACTGTGGGGCCTACTGGCTTTAACGTAGGTGAGTATTCGGTCATTGCCGACCCTGAAACTACCGAAGTTGATCAAGCTTTTATTCAGTATAAGGCGAATAACTTTACTGCCAGAGTAGGGCGACAAGTAATTACGTTGGATGACCATCGATTTGTTGGCCACGTTGGCTGGCGACAAGACCGCCAGACCTTTGATGCCGCAAGCGCTAAATATGCGGCAACAGACAATCTAGAACTATTCTATAGCTATCTTTACAAACGCAACCGCATTTTTGCTGAGGCGGCAGATTTAGATTCTAAAGATCATATTCTTCATGCTACTTATACATCTAAAATTGGCAAGTTTGTGGCCTACGCTTACCTTTTAGAAGTGGACAACGACACGGATAACGCGTTGGACACGTATGGCGTGAGCTACGATGGAAAGATGAAAGGTGAGAGCGTGAGTTGGGCTTACGGTGGTGAGTTTGCCACGCAATCAAGCGAAGCTGGCGCGGGCGAAACGGCCACCGACTTTGACGCCTCTTATTTAAATGCGTATGTCGCAGCCACGTTTTCTGGTGTGACGGCTAAGGTCGATTACGAAATACTAGGTTCTGACGATGGGTTGTACGGGTTTGCAACGCCGCTAGCTACGCTGCACAAATTCAACGGTTGGACTGATCAGTTCTTGGGCACGCCAGCACAGGGCTTAAAAGATCTTAAGTTATCTCTATCAGGTGGGCTAGCCGGTGGTAAATGGCTTTTGGCTTACCACGATTTCAGCGCTGACGACAGCAGTAACGGTGCTGACGACTTAGGCAGCGAAATTAATGTACAGTATACGAAGAAGTTTGCAGGTAAGTACAATTTTGGCATTAAGTACGGTACTTACGATGCGGGAGATATAAAGGTGGATACCAATCGCTTCTGGATGTGGATTGGTACACGCTTCTAATTGCAATACACTATTACAACGTTATGTTGTAATTAATACTACAGGTCTGGCTGAGTCGTTACTGACTTAGCCAGCCTTTTTCAACGGCCACATCAAGCTGCTGCATAACGTAGTCCCATAAAGCCGGTGCGCAAGATTTAAGGTGAGCATTACGCTTCTCAATTTTCTCCCTTGCAATACCGTGACGCTTCCAGCTTCCTCCGTTGTCTTTCATATTTTGAAATACGGGAAGTACGCGGTCCATTGATTTTGCAAATTCTGCATCGGCGGTTTCCGCTGCTTCAAACTCAAGCCATAAATCGAGCATTTCACTACTAAGTGGACTCGGCAATAAACCAAAAATGCGCTTAGCGGCAGCTACTTCTTTCTCGGCTTGTGCGTCGTGATCTGTTTGATGATTGAAAGCAAACATGTCGCCAGCATCAATTTCCACAATATCGTGAATAAGGATCATGCGAATAACGCGGGTCACATCTATAGGTTTAGCCGCATATTCGCTTAGCATATTTGCCATTAATGCAACATGCCAGCTGTGCTCTGCGGAGTTTTCCTGTCGATAGTTATCACAGGGGAGGGTGATCTGGCGCTTAACTGCTTTTAGCTGGTCAAGTTCACAGATAAAGTCAGCAAAGTCACTTACTGCATTCATTGGGATGCTCCAAGGCGTAAAAATGGGCGCCTGAGCGCCCATTTAATTATTCAAGGTCTAATGAGTGTATTGGTTATTAACCAAATTATTTTTGCTCAGATAGCCACACGATTAGGTCAGCGATGTCGTCGAAGGTCATGTCAGCAGTGAATGTAGGCTGATATTTACCGTTGATAATAAAGCTTGGCACACCAGTTAGGTGCTCACGATACTCGTCAATTTGCTGTTGATTCTTGCGCACCATGCTATTTACGCCGAAGCTTTTAGCTATTTTGTCAAACTCTTCACCGTCTACACCGTTCACAACGAAGATATTGCGAAGGTCTTTCAAGCCAGTGATAGATGCACGTTGCTTGTGGATATAGTTAAAAATAGCGCCGTTCATCGCGTCTTCTTGCTTCATAGCGCGCGCAATAAGCATGGCTTTAGTTGCATCATCTTGAACTTCAGGTCCAGTAAAACGCATAAAGTTTACGTGCACCTTATTGAATTTCGTGCCGTCGCTTTTCTTTTCTTTAATTTGCGCAACGATTGGTTCGAACTGGAAGCAGTGAGGGCACCAAAATGAGAAGTACTCAGTAATAACAGGCTTATCTGTGGCTTCTTTATCAAGCACAGTATAGTGCGTACCTTCTTTCCATTTAGACGCTGGCTCCTGAGCGCATGCTGTTAGTGGCAAAAGCATTGCCATGACAAACATTACTGCAAACTTTTTCATGGAATATAATCCTATGTTCAAAAAACTATTATCGATACCGAGATTATCACAGGCTTGTTCGCTTAACTAGGACCTGTTCTACTTCAATGCCTTACTACGCGACAAGCTCACTAAAAAACGCGATTCAAGGTTTAGGTAAATGCAGTATTTTATATACGCATGATGAACAGAGTCTGAATCATCAGGCCCTAACAGAAACTCAAAGAAAAAGGGCTATAACCATGTATAGCCCTTTATTGTTTGTTGATTTCACGTTGAGTTTTGCCTTTAAGCAACGCTCAACAGAAGGTTCATTAACGTTACATCACTTACATGCTGTAGTTAACTGAAAGTAGAGCGCGACGCTCTTGGCCTGCATAACCTACAATGTCTTCATAATCAGTATCAAATACATTGTCGACCTTCAACGAGACCTGCCACTGCTTATCTATCTGATAGCCTAAATTAACGGTTGCAAGCGTATAGGCTGACAGCGCCAGAGTCTGAGACGGTTCAGGGAAAGGAGGGAAGAAGGTGTCGTAATGACTCCCTGTGTAAGCTAGCTTGGTGTAGAAGCTGAACTTCTCCGTTCCAAAGTCAGTGTTGTAGGTTAATGAGCCTTGGTGACGGGCACGACGCAGTTCAGTGGTTGTTATACCATTATCGGTTTGTTCCGCATCTAGATAACTATACGCTGCGGTAAAATCACCATAGCCACTGTCCCAGTTAAGTTCTAGATCAATACCTTCTCGCGAGCTTTCACCGTCGATATTATCTGCACTATATGCACCCAAATCTGACACAAATACGAAGCCATTGATTTCATCTTCAAGGTCGGTAGTGTATGCGCTGATTTGTGCAGACAGTGATTTCCAGTTTGCCTTAACGCCTATTTCCCATTCTTCACTGGTTTCAGGTTCTAAGTTTGGGTTGCCGATGAAGCTTGCTGGGAAGTAGCCAAAGCGCTCGGTGAAGGTGGGTGTTTTAACAGCTTTACCATAGCTGGTAAAAACAGCGTAGTAATCGTTAAGCTGCCAGGTAAGGCCACCGCGATAACTTACGGCATTGTCGAACTCACTGTTGTTGTCGAATCGTGCGCTTAGTGTTGCGGTTAGCGACTCGGTTAGCTGGCCATTTGTCTCGGCAAATACGCTATAAGTATTGTCGTGCTGCTTCTGGTTCGGATCGCCAAATGCAATTGGGCCGCGCTGGGTAAAAAGGCGCTGTAGGTATTCAACACCGCCAGCAAAATCCCAGTTATCCATGGTATAGAAACCTGTCCAGTTTAACTCTATGCGCTCACCAGTGGTACCGCCAGTGTCTGCACCTGACTCAGTGTTATCGTTATCGTCTTTGCGATAATGCGCACTTAGCGCTGAGCGATAACCTGTATTTTCCGGAGCAAATTCCCATCTTAATTTCGCGCTAATTTGTGAACCATCCGTCACGTTATCTGAGTCAGCAGGAAGGCCTGTCGTCACAAAATCAGTGCCGTCGTAATCGTTCTCGTACTGAACCGTGCGAAGGTTAGCTATTAACGTATGCTCCGATGTTGCGGCATAATTAATATTAATGCCAGCGGTCATGTTGTCGTAGCCATCATCTTCGTTACCAACACGAGATACGTTGTCACCGTCGGTACGTATGTAGCTGGCGTATGCAGAAATACCTACGTTATCGCTTTGCGAGCGCGCGTTCATGCTGCCCTGCAATGTACCTTGTGTGCCAACGCCAGCAGAGAAGTCTACGTGTGACGCATTATCGGCAAACTGGCCTGATTTCGTAGTAATGCTCAATACACCACCGATAGCGCCGCTGCCCCATCTTGCGCTTCGTTACCAACACGAGATACGTTGTCGCCGTCGGTACGTATGTAGCTGGCGTATGCAGAAATACCTACGTTATCGCTTTGCGAGCGCGCGTTCATGCTGCCCTGCAACGTACCTTGTGTGCCAACGCCAGCAGAGAAGTCTACGTGTGACGCATTATCGGCAAACTGGCCTGATTTCGTAGTAATGCTCAATACACCACCGATAGCGCCGCTGCCCCATCTTGCGCTCTGCGGGCCTCGAAGAAGTTCTATGCGCACCACGTTTGCGCTAGTTAAGTGAGCAAGGTCAACTAGGCTTCCTTGGCCTACGTCGTTGGCAACAACGCCATCAATTAAAACAAGTAGATGGTTGGTTTCACCGCCGCGCACGCGCAGCTCTGTTAAGCCACCAGGACTGCCTGACTGAGACAAGCTAACGCCAGGTAGGCCGCGAATTAGATCGGTAAGTTGAAGTGCGCCCGAAGCTTTAATGTCGCTTTCAGTTAGCACCGATACTGAACCAGGAAGTTTGGTTAACGAAATAGGCAAACGCGTGCCTGTTACTGTTAAAGTTTCAATATCTTGGTCAGAAGTTTGAGCAAAGGCAGGTGTGCTTAAGCACGAAATAACTGCAGCGCTAAGGGCTGCTTTAGTAAAATGTGTACGCATGGTTTTTATGTTGTCTTTGATGCGCTCCACCCGAGCACATGATTAGGGAAAGTGCACGCATTGCTTAATTATGGATGTGAGCAAGCAAACGACACCATGAAGTACAGGCCGGTATCCGGGCTTACTCACCATTACTAAAAATGTAATAGCTCTTTTGCCTTCCCATCTAATGGCGTTTAATACGTAACGCATAAAAGACAGTGGCGTATGAAAAGAAAACGACAACGCGTTGAGTTTACCGTTGCGGGGGCAGCATCAGTTTTTCACTGATTTCCCGTTTAACCCTTGTCGCCGTAGTTAATATGGAGCTAGACAAGAGCACCTACACACTGTCGATTATATCTAAGTTAAAAAGTGATAGCGAATACGGTTTCTTATACCTTACGCTTTTTCGTAACCGCCATAAGATTATCGGCAACGGTCATCGAAAAAGCGTTTTTTCAGCAGTAAAGGGGCTGGCTCAATATCCTAATTTCAGTGGAGGCTCTTGAAGGGCCGATAGCTGTTCTTTCAGAGCAAGTATTTGGCCTTCCCAGTATTTGTCTTCAGCAAACCAAGGAAATGCCCGCGGAAAAGCAGGGTCTTCCCAGCGTCGTGAAAGCCATGCCATGTAATGCACCATTCGCATAGCGCGCAGGGGCTCAATAAGTGGCAACTGTGCAGTGTCAAACGGGTGAAACTCCTCGTATGCTTCAACCAAAGTATCGAGCTGCAATAGTTGTTGTTGGCGGTCGCCGCTTAGCATCATCCACAAATCTTGGATAGCAGGGCCCATGCGGCAATCATCTAAATCAACGAAGGTAGGGCCATCGCGCCACAGTATATTGCCTGGGTGGCAGTCACCGTGAAGCCGAATACTTGATGTTGGCTTATACGCTTTTTTCGTGGCATCAATAACGGGGTTAAGTATGGCAAAAAATGCTGTCTTTAGATGCTCTGGCAGCAGTGTACTTTGCATAAGCACCTGCTTCGGTTCATCGAGGTAACTTTCAATATCAATCGAGGGACGATGTGCAAACCCTTTAGCATGGGCCACGCGGTGAATACGGCCAATGAAACGCCCCATCCATTCGAGTTGATCAAGGTTGTCATTTTCGAATTGTCTACCGCCCACCGAAGGAAATAACGCAAATCGATAGTCAGTTTCGGCCACGGTGTGGTGATGCAGCGTGCTGCCATTGAGAGAAATGGGCGCAGCCAATGGAATTTCGTTATCGATTAGCTCTGCAGCAAAAGCGTGTTCTTCAAGAATTTGAGCGTCGGTCCATCGACCTGGGCGATAGAATTTTGCTACATAGCGCTGACCGTCTTCAGCCAAAAACTGATAGACGCGGTTTTCATAACTATTTAGTGCTAGCAAACCGCTTTGAAGAAAAATGCCCTGACTTTCCAGGGCATCTAATATGGTGTCTGGGCTAAGCCCAGAGAATGAAAAATCTGTCATCGATAAAGGAACTTAGTTGGCTCATCAACGGTAACCGTTTCCCCATCAATAGTGGTGGTTACACTGATAAAAATATCGGTAACCGTATCTTCCAGATTATAGGCGTCAGTTGCAACTGAAATTGGCGTGCTATACACCGCACCGCCTTCAACTGTTACAGTTTGCTCACCAATGTACTTGTAGTCAGGCAAACCTTTTACAGCAATAGAGTAGGTTTGGGTTTGCTGAGTTTTGTTAAGTACTTTTATTGTATAAACGTTCTCAATTAGCCCTTCATTCGTTTCGCGGTATAGCGAGTTTCTGTCGCGGATAATGTCAATTTCGGTGGGGCTGCGCATCCAAATATTGGCAAACAGCAAGCCTATCATCACCACTAAAACTACAAAGTAACCAATTAACTTTGGACGTAAAATATGAGTCTTACCGCCAGCTAGTTCTTCTTCAGAGGTAAAGCTTATCAGGCCTTTAGGATAACCCATTTTATCCATAACACCGTTACACGCATCAACACAGGCGCCGCAGTTGATGCATTCGTATTGTAAGCCATTTCGAATATCGATACCGGTTGGGCATACCTGAACACACAGGTTGCAGTCTATACAGTCGCCTAACCCTTTTTCTTTTACTTGCTCGTGACTAAGTTTGCGTGGTCGCGGGCCGCGTTGCTCTCCACGCTTTGCATCGTACGATACAGTAAACGTGTCTTTGTCGAACATGGCAGACTGAAAACGCGCATACGGGCAAATGTGCGTGCACATGATTTCGCGCATGTAGCCAGCGTTTCCGTACGTACATACGGCAAAGAAAATAACCGATAAACCTGCCCAGAAGCTGGTGTTAAATGTTACAAAATCGATAAACAGTTCATCAATTGGCGTAAAGTAGCCAACGAAGGTTAAAGCCGTTAACAGCGCTACCAATACCCAAGCGGTGTGCTTAGCTGTTTTACGCAAAAATTTATCTGCATCCATTTTGCGTGCATCTAGCGCTATACGCTTGTTGCGCGGGCCTTCGAATTTCTCTTCGAACCACGTATAAATGTATACCCACGTTGTTTGAGGACACATAAATCCACACCACACTCGACCAGCGAAAGTGGTGACGAAGAACAGCGCAAAGGCGGAAACAATAAATATGTAGGCCAACAAAGTGAGATCTTGAGGCCATAAGGTTAGTGAGAATATAGTAAATCGCTGCTCACCAATATCGAGTAGCACGGCTTGATGCCCGTTGTACTGAATCCATGGAATGATGGCAAAGAGGCCCAAAAAGAAAAGGCCAAACATGCGTCTAAACGTCTCCAGAGGGCCTTGTACAGCCCGCACATAAATACGGCTACGAGAGTCGTGGCGTTTACCCTCAGGTCCACCTTTGGGTTTATGTACTTTTACCGGTGTAACGGTCTTTACCGGTATTTGTTCATTCATAGCTTAACCTTATGTGACGTAACGAACTGCCTGTGCAGTATAACTGCGTTCAAAACGTCATATTTAATGTAGATCAATAATGCGGCGTATGGTGTATCTTTTTAAAGTTTCAGTCAATACTGAAACTTCAGAACGTAAGTCGTTTTTTGTTTTGATTTCCTCAGTCTATGTAACTTTGTAAATAGTTAAATACAGCTACGTGAATAATGAGGATTAATATAACGGCCAGATGCCATTTGATGCCCAACATCGACGATTAGGCTTTACCTACTATACATGAGTATAGTTTGCTGTATTTACAGGTAAACCGATATGACCCTATTATCGTCGATAATAATGTGGTCAATTACCGTTTGAATCGTGTACAGTGAGCATTGTGAAAATGTAAATTGGCAAAGTGTAGTTGAGCACATAGTGAGAAAGGTGCTAAAAAATTGGCGCTATTTGTAGTAAACGTCTGTCAAAGTTAGCTGAGAAGTCATGTTAAGGTTCTTTATCATCGCTGCTGAAATTATTGTTTTGGTAATTGTGCTGCGGTCTCCTTTTGTTCAGTATCTCTTTGAAGATATCCAGAACTCGCTTTCTGAATGGCTAGTTTCAATTGCCACCTTACCGGAGCGAGAGGAACTGCGTAGTTTACAAGATAAAATTAATATCCAGCTGAGTCCCTTAAAGCCTTACCAGCAAACATATGTTCAGCAAATCACCGCTGATAGCGCAAGCGTTAAACGTTTTTATCACACCTATTGTGAAAAGGACGATATAAACCCCAACTTTACGGGAACTAAACGCGTTCAACTATGCCTAATCATTAAACAGTCGTCAGTTATGCAAGTAGCAAAGCGAGACTAGCCAATTTTAACCAGGTTGGTTAAATATAAAGCTGATATAAAAGCCGACAATTGCTGCATGCTAAGCTTTCTCTAAATGTCTTGCTAACTCATAGTTTAAACGACTGAATTTAGGAGCATAAAAGTGAATAAATTACGTACTTTTTCTTGTTTAAGCTGCGCCACAGCGGTGGGACTCCTTACCGTTTTTGCTCCCACTCAAGCCGCTGAGGTGAAGATAACGTGGGAAGAACCTGAGTCTTATAGCGATGTAAGACCAACCAATGAATCTCGTAAACGGTTCCGCGAACGAACGCTACAAGAGCTTGAAGAACACATTGTAGATTTGGCCAGTGATTTACCTGAGTCGCAAGTGCTGTCAATGACAGTAACAAATGTTGATTTAGCTGGCCAAGTTTGGCCAAGCCAGTTTGTCGGCTTCGGTAACGGTGCCGGTAGCGACGTCCGTATCATTAAGCGCGTTGATATTCCTAGAATGACATTCAGCTACTCGTTGGCTAATGCCGACGGTCAGGTCATTTTAAGTGGTGAAGATGTGAAACTTAAAGATATGGATTTTATGGAGTCGAATATTCGTCGCAATCGCACGGAATCGCTTTCTTATGAAAAAGCGATGCTTAACGATTGGTTTTCAGATACCTTTTCAACCCAAGTAGCAGCGAACGACTAATAGTTTCGTTCAAGTCATAATAAAAAAGGTCACATATAGTGACCTTTTTTGCGTTCATAGCCCATATTTCACGGGCTATAGCAGAATAAGCTGCCTACAGATAATCAAACTCATTACCTGATATTGCAAGGGTGCTTCCAGGGCCAGCTTTATAAGCGGCTTTGTGCGCATCGCGACGTACTAATATACGTTCCATGTAGAAGTCACGTGTCTTCATCTTAGACGCTGCAAGTACTGCATTACCTGATGCCTGCGCTTTGTCGGCCATGCTGTACCACAGTACACCAATCAATGAATAGGCGCTGTATGCCAAGTAATCACAAGCAGCAGCTGCAGCGGTGGTGGCATCCATACCTAAGCAATCGGCTGAAGATGCACGCCAGTCATCAAGAATTCCTTGAGCCAGACCCTTCGCCTCACTGTCTTGAATGTCGCTGACCAAAGCGTTAAACGCATTATAGGTCGCTTCCATCATTTGACCGCCATCTCGGGTAAGCTTACGACCAATAAGGTCTAGCGCCTGAATACCGTTGGTGCCTTCATATAACATAGCAATGCGCACGTCGCGCATAAGTTGTTCCATACCCCATTCACGAATAAAGCCGTGACCACCAAATACTTGTACACCTAGGCTGGTGGTCTCAAGGCCCATATCCGTCATAAAAGCTTTGCAGATTGGGGTTAAAAACTGAAGTATCTTGTCGGCATCTTCTTTTTCTTGACCTTCACCAAGCTTCTCAACGTCCATAAACTTGGCATAGAAAAGTGAAAGTGCACGGCAGCCTTCAATCAGTGATTTCTGCGTAAGTAACATACGCGCTACGTCAGGTTGAAAGACGATCGGGTCTGCTTTGCCTTCTGGATTTTGAAT
>Ga0209562_1001115_pt1 | contig 10088 bp, 7 predicted proteins | sample WorMetvacBELIZE2_FD_187399 | JGI IMG/M metagenome (GOLD analysis project Ga0209562, IMG submission 187399) | Marine gutless worms symbiont microbial communities from Max Planck institute for Marine Microbiology, Germany - Olavius vacuus BELIZE.2... | ecosystem: Host-associated > Annelida >...
CGTGTATGAGGGCGAGTTGGACTGCTCCGGTCGGCGGCCGGGTCGGCGCGTCGCCGTGAAGGTTCCGCGAAGTCGATCGGGCTCGGGCGGCGGAGAGACTTCGACGGACAGCTTCCTGGCCGAGTCGGAGGTGTTACGCCTGCGTCATCCTAACGTGGTGAGCGTACTGGCGGTGGGCTGGACTCGCGACTGCGGTGGGTCGACCGAAGCCAGGTGCGACGACGTGATTCCGGCTGTCGTGATGGAACTAGCTGGACGACGTGATCTGCAGTCAGTGATCGACGACTCCACCCAGACGCTCAGTCTTCGTTGTCGCTTGAAGTAAGTTATGCTCATTGCATATTAAATTTATTCTTATTAGCGTATTGCAATTTGATTGATTTAAACACTTTTACTTGCCATAGGGAAGTGTCTATAGTACGGGAACCCGTACTGTAATTTCCGATTTTCCCGTACGGGAACCCGTACTCCAAGGACCGGAAACAGGAGTACGGGAGGTGGCAAAGAATGCTGTAATGTGTCTGTGCATAACAATTCCTACATAAAAGGTTATGTTAAGTAGTGTAATGTAATCTATCGTATTCAGTACTTGTCTGCATGCTGCATAAAATACAACAAGCAACTGTTGTAAACTCAACTGCATACCGTATGATATAGTCTTTTCGGCTAATCGGCTAAAATTAATAGGTTTTGCGTTGAGAATTAAATTTTGCATTAAAATTGTATATAACAAGTAGCTCAGCTATCGCAGAGAAATCGCGCTGTAGAGTGGGTCATTTTTGGCCAAAAGTGGAAGACGATATTCTACAGAAAAAATAGGTCTATTTTCAGTCATTGTGACGTAATAGGTCTGAAAAGCTATCGAAGTCAGTGAAATAAAGCAAAATAAGGCCTATTACGCCGTTCAAGGTCATTCAAGGTCACCGATGTAGGTAGCAATTGAAAGACCGTATACGACTTCTATTAGTGATTAGTAATTGACATCCTATCGTACCGTTTTGAAGTTTTCGCAGATTGTTGTTTAAATTCGGGACACTTTGCGTTTTAGAGCCCCCTTGGGGGCTTAGGGACAATGTACGATGTTTATCTTAGGCTCATTGGAAAGCGCGTAGTGGACTTCCTATTAGTGTTAATTAAACATTTTTTGCTAGATGCTACCGCTGAGGCGCTACGGGCGAATATCGACTAAAACTCGGTGATTTCGCTCCAGCGGGGTCAGCTTGACCCAAAATTTCAGCTAGAATGGGTCGGCCCCACCAACCATTCTTCTGAGAAAACTAGACTAAATGATCTTTCGTGAGGTATAAAAATCTGGACAGATCTTTCTTCCCTTTTGTCACAATCCATCCGTTTGGCAGACAGACGGACGGACGGACGAACACAGACAGACAGACAGACAGCTTTCTCGTCGCTAGTCCGCGCTGGCATTCCATGAAGCAGGGTAAAATGTACCACTGCCGTCTTTTTCCAGTATACCTTATTACGTGTTGACTGCTGAGTGGAAGTAGGCCTAACAGTCATGAGGTGTGCAGTTTCATTTGGTAGATACAAGTAACTTATACAGCAAACCATAGGATACGCCTACTGATTGAACGCCTGATAAAGAGTTACTGTAAGACGGACATTTTGTTACTTGAGTTTGATAGGTTTAATTCAATTTTCCGTACTGCATAAGTACATGTTCGCTACGGGTTCCCGCAGTGGAATATTGGCAAATACAATGCGGGTACCTGTGCGGGTTACCGTACTCTTTCACAGAACTTGGCTTATGGGTTCCCATACGGGAATATCGGCAGTTACAGTACGGGTCCCGTACTGTAGACACAGCTACTTAAGCCTTGCCATAAAGCATGCGTAATTTAAAATAAAACAGGAAACACATCAGGAGATGAGATAGCGAACGTGAATTTACGACGACATCGTACACGCACTACAGAGTACAATAGACTCGTGCGTACATTCAGACACAGATCGGCACGGTTATGTGTTGGAACGCAGGTTTACCAAATTCAGTGAAATAATGCAATGTATCGGCCATTACGCCGTTCAAGGTCATTCAAGGTCACAGAGTTTGGTACCAATCGAAAGCCCATATGCGACTTCCTATTAGTGATTAACACAAACTTAGCTCCTATCTTGCACCGTTTCCGAGATATAGCGTTCGATAGGTCCAATATGGCTATATTGGGCTACCCCTCTTGTGTTTAACTCCCCCGACGGAGGGGTTTCCCTGGGACGATCTCCGTAAAATTTTACCTGGATGTCAGCAGATGGCCAGCGTACCAAATGGCGTAGAAACATTGCGGAAAATTTCATTCGCCTGAGTAGAGTGCACGAACGTTACAGACAGACGACAGACGACAGACGGACGGACGACGACATATCGTTCACGTTCGCTAATACTAGCAAAGGTTGCAGGCCGACCCTTCGGCGATAGGTCGATTGGCTGGCAGAGTTCTGTTGCTATTAGCGTCACCTTGCGAATGACTTTAAAGCATCTGTGTCCAGTCAATTTTTGGCTGCCCAACGTGAACGTAGTGAAAGGCGGCATTTGCTATTTAATGTCTGTCCGTCTGTCTGTCCATCTGTTTGTCTGTCGATCCATACATCACACTCATGAGTCATGCCTGAAGTGTTCAAGATATCGAAATATGCTTTGCGCCACACAATCCATCTATGTTTTATTGTTTCTTAAAGTTTCCCTATCCCAAATTTTTCACGGGTTAAATCGTTAAGAGGGGCAACCCCTGTCGAGGGCAAAAATTGGATCAATAATCCGTCATATATGGGAAACGGTGGAAGAGGGTAAGTTACTATTATTCACACATAAGAAATCGCATAGCCTACAGGCTTTCCACTGGTACTGAAATTGATGACATTGAATTACCTTGAACGGCGTATATCGTGCTTATTTTACGTTATTTCACTAGGTAGATTTGGGGGCCAGTTACGTCACAGTGAAGTTATACGCATATTGTCTGCGACAAAAACGTAGGCCAGGGAATCTGGTTTTCTGCAATGATTTGTGGCGATATTCTCAGACAGCTGAGAAACGGTGCGTATTAAAGAGTTGTACCTCCAGTCGACAGCGAAAATTCGACTCGCGCAACATTGCACAGTCATCTCAGCAGTAGTTAAGCTCTTAGCTCTTGTTAGTTTACAATAGGTGGCTGAGCTTATAGTATAGCCGGTCAAAAGTTGTCTGTGTGTCTTTGCGTGATATCCAGGGTAGCCCAAATCGTAATCGTGACACGTAGAGAGTAGAGACTTGTAATCTTACGTGGGGATAGTGTAGACACAGACAGCAGAAATAAACTTTTAAATGTACACTGTGTCTCAAAGTTCACACTTTTGACTTTTGTTATTACTCATGTCGAATGTTGACTGATTTTAACAATGTTTGGTAGTAGGTAGTATTGCAGCTGAGAAAATTTGCAAATAAATCACTTTTTCCTTTCTTATAATATCCAGTTTATGTATGAATATTACATAATAGAAAAACAAAAGATACCTAATATGCTTCCAATGCTGCCGCTTCGTCTTGCCATCGTGTCAGTTTCTAGCAGCTTTTTCGAAAGTTTGTTTCGTCTTCACAGTCCCCAACCTTTATTCAGAAATTTCTTGATAAGTTAATTTGCTCCACAGCGTTTAAAACGTACACATTTTCCATTAAAATTCGATCTTCGTCGCTGAAACTCGCGTTTACACCAAACCGTCGTCTGCTACCAAGCAACGTGTGTTCGGTATCCGAATAAGTAAGTTAGTAAATTAACCAAAGAAGCGGACCTATCATTTATCACATGGAATTAATGACACATATGATTCACAGACTGAAGAAAACAACTTTCGTGACAGTATCATCATCGCAAAGACTGTCTGAAATGCGGTATTAGAATTTTTATGTTATGAAATTGAGAGAAAACTGGGTGTCATTTTACGATGTAAACTAGCGACGCATAACGAATAAATGTCAAAATTGCCACATATCAGTCTGTTCCAAATTTTCTCAGCTATGCTTATGTCAAGTATTATTTGAATAGGTTTCACAAAAATAAAAAGGGTGAACTTTTTATTGAGACACAGTGTAGTTTAAAAGAAGCAAGTCCAGGCGCAACTGTTGGTTGCTGTGTGGCATGCGGCAAGGTGCGCGCTCGCCGAATTCACTTCGCAGTGTTTGATTGTGCAGTAGAATGTGTGCATGTATACAGTGAGATGCTGATTGCTGCTGTTCTACACGGTGTGTGTGTGTGTTTGGTACAAACAGCTACGCTCACGACATATCGTCGGCTCTGTCATACATCCACCGTCGACGTCTCGTCCATCTGGACGTGAAACCGGCCAACATCATCGTCACCGACTCAGACCGATGTAAACTGACGGATTTCGGCTGCTCGCAGCGTCTGCCGCCAACTTCCTTCGACGACGACGACGATCAGGAGGCTGACGCGTCAGCGAAGAAGCCAGAGACGGTCCAGCGACCTCGAAGTTCGCCACGTCGAGCTGGATCGCCGACCTTCAACGGCACGTTTGCGTACCGGGCGCCTGAGCTACTGCGTGGCGGATTGGTGTCGACGGCCGCCGATGTATACTCGCTTGGAGTGACGCTGTGGCAACTCCGCAGTCGGGCGTCGCCGTACTCCGGTCGCAACTGGCATGCCGTCATCTTCGCCGTCGTTGCCTACCACGATCGACCCGACACGTCGCCGGCACTGCGCCGTCGTCGACCGACCGACGGTCGGCTGCCGACCGCCGTCAACGAAGTTGCTCGGACGCCGGACAGACGCTATCGGAACGTCTTCCGCAGCTGTTGGAACGCTAACCCCGACGCTCGTCCGAGTGCCGCGGAACTCGTCCGACTGTTCCGCACGTGGAGGACTGAACTGGACTCCGTTTCTTCCACATCTTCGCTCGACACAGACGACATGAACGAGATGTAACGCAGTGGAGGACGAAATTTTATTTTCTTCAACGCTTCGTTCACCGTGACTACGTCTCCTGCTATTCCTCAAGTCACACGGGCAGATCCAGGGGGATTTCGAAGATTGAAAACCCTCGCGTTAACGCTGTTTATTTAAACACTGCGGAAATAGTGATATGTTTAATCCATTCACTTCCATGGAGTCTCTGTTGCAACTCAGTGCTCAACTGAGTGGTAAATGTTTAAGTCATCCAAATTTCTCTACAGTTTAATTCCTCTTATACCGAAATTCAGGATGCTCCCGTGTAAATCGTCAAGCATGCACAGCACAACGATCGTCCGTTAAAGCGTTTGAAGCAGACAACTGAACACTATTATAACTGAATACTGTTAGTTTGTGATGTGCTCAAGTTGTATCAATTATTTCTCTCGTCGTAGGCCGACAGTCGCCTGTGGAACGCTGTTTCTGTTACGCACATTGTTAGTGACTGTAGTATCTACTCGCCTCGTCTGCGTTGAAGTGACAGTTGCAATATAGTACGATTATTTTATTTTAACATATTTGTATATATCATATAATAAAGAATTTGTATGATATGAATTTTGTTATCTACGCTGTTATTTATACCAGAAGGCATACTATATATAATTATTTATTCGAAAATAACTATCGCATTTGTACTAATATACGATTGCACTGGGAGAACGCAAACCTCCGCCAAGGAAAATCCAAGTCCGGATCCGGACTCCTGAGCCAGACTTTTAAAATTTTATACAAAGGTACATTTGTGATAACATATTGGTGAAGATCTTAATCAGTTTTTTCCAGAGATATGAACCACATTGTTGCAGAATGTTAAAAAATTCTTTTTAAAATTCTTCGATCCGGACACGAAATTTAATCGAAGTTTTTCCTTGTCCATAGACACATCACTGGTAACATTTTCACGAAAATCCGATTAGTAGATTTACGTGAAAGTTGCCAACAGACAGACAGATAGACAAACGTCCGGTAAAACATAGCCGCCTTGGAGGAGGTAATAAATAATAGCAGACAATGAGTAACCTTCTCAGTATAGGTTTAATCATTAAGCTAACCGGGCGGCTGCCCAGGGCAATATAATATAACAGGCGAAATCCAGTTGCAAGCCTTGCTACCGGAGTTCGGTGAAACACCACACACGTTGATGTTTCTGCATTAATTATTTGAAGTATCCAGTGCATGGTTAGGTCTGAAATCTGTCTATATGGCAAAAAAACTCGTCGTCAGTTGTTAAAAGCGGTTAAAGCGCAAAATTAGACGTGGAGGAACGGTTCATTCATGTTACTCCTTCTGTTCGTGGTCGCGTGCCTTACCCTAGCATTGTAACAATCTGAGGTGGGGGAACGGTTTGACCCATAAATTAGAGGTGGGGGAACGGCGTTGCCTGACGTTCTATTATACTTTAACCACTGCAGTAATCTTCACTCACTAGACAATCGAGTTCGGGCGACCGCGCATTATTATTATTACATTAGAGTTATTTAGACTGGCTTGAGTACAAGAAATGCTGAATCACTACACAGTGTACACTACTGTACACGGCATTTCCAGTCACCACTTCATACACGTGGAACAGTGCTCTTTCTCACAGTGACCTCACAGACCGCGTTCGTCGATAGCTAAAGACAATGTCAAAATGTCGATGTCCAAGGACATTTATGAATCAACTTTATTCACCATCAACAGTGGTTAGACAAATGAAATTAGACAATAGAAAGAAAAATCGGTTCGCTGCACAGCAGCACGAAAGATCACAACTTACTACAATATCTACAAAACAGATTCTCCACACAGTTATACCGAGACAAAAACTTGTCTTGTTTTTTCTTAATTAAATAGGCAGCTCTACTCCGAAGTAACTGCGACATTCTTGAACAAATTTATTGTAATTTATCTAGCTCAGTGTCGTAAAACCTGAAATACGCCAGACAGTGTCAGGTCGAGATGCGCGAAGACCACTTATTAGTCGACATATTTTTCAGTATTTCCGTCTTGGTGTCAACATCCTTGACGCGAGTGTCATTCTGGGTGTGAAGTGCCGCTGGAAGCACCTGAAGCGCCATCTCGATAGCGCCAATTATATACATCTCTATTCACACAAAGTGTAGCAACAAAACAAAACAAAAAAAAAATAAGTAACAGCAAGGATGCACTGTCGGTATCGGGTGCACTCGTAGCACGACAGCGTAAATGAACAAAGAATAATAACAGAAGTAAAGCAGTAGCGTCCATGACATGAGCGTAATACTTAAGTAAGGACAGAAGAACACGCAGATTTACACGTGAGTAGTATACTTAATAAAATTGTTATCAACTGACGCAACCTTCGACAAGAATCGAGACGTCCGATGACTTAGACGCTCACTCGGCAACTGAAAAAAAAACATTTTTTGACATTCATTGATAACAGCAATATTACTAGATTTAAACAATTTCATAAAAAATCTATTAACAACAAAATCAATGGACGATTGATTCAGTACATTTATATACGAACGATAATGAATCATGGTGATGAATGATGATGGTGTGAACTGTGAAAGGGTGCCATATTTATTTTTATGATGATTTTGTCGAATAAACCAGTTTTACTGTCGTAAAGCTGACTTGCGGAGTAGCCTGTTACTTCATTTGAGCCCTGGTACCGTACTGACTTGTGAAATATCAATGTACGCCGTACACATAAGACAATTAAACGGTTACTTGGTTGATTACTGGCAGTTTCAACGCAGCGGCGCGTCTGCCAGAGGAAGAAGGTTCGTGACGTCGGCATCTGCGACAGCTCGCACTTGTTGACCAATGTTTGACACAGCACCGAGCGACACGTCAGCGACGCGTTGTCCGCGTCCGTCGTGCACGCCAATTTCGTGCTCTGGCGAGAGGCGGACATTACGAACACGCGCTGGCCCCAGTTAATAGTCGGAGACTATTAACCGCACTAACTGGTTACAGACCGCCACGAAGAATGCTGAAAATAGAATATCTAAAACAGTGCTATACTGTTCTAATGTAACTTGTGCGGTCGAAGTTCGTGATCTGTGGTACTGTCTAAACTTGATGATAAAATTAATATTTGGTTGGCCTTATTAGTCTAGTAATTGCACTAATGACCAATAAAGACGTATCTGATTTCTACATGTCACACTTTCCAGACTTTATCTTTCCAGGTTCTGCATTTCGGTTACTACATTTTCAGCATTCTGGTTCATATAGTTTCTGATATTATCCGAGTCGCTTACAACAAGTTTTAATTAATATTTAGATATGACCAGTAACGATGCATAAAGTGTCATACACATCTTTTAAAATATTAAACGCCGCTGTTATTACAGTATAATAAACTATAGATAACGGAGTTGTCAGTGTGTCTTATTTATGATGGATTATGTACACAGTGAACCAAAAAAACGTGACATTTTATTTTTGACTATAACTTTGGCTAATCTTAACCGATTTTTATAGTTTTTATATCATTTTAATCGCGAAGAAATTCGACATGCGACTGTGGAAAAATTTACCACATCACCTTAATTGTGTGCGCACCTTACTTCGTAAATTTAGATAACAACACTTTTCAGTTAAAACGCTATTATTCTTTGTTCACTTACGTTTACAGCAAAAGAGAACAGAAAAAGTCATCTCCAGTTATCAAATTTACAGTTCTGCCATTTCGACATTGTTATTTTGAGAGTAGCAATCACAAGTAATGTTCAAAATGTCCGTCTTCAGCGTCAACACAGGCCGACAGACTATGTCGATGGCATGGTTTACAACAGACCGATCCAGCAAATAATGACACATTTAATACCAACACTTTCTTTAAGTAATAAATAAGTAAATGCATGCCCTGTGTTGTACATTTTTCCAGTTTCGGCAGTGCAAAAATTACTGAAATCGGTTGAGATTTGACAGAGTTGCAGTCGAATGTACACTGCTACATTTTACAAACCATGGCAAAAATGTAGGTTTTGATTTTTCCAGGTAAGGTGCGCACATAAATCGGGTTATGTGTGATAAATTTTATTACAGTCGCATGTAGAATTTTTTTTACGATTAAAACGATACAAAAAAACAATAAAAATCAGATAAGATTAGCCAAAGTTATAGTCAAAAATAAAATGTCACGTTTTTATGGTTCACTGTGCAGAGGAATAAAGACAGCAAATATAAATGTAAAAAACAAAGTTTATATTACACGGTTATAGGCAACATAGCTGCACATCTAAATGAGCAAAAATTCACCGTTTCGTTAGATTTGTAATGTTACTGTTTCAGTAGAATAGTACTGTAACTGATGTGATGAAACAGTCATTTACAAATCTAACAAAACGGTGAATTTTTGCTGTTTTAGATTAGCAACTATGTCGCCTATAACTGTCTTCCACAAACTTTGTTCATACATTTATCTCATAAGAGGCTGTGTATGCATTTTCTCCACAGAGCTTCATAATTCAAAGTCCTCAAAGCAAACATTTACCATTCTTCAACTGGCATGGTATTTTAGTCACCTCACGTGATCAGTGTAGTACTAGACAGTGTCATACTGTTCTGATATCATCGTTCCTTGGAACATACTCAAGACCACACCAATCACTGTTGAAAGTGAGACCAGCTAAACCCTCCTGTACCGGCACATCGTTTCAACGCGTCGCCATTAACTGCTCAGGTCAAGTTTTCACACGATAAAACAATGGAATGCTTAGTAACTGCCAACTAGAAATTCACTGCACTGATGGCCGAGTCCGATTCTGTACATGACTAAAAAACTTGCATCTCAAGACATTTCAGTGCGTCTGAGCTAAACTTCTGTCAGACAGATGAGAACAGACAGCATGCTGCAGAAAAATGGCTCAAATGACAAACGACTGCAGACAACATGGCACGTATTCGGCTCTCGGAGGAAAAAATCCTTACCGTTCATAAACAAGGAATATACAGAACAATTGCATCTGCACCGACGTAGCTGTCGAGTGTGACATAAGTGAATTTCACTGACCACAGAGACAGTTTGAACACTATTTAGACCAGGGCTGTACATGCTAGACAATGCCATGACAGTCCATGCTAGATGTTCCTCGCACGGAACATTTGACCATCGGCGACTGGGCGTTCAGCGTGTCTGCAGCC
>Ga0209562_1001116_pt1 | contig 10086 bp, 6 predicted proteins | sample WorMetvacBELIZE2_FD_187399 | JGI IMG/M metagenome (GOLD analysis project Ga0209562, IMG submission 187399) | Marine gutless worms symbiont microbial communities from Max Planck institute for Marine Microbiology, Germany - Olavius vacuus BELIZE.2... | ecosystem: Host-associated > Annelida >...
CATCATTACAATATTACTTACTCACTGCTACTTTCAAATTCAACTGCAAGTCTGATTTTAGCAATGGAGGATTTTAGCATGATAGCAAACTTCCGCTATTGAACCGTAAATGTTGTTATTTTGTAGTTCGTGTACGATGTCGTCGTAGAAAAGTTCACGTTCGCTGTCTCATCTCGTGATGAGCTTCTTGTTTGTTTATTGTTTCCATTTTGCTGTCGTGTGATAGACGAAGTTGGCTACTCGTCAGATTTTAATCACGCCTTTAAATACTTTCCTAATAGTATCGTAAGTTAATTTGTTACTGTAATTATTCCTCATTAATAGACGTAAAGTGAATTCTCTCAAGCAGATGATTTAAAACACTTAAGTTATTAGAAATTGATTTTGTAGAGATGTTAAAGATATTGTGAACCTCTCACGCGTCACGTCTAACAGCAGGTGTACGATAGAGCTGAGTGACAGTAGACTTTAACGAGATCATAATAATAGTTGCAGTATAAAACAGTAGACATTGTTTTTCGACTTTTTATTACAAAAACCGCCTAGTCTTAAATACTGCCGCTAGCCGTACCGCTAAACGCCGGCTCTGCGACATACATACCCCATGCACTAATCTTTGATTTGCTCCACCCCTTCATAAACCCAGCCGTTAGAGTAGCAGTGCCAACGACTCTATGGTACAACAGATCCCAGGTATAAAACGTCTGTGTGCCATAAAAGTTGACGTCGACTTCGCCGCAGTACATCACAGAGCTAATTACTGTCTACGGCACCGAACGCGTGAAAAAAGCGCATTTTGCATTGCTGACCATGCGTCGCGGCGTAATAAGAAGGAAATCGGGCAGCGGCGACGGCGGCAATAACAGCACGGCTAAAAAGAATCACAGTAGCTTAATGACGCTGCGGCTAAGTCAGATATACGCGTGCCATCAGCCAAGGTTAGTAGAAGATATGACTAAAACATTTTGGCTTAGTTTTTTCTGGGACATGGTGTAGTAACAGCATGCAATGGTACTACGACTGATTTTCGAGTATAAACTGCTGACTCACAGAATAGGCTTACTGTATTTAGTGTTACCAGATTCTTCTGATCCGTAGTTGTGACTTCTGCCTGCTGGGTGGCTCAATATGCTAAACCACCGTTAATAGGCCACAGTTGTTTGCTGGGCTGACGGGCTGAGGACTCTTGCTGGCTGAATTCAAATCAAGATCTGGAACAGAGTATTTTAGCACGATTGGACTGGCAGGCATTCTATGAGATTAAATTCTCGGACAGGTATACAGGTATACCTGTGTCCTCTCAAAAATGTGACAGGGCATTACACTCATGTTAAAAGGCGCCTGAGAGTTTGTAATGGATGCTGGCTGTGGAGACAACAGATGGGCGCTTCCTTGTGCAGGTGACCACCGGGCTGTAGTCCTCTTGTGCTCTCACCTAGCCAGGAGGTGGGCGGTGTTTGATCGTTGCTCAGCTTGGCTGTTTGTAAACACACAAGTAAAGACGTGTTCCAGAGAAACTCACAGCCTTAGCCGGGCATCGAAAATTTACGGACACGAGGCCTTTCGATAACACACATACACGCCACTGTTTTCACGACAGTGGCCGCGCAACACTACTCACAACCGCACACACTATGGGTTGCGCTGTGGGTTTAGCCGCAGAGCTAGCCTCAGCACTGACTGCGGCTACAAAGCTGGCTGATGCCGCAGTCACTTCACCATCTCCAAAATGACGTAAAATATATCGAGTGGGAAGCTAAACCAAGCTATTTGTGACTCCATTCAGAGTGCATCAGAACAGCGGCGGAGTAGCAGAGGACGAGTGATTCGTCGGCCATTCATTGCTGATACACTCACAATGTGTAGGCCGGCCGTTACTCCCGTGGTCAGAATATACATATTTTCCGCGTGCTAAAGGCAATGTTTATTATTTAGTAAAAAGTAATAGTTTATTTACTAATTCTGCTAATGTGGCTAAAGTACAAAGTTATGCTGTACGTATACAAGAAGCAAAACCGGAATCGGTTATTTCTGTTGTCGAAACATTTACTTATTTTTAGTCAAGTACACTGTTCAGAGAAATAACGGTGGTGATGGAATTTGGTTAAAACAATATATGAGCTGTTTGACATATGATCTATGGTTACTCGTTCATTCTTCACGTATAGTAGACCTATCACTGCTCATTATGAATTTTAAGCCACTGACTGCCTCACTCACGACCTCATTTACTCGAATTTAATTAATCTGAAACTTTTATTGCCGTTACGACTATCCTTCCAGTTCTTGATTGCATTTTCAGTTCGAAGCGAGGGATCGCCTACATCAATTCGCCAGTCAAAGATTGTGTTTGTGCCGACTGCCGACGCCGGTACGGCTTCAGTCGATTTGTCGGAGTCAATAACTGATCGACGTTTGACATTTGATGCTGGATTTGAAGGCCCTGTAAGTGAAGTCTCGATGCATCGATGTTAGTTGTTCTCTTGCACCCCTTTAACTCATCGTGTCATCGACGAAACTCTTGCACCCCCGTTAAACTACGTGACCACGTACTACTGTAATAGTAATACTAATACTTAGGATAATGCTTTTACTTCTGTCATCACTGCCAGAGAACACCCAGTTCATATGAAGGTAGAACATCTCTTCTCTCCCTCTAAACCATCACCTCTGTGCTGATGATACTCAACTCTTCTTCTCCTTCTACCCTTCCGACCTTGAGTCTAGCATCATTCACCTTCAGAATGCTCTGTAACAGCGCCAAGCAGCTGCTGAGCCTCAGACCAAGCCAGTCGACTTGATGATGATGATAATGATGATGATGTGCAATGATTTAATGTGCACTTAAAAGCTGACTAGAAGCCAGCTTAGCCTAGCACACAATGCCAAAGTTAAAACCGACATACCCGAGAAAAACGAAAAACACATGGAGTCCGTGGAGTCAGTCCGGTGGGTGGAAAGGTAGAAGAACTATGGAGGAAAAGATTTGTGGAAATCTCACTTGGTCGATGAGTCCACCCGTAAGCTGCTATCGTCTGCACTCACCATCGCCATTTAGTATTACTCGGCCCGAAAGATGATGCTTATTATACAACGGAAGATAGAAGACTGAGTCAACCCAGGCGCTGCAGTTAGGATGTGCAGGCTGTACACAGTGTAGAGAAGGACTTGCAGGCTGTATGCGTAGAGCTGTATCACACAAACTGTCCACGGCGGGATTTGATGTGTAAACTCGTGCACCGCAGGCAGGCATGTCACCGGTAGAGGTGCAGATGGCAGTTATGTCGATCGACTAACAGTGCTAATTGCAGTTGACTCATAATTACGCTTAAAATCAACAACTGCTCCTTTGTTCTATATTACTTAGTAATTCACTACATAGAAAAAAAGCTTTTCCCTTCTAATATAATGACTGACTTTTAAAAGTGTCAATGACTTGCCCTTTTCCCTTTTCGCAGGCCGTTTGCCTCTTCGCATTGCATCTTCTAGCGATGGAGGCGTCAGTACTTAAAACCAGTTATGTTAACTGCGAGTTTGACTGCTTGTGCAGCCTGCTTGACCGCCAGTGCCCGTGCATGAGTTGGTTCTGTCTACATGGCATATGTTTCAGCGAAGCTCGTCACCGTTCGCACATCGTGTTCGTCGACACCTCGTTGCCGTCGTCGCCTATTCAACTTGTCGCGTCGGACACCTCAGACGTGTTGTGATGTATGCTTCTCGTCCTACCTACAGGGTGCCACATAAAAACGACGGTCTATGCCAAATTCGACGTTTTGACAATAGTTACATGTATACGGTGTATCGATTGGTTTTGATCAAATTTTCAGTATGTGATGTTTTAGATTTATGAAAATATTTAGCCTGGATCAAAAGTTAAAGAAGTTTGAACTTCAGAACGGGATTGGCACCGCACGTCACAGTATATAATGTTTAATCTACATATATTATTAAGCTTATGTTTTCAACGGTTGGTAGCTCTATCATTCTAGTCATCATCATTATCATCATTATCATCATCATGTCTTTATTAAAACTTGTGACGTACCGCACATGCTACAATATTTATAAAAAAGTTATAATATCGTGTGTTAATAAATGTTTTTATACAAGGTGCGCATAAAAATTGACAGATTAGTTTTCCTGTACTAAATGCGTGGCAAAATTTCAAACGGTAACCCTCAACGGGGCACGTAAATACAGACGCGATATGAAAAATTTTCCATTTCTGCCAATTCTCTGGCTACATCTCGGAAAACGGTACAAGAGTGGAACATTAGTAAGAGTTAGCCATGGTGTGATCTATCGGATGTGTCATTAACGACAACATTGATTTTCCTGGAACCATCATCTCCAGAAATACTACTTTTATTATCTCAGATGCAACGAATAACAATGTAAAGTTATCCACGCAAGCTGTTAATTCTACTGCTTTGTCAGAATTAGGAGACTGTTCAGGCTATTAGCTATCACATCACGTGAGCTATTTATTCATAAACAGGTTGTAATTATCTTGACAATGGTACACGAGAGAAACACATTCACTGTAATTATAGAACACTAATAGAATACTGGCTAGTATTACGTTTATTCCGTGTATTCCATATTCGCTTATCAACTCTGTACACTGGAAATTTCTCGGAAAGATGGCGGGAAAGCAAGGACCTGTGCAGCTGGTTTAATTATTACACTCCCAGCTGTTCATGCTTCATCAGCATCTGCTGCACACAGCGATAATGTAACTCAGTCCACATATGTAAGTTAGGTTGCCTGTGAATTTTGGTTTGTCGTATTATTCAGTATTTACTTTCAATAGTTTGTTATCGCAATCAGCCGCCATTTCGATGCGTTAAGCTGGCAAGTATAGCCTAACGAAGCAAAATTCAAGCCAATCACGCAATTTCCGAGAACGCGGAGGCGACTTATACAGCTGCTGCAGTCGAAGCGATTGGTGACCTCCTCCAGCGAGTAATGACGTCACTTGAACGATACTAGAACACGCCACCACGTTTAGGTGACATGCCATGTCGGCGCCATTGAGGTATAATGATGATAGTTGTAACGGCTCACTACATTAGTTCGTTCTTGTGATAAGCCACTCGTCGCAGACTCGAGAGTCGCACTTTTGAGACCACTTTGACTGACAAGTGTGCACGCGCGTCTAGTGACTCAAGTCATGACTCGTACAAGTAGTAAATAAAATTGTCATGTTTGGTTTTTGCCTCTCTACCTCTGAATCAGTGTGATTTTGTTATTAGGCTTTATGCTTTACTGTCATGCTTTTCAAGCCACCCGGTTACTCGGAAGGCTTACGGTGTTAGATCAGTTGGGCATAGAAAGAAGCAACTAAATTTCAGTATGACAGCGTCTGGCATCGTATCTCATCGCCATAGCAGTTGTTATTCGACTAAACAAGTAACAAAGACAATTTACACACAGCGTCTAAAAACCTATATACTGCAGTGGCTTTATTTCTTACGGGACCCGAGAATCACAGCTGGCCGAGCTGACCTCACCACAAGTAATACCACTGGGTCCTCTCAGATCTAGTTGAAAATGGCACTCCAACATTTCACCCATTTCTCCCCTAATTAATTGGCTTATGTGAGTCCTCCCAGATTTGCTATAGTTTGGTCCACTGCACCCCCAGGAAGTATAGTCGCTAGAAAATTGTTCCCTGAAAAGGGGCAGGAAAAAGTTGTTGCATCATCAATAACTCAGCTCCGCATATTGGCTGACTGTTAAACTTTGGTACGCTGGTGCAATATGGGACGGATCTGCGTGATTAAAGCCGGAAACGATCGTCGGGACACATGGCCTCAAGTGTCAATGCAGCGCAAATTACCGCCTTTTCTAGTTGTTATTATTAGTTATTAGACCGCCCGACATATGTCGAAGGCCTTCTAAAATACTGCTGTCCTTTTTTGACACCGGAACGCTAATCTCCGCGTCCGAGACGGAAGCAAAGCAGCGCCCAGTCAAAAATACATCTCAGGTTTGGTCTTATGAAGAACTGGTAACATTCACTCAGACGTTCCGCTTACCTCTGCCCTGATTTTACATGGACAAAAAATACAAAAGTTGGCCTCGATTTTCGACCTTGGTCGCCTTTGAAGCGCGATATAGGTTTCAAAACGGAGCAACGTGTCGGAAATGTAAAACAAGCATTGGGAACGTAAATAATTAAAATAAATATTGACTCTGAAATTTGACCAATCTCTCTCATAACTTTTACAATGTGGAGCGTCAAAGTGCAAAATTTGGCCTTTGCGAGCCCTGGTTTCGAAACGTAGCAACAAAACGGAAATTAAAACAAACTTGTTAAGAGCATTTCATCGCCAAATTTAACAGAGTTCCGCCCACAGACATAAAGCAGCTCAAGTAAACAGCGCACAGTAAGAATAACACCAAGAGATGAGCACGTTGAACATAGCTATGAACAAAATCTGTGGTAATAAATGCAATGTGATATAACGAGACACCACATCTCGAGCAGCAGAAATATGCATTTCGGCCAATCGGCGACAACATCCGACCGTAGTAAACGCCGTGTCTTGCAATACAACTGACAACATCACTGTCACTATGAAGTGCGTTCGTAATAAATTTTGCGCATCGACAACTCAGCTCGTCCATAAGTGGCAACACATCACGCAGCAGTGGAAGCAAATTACAGTGTGTGAAGATCTCAGGACCGCCGCCCTCAGCCCTTTACGCCAGACTACGCAGACATCCCGTACAGATGCATTGGTCGGGTCGCAACGAACAGCGCCATAGGAGCTACCGCATATACACGATGTGACACGACGAAGCTTTGTGCGGTCAGTATTTGACGAGTGTTGAATAGCGTTTATTTTCTTTGACGCTCTAGCGTGTAGTGACTTTTTTAGACCACGTGTATACTTTGTTACTTGCTTACTAAAATGACAACTGCTGTGGCGATGAGAATCATGAGATGCGATGCCGGACGCTGTCATACTGAAATCTAGTTGCTTCTTTCTATGCACAACTGATTTATGGTCAGTTTGACAATAGGAGAGTGAGTACCGGTGAATAAGCAGAGTTTAACGTCCCAGTCAGGTGAATCGACACATAATAGGACAGACACGAGTCTTTCCAATTTAACGCTAGCAATTCCAATAGACCGTTATTTACTCTCTAATCGACGTTGATCGATGACTGAAAGTTTTGCATTTCTATAATGAAAGTTCATTTCGCTCGAGTTGAATCAGCGTAACAACATCGGTCTTCATTACAGTCGGTCTCATTCTCGTAGCACTAACTCCATGCAGTTTTGATCAATTTCCCGAAACCGTTCGCGAACAATGATTTATCGACGGCATTTCACGCGTAATAAAGTTCTTATTGAACATTTGCCGTCGTATCGATTACGGCGCATCGCATAAACTGTATTACGCTTTATGCGTCGTCCGTTTATGTGCTGCGAGTTAAAATAAGTAAGTAAATATGGGTAACAGGTGCATATCCGCGAAGAAATTTAGCTGTCACGGACAAACCGCGCGTAGCTCTAAATGCAAACTCAATAAAGTCGACCAAATCCTGTTAAAAGCATAATACACTATACAATGCACTTTATAGTATTTATTGTCGGTTTTTATGAGATTCTGAATGACTTCGAATGGACATTTAAGCTCACCGAAAGTCATTAAAGGTAGTGCTAGTGTATGACTTCCAGCTTTGACCAATTTCCGGAAACTGTACGCCGACAGCTAATTTATCGACCGCAATTTCACGCGTAATAAAGTTCGAATTGAACACTGACCGTCGTTTCGATTACGGCAACTCGCATAAAATTGCATTACACTTTATGGCGCCGTCCCTAGTAACCATGGCCATAGTCTGAAATTGCGTTCATTATATCATAGAATGACGCTGAACATTAGCTTAAGACCTGATCAGCTGTTAAAAGTGTACATAAGTCTATGTAACAATTCTAACCCAACGATAACTAAGCCGAATATTGCACTTGTTCAATATATTATATTTGACAAATACAATAGCTACTACAGGACTGTACAAGCAGCCCATGGCTTTGACGATCAGCTGGCAGCAGCTCTATATAAGCATTTTCTGCGATGACCTATAAACCCAGTAAAATAGGCCAGACTGATCTAGTTTTTGTTTTTTGTTAGCGGAGGTCATCAGTCGGTCAGTGCACGTTACAAATGTTTACGTGTAGCCGTGATGATTTGAGCCACCTGGTTAACACACGGACACACAGACACTTACACAGACGGATAGCTTGACCGGTTACGCTATTAGTTCAGCCAGCTGGGCTAGGAATTAATCAATTAAAAAAATAATGAAATTGCTATGCATTGCAACTTGAGGCCGCCCGACGTCGCGCCGATCGTTTTCCGCTTTAACCACGAGGTCAGATCGGCTTTTACTGACACCCCAGGATTGGTTTTTCTGCAGAATTAGAACCTACTTTTTTATTTTTTTTTCATTTAGTGCATATCTGATCATAGGACGGAAGAGTATTTCTATCATAGCCTAAGGCCTGCAGCTGAATCGTCCCTTTCACCCCGCATACGCCTTTCGTTCCCTCTTTATTTTACATAAATAGCACTATTCTGCAATACAATCCAAGTCATCTTTATGTCTTGCATTTCTGCAATATATTATGTATAGGCTATGTATTCTACACAGCTGAATATTTTTCCTTAGGCATTACATTTTTTGCTTAACAGAAAGTTTTGATACGTCATCAGCATCACTATAGACTCTGGTCATCTCTAATTTCACGTATCAGACATCGGATGATTAGGCCTAAATCTGATATCTGTAACTGGCTACTTTGCTGAACTTCTTAATCTCGTTGAATGAGAACTGCGTTATCTTACCTGCTACAGAATTGACACTCTGCTTTATTTCGTTAACCTTATCATGGTGATGATCAGTATTTATCATATTCACCTCATCGTCCACGTTAATACTAGTTGTCTTTATATGTTTTATAAATAATTACTGAGTGCCGCCGTCGTTTTCAGTTTAAAAAATAAACTGTTGGACACTCATTATCTTTGTATCGATTTTTAAAGTTTTTTTTGTTTATTGCTTTTATTGTTAATGTGCTGCATTCACACGCATTATATACAAGATGTACATAAGACTGAAACAGTATGTATGTTTCACTTATGTGTACTGACACGGGCAGCCGATACCCGTAAGAATGTCTCTGCGACTCTATAGCGTATTTAGATTACTCATACTCATCGGATCATCATATGGCGTTTACAGTCAGTGAGCGTAACATTGACATAGCTACCGCCAGTCTTTTTACATCGGTCATGAATATGGAGACTAATGTCTGGACAGGTTTTGTTGCAATTTCTTGACTTACAATTATTAGATTTTGTGATTACACGATTTTTGATGAAACTTTTCAAATCGTCTAACAACGACATCATTAATAATTATCGACATTTAAATAAATTCTCTGTGCGTTCCCAGTGAACTCTTAGCAAAAAGAACTAACTTGAAGGTAAATTCTTGTCATGTTATAACCTGTTTAAAAACAATTTCGTATCACTAAGACTATAGAGTAATCTCAACTTTGTCTATTTAGTTATCTTTGTATTTTGTTTTGTTTTGTTAATGTTACGTTACTCTGTGGTTGTTGTCGTACTTATTATACAATTGACACAATATGTGACATTACTTTGTATTTGATATTCCATGTAATATTTCTTGATTATGTTAGTGAAGTTTCTTTCATTTCTATCAGATATTTACTCCGGTGAATAAAAGATTAGCCTATCAGAAGATTAAAGACATCAATGAATACAAAGACTGCACGTGAGTGAGCGTTGTATTGTGTATATGCGACGTGCGCTCACAGCAGACGAGGTCAACTTTGCTTCTTCTGGATGAGAATAATTGCAACATTCTGAAATACGACATTTATGATGAAGGCGCACCAACATTTTACCTAATTCGCCGGCGAAACGAGTCGCTGCTGGCGGACATATGGATGTCCGACATTACTTTGCTGATTGGCGTTGCGGCGAGACGGTCCAATTACGGAAATAAATGGGACGAAATAATTAGCTGAAACACCGGCAA